>Ga0115006_10000595_pt1 | contig 20068 bp, 13 predicted proteins | sample ArcOceMetagenome_3_FD_88943 | JGI IMG/M metagenome (GOLD analysis project Ga0115006, IMG submission 88943) | Marine eukaryotic phytoplankton communities from Arctic Ocean - Arctic Ocean- Svalbard ARC20M Metagenome | ecosystem: Environmental > Aquatic > Marine > Oceanic | place: Arctic Ocean...
CCCTAGCCCTAGCCCTAGCCCTAGCCCTAGCCCTAGCCCTAGCCCTAGCCCTAGCCCTAGCCCTAGCCCTAACCCTAACCCTAACCCTAACCAGGTTCACTGCACAGCGGGGCTGCCGGCCGGCGTGCCCGACCGCGAGGGCCGCATCCACTTCTCCAAGGCCACTCTCTCCAAGTCTCTCGCGCCCATCGCCGAGAACCTCGCGCTGCACTTTGCCCTTCTAGGGGGGCGGCGGCAAGGAGACGCAGGCTGCGAGATGACCGCCTTCAAGGTCGCCAACCTCGTCGCGGAGGCAGATGTGCCCGTCTCGTTGGCGGCCGGGTGCACATGGCGCAGCCACGTTCGGGGCGCCGCCTGTGCTGGCTGGGCTGCGCGTCGCTGCCACGCTGTGGCCCAGGGCCTGCGCACGCTGCCATATGGAGATGCGGCACCTTGGCTGCACCGTGGCTGGCCCTGGCCCGCCGAGGGGGCAGGTGCCGTACGCAGACAGTTGGGCTCGTCTCAAGATGGCCACTATTGCACCCCAGGTCCACCGAGGATGCGCAGCGAATCCCCGGTATCGGCCCCGCTTGCGCCGCGCTGGTCGACGACGCATTCAGGAGACTGCGCGCCGCCTCCAGCCGCACTCGCCAGCCACGCGCGCCACCCGCCGCGTCGCCTAACCCGCCGACTGCCGGAAAGCGCAAGCGGAAGGCATCCAATGACACGCTGCCGCTATGCCGCTACTGCACGGCCGCAGGGGGGGCCGGATGCTATCAGAAGAACCCTGACCACATGGCAAAGTTTACGCACGCGTGAAGCGTGGGCCGTGGCGACCTCGCTTTTATTTTGTAGATTGTACGCTTTATCCGATGCGCGGCGGTAGCCGGTACGCTTTACACACAAAGCGCGAATAAGCTTGAGGTGGAGCTTGGAGCGACTCACAGTCTACGGTATTTCTGAAGCGCGTAATTTCTCACTCACTCTCAAATCTCTCACTACTCACATGGTCATGCGCCTTCTAAATATAATAAACAATAAAAAGAAAGATTAAAGTACGACCATGTTAGAACGCGTAAAGCAATGCTCTACGGCTTTATACTACAGTCTACAGTATGCTTTGCTAATGAGCTTGGTACACAGTCACACTGTAAATTGGTGCACCATATGTTATACTTTATAAGTTTTGCCGCTCCTCAAAGATACTCCAACTCGATGTCCTCATCAGCAGGCATGCGTGCCCACACAGGAGCTCGGCTGACGGCAGACACCGCCCTGGAACTTGGACGCGTTCGCCTAGGACGGCGACTAATTATGGCACAGATGACGCAGCAGCAGCCTAATCCGAGCGCCGCAACGACTCCGGCTATCGAGACACAGGTACGACGCTGACTGAAGCCGAGCGCCGTACACGTCGCCGCGACCTTGCGGTCGGTCGCCTCGCGGATAGAGATGGCACTGTACGCTACCCCGGAAGATTCTTTAGAATGGTGGGGCGAGGTCTGCGGCGCGGCCGGCGGCAAAGGAGGCTGTGGCGAGGGTGATGGAGAAGGTGGCATTTGTGGCGAGGTGAGCGGTGACGGTAACACGCGATGTGCTGATAGCGAGGCCGTTTGATGCGTGGCATCCAAGTCACCACCTCCGCCACCACACGAGAAATGGTCCGCTTGGTTCCACGCGCATCGAGAACTGATTGTGGGGTGTGGCTTGCAACTGTAGTAGGAACCATCGAGCTCTGCCTCGTCCTCCTTTTCCCGCCAAATAAAAGAGGAACAAGAGTGACCATGTACCTCGACTGCGGGGCGATCGACCCAATAGCAGTTCACCGTGGCATGCGTGTTGGCATGCACTGGCGAGTTTGTCGCAAAGACGAATTCACTGGTGAGCTCTGTGAGCCCCTTGCAGACTTTAGATTGCACCGGTGGAGGCGGGGGCGACGAGGGCGGCGGCGGCGGCAGGGTCGGTGAGGATGGTGAACAGATGCTGGCGAGCGTGCTCAACGCGCAGCGGTCTTGCAACGTCGCGTCTTTACAACTGTATGCGACGCCCTCCCTGTCCGCCTCGTCCATCCACACGAAATCGGCGCAGCTTTTTCTGAACAGGGTATCAATGCGCGGACGGTCCAACCACTCGCAGCGCACCTCTCTGTACCTGTTGGGGTGGAGCGGCGAGTCCTCTGCGTAGACGTGCTCGCTGCCGATAACCGTGGGGTTGCGCTGGCACCTCTCCAGCGGTGGACTTGGTGAGATAGTTCCGGGTGAGGAGGGCGGCGGAGGAGGAGCAGGTGGTAAAGGTGGTGGCGGCGATGGAGAAGGTGGTGGTGGCGGAGGCCGAGGTGGCATAGGTGACACAGGTGATAGAGAAGGTGCTGGAGGTGATGGCGGCGGAGGCAGAGACGCCGAAGACGGAGCAGGTGGCACGGGCGATGGTGACAATCGTGGCGATGGTGCAAATTTCGGTGGAAACGGCAAAGGAGGCGGGGGCTGCGAAGGGGTTGGAGGTGGTGGTGGCGAGGGCGGTGCGGGCGGCGGTCCAGGGCACAAGAAGCGATCTGCTTCGTTTCGCACGCATCGAGAGCTTTCGGCGTGCGGCCGGCAGCTGTAGAACGAATGTGCCGGTCCATCCTCAATCATGAGATCAGTACAGTATACCCCCTTCTGCTCAAGAGCAATGCGATCCGCCCACCTAGGGTTAGGGTCAGGGTCAGGGTCAGGGCTAGGGCTAGGGCTAGGGCTGGGGATAGGGATAGGGATAGGGCTAGGGTTAGGGCTAGGCTTCACCAGCAGTTCACAATCAACTCGGGATTGTTGTGCACGCGCGAGCCCCACTTGTAGACGTCCTGTAAGCCTAGCACAGTGCCTGTGCTACACATCAGTGAGCTTCCTATCGGGGGCCAAGGATGGGGAGGCGGCGATGGCGATGGAGGAGGTGGCATTTGCGGCGAGGTGGGCGGCGACGGTGGCACGCGCTGTGCTGACGATAGCTGCGGCGGCAGCGGTGGCGGCGGCAGCGGCGGCGGCGCCGCCACAGCCACAGTGGCCGTTTGATGCGTGGCGCCCAAGTCGCCACCATTGCCACCACCTCGGCACGAGAAGTGGTCCGCTTCGTTCTGTATGCATCGGGAAGGGTATTGAGGGTGTGGCTTGCAACTGTGGAACGATCCGGCGGGCTCAACTGCCTCCATGAATTCGTCACAGCCGCCGCCGCCCACCTCCTCAATCCCCAATCGATTGAGCCACCAGCAGTTCACGATTAAGTCCTTGTTGTTATGTATTTGTGAGCCCCACCTATACATATGCTGTAAGCCCAGCACCGTGCCTGTGTCACATATCGACGAGCTTTGCAACGGGGGCCAGGGAGGAGGAGGCAGCGGTGGCGGTAAGGTGGGCGGGGACGGTGGCACGGCGGGTCCGGGAGGTTGGGGAGAAGGTGGAGACTTGGGCGACCCGCATAAAATGATCGCGCCACCAGCACAGCGCCCGTTTTTCGTCTTGTGGTCAACGCACTGCTCGAATTTTGGTATGGCGACGTCGAGAAGGTGGATGAAGTCGGAGCATCTCCGATTGCTGCGCTCGATCGTAGGTCGAGCGAGCCAGTAACAATTCACGATGCGGTTGGGATTAGAATACTCCTCCGCAGCATCCGCTTGATAAACATCGTGCAAACCGAGTGTATTTCCAGGCACGCACGCGCCTGGCGCGAATGGCGGCGAAGGCGGCGAAGGGGACGCAGTCGCAGGTGGCAGTGCTGTTCCTTGAGCAGATGGTAGAGATGGTGGAGATGGTGGAGATGTTGGAGGTGATGGAGGTGATAGAGGTACTGGTGGCATGTTGGGAGGCAGACCAGCATTGGGTAGCCGAATAGTTGCTATCGTGACGGTGTGAGCCCGCAGCCGAATCTCGACCGTGTCAGGCTCCCACTTCTCGTCCAATGCGCGCTTGCTCACAGTGGGCGTCAATGGCCCTCCTTTCCACGGCAAACCCGACGTGTCGATCGCGTGAAGCGGCATCCAGCCGCCAGGGTCAAGTATGTCGTATTGCGTGGTCGTGAGCTCCCACCCCAAGCGCCCTTTCAGCGCGACCTCTTCGGTGAGAAGTGTCGCGAGATCGAGATGCGCATCCGTGCCGTGCCAACAGATGTTGGTGACGACCACAGAGACAAAAGAATCGGCCAACACACGTGATGCGCCAAAAGCCGCGGCCTGGAGGCAAGGAAGACGGTCGCCAGTGCCACTGCGATGGTCTGGGTCAGCCATAGTGTCGCAGTGAGACATGTCCACGCGACGCATGTGCGCGCGCTCTTGTCGGAGCGCCACGCCTGCGACGTGCGCAAAGATTTGGCTGACGCCATTGACCTGGGCCGATTCAGGGTACCCTGGTACCGTGTCGCCGCTCGGCAGGCTAACCATTGATGTCGTGCGATCAGAAACGGGGTCCCACTGGTTGGAGAAGACCATATAGTTCAGCATGCGCACACCCTGCGTTCCGCCGTATTTGTCAATGGCGGCAAGCACCCAGGAGAGCCAGTGCACGCCACGCAGAGCGCCAGCGTCGAGATGGGCGAGGGCGCGTCCACAGTCGTTATTGCCGAAGCCAAACTCGGTGATCCACACATCCTTTCCAAGAAACGAATGATCCTGATGGACGATCCGCCTGCTTCCCCAGGAAGCAATGGTCGACACCCACTGTTCGTCTGTCAGCGATCTCCCTACGCCATCGGGCTCTGGATCAGAGCGACGCCCCAATGAGCAATAATTGGGTCCGTAGTCGTGGGAGATGACCGCATCAAATAGATCTGGCCTCCGGTCAAGCGCCAGCTTCCAACCAAGGTCTCCAGTCACCACTCCGATCTTAGCCTTCGGAAAGACCTGGCGAATCTTTGCGCAGAGAGGGAAGATCTTCTCCGCGTAGATGCTCGTGTCGCGATAGAAACGCGTGTACCCGGCATAGTTTAGCTCGTTCCCGAGCTCGATGAACGACACGGGAACGCCCTGCGAGCACGCCCAGCAGAGGTGCGCTCTCGGTCACTGGGCACACGCCTAAGCTCCTACCACGCCCAGCCCACAGCGCCTAGACCTCCGACGCGCGCCTGCGAATGCAGCGAGTCCACCTGCGCCAGCATCTCGGCGCCGCTCATAGTGTGCACGTTCAACACCCAGACCGGGCCGGTGGCTGTGGTGCCGGCGGAAGCTGAGGCAACGCCCGCCCAAAAACGTTTAGGGATGAACCCTCGCTCCGGGTGCTGTGCCACCCTATCGATCAAAGTAGTGTCAACCGCAGGGTGTACGCTCTGCTCGTGGTAGCGACCCCTGGTCAAGTCCCAAAAGTTGGCAATGCTGCCACCAGGATACCTCAGCACGCCTGCGCCAATTGCTCTGGCTGATGCCAGCAGCTCGGGGTCGTCGTACGCCAACGTAACAATCGGGCCCAGTATGCTGTTAACCCCGAACAGGTTGCCGTCCACGGGAATCGCTTCCCGAGGCTGCAGCGTGCACTCGCCCATCTAGTTCACGCCAAGCGTGGCGCGTCCCGGCCCAGTGGAGGGCCAGCGCGCACGCCGCGGTCTGCCCTGCAGCAAAAGTTGCGTGTGTCGGGAGGCTAGATAGAGTGAGAGAGGTGGGAGTGTAGGCGGGGAGCCTCGAGAAGATAGAGATAAGATAAGGGAGCCTCGCGAATAGCCTGCTCGAAATATTAGGTTGGGTTCCGGGAAGAAGACGGGGTGTTTAGATCAGATAAGACCGGGCCGAGTCCCTAGGTTTATAGGGGCGTATCATCATCGCCGTACACCGTGCCTTTGTGTCTGGGTGGGTGTGAGGGGCCCAGGCATCGCGGAACTGTGTAGCGTCGCGAGTCGTGTAGCGTCGTGAAACCCAACAATCTTATCTTATCTTATCGGGGTGTTTAGGGGAGCGACGCCCTAAGGAGATGGGTTCAAGCTACTCTTTACTCTTTAGGGGAGCTTCAAACAAGGTGTTTAGTTAGGGCGCCGAGGCGGCCACTTTTCAAGCTCTTGCAGTTTTACTTCGTTGGGACTGCGGCAGTTTCAGTTGAAGTGAATCACTTTTCACTTTTACAATAAACCTCGATTTTTCTGATTTCACACTCTGGACAAACCGAGAATACAACCTTACTTTAAATTGATGACGCGCGCAATGGTCATGCAGCAATTAAAGCGAAAGCCATACACAGTTGTACTCACATGGCGTGAAGGGGCAGTGGGACACAGGGGGACACACGGAACAGGGGCAGGGGCGGGGGCAGGGAACTCATGGGAGTCGTCAGTCGAATCTCGAAAAATACGCGCTTTAACTGTCTAACAAGCATTAACGGCGCACACATACTGTAGTTACGATTTAACACAGCTCACAGCACGAGCACGAGTTCTCAGATGTTCCCGCTCAAGGACAGTCGCTCTATAGTCGGCACAGAGATATTGGCGCTGCTGAGGCGCGACGGGCCCAGGCTGCGGCGACGCGCGCCACGCTGCTCCACCGGTGTCCAAAAGCTGCCCGCGCGCGTCTCGAACTGCATGTGCACTAGTAGCGCGCCGAATTGTAGCCGCGAGCCCGACGGTGCGCGCAGGCGGATCGCACGGTAGCCCGGCCGGAGCGCATGCATAGGCAGCGCCTCGTACGCCAGCAGTGTCGGCGCGCCGCCACCTGATCGGTCGTACACGTGAAAGGAGACGAGGGCATCGTCGGCACGCTCGGCGATGCACTCGAGCGCCTCCTCCCACTCGGGACTGAGGCCGCCGCCCGTCGCAACGGCGCTCGAGTAGGCGGCGCCCTGTGTGAAGGGTGTGCCCGGCGGCACGGCCCCGCGGAAACGGCCGCCGCCGTGCACCTCGACTGTGATCGAAATGGCGGAGATGCCACCGCTCGAGGTGGGCCGCTTGCCAAACACGGACGCTGGGTGCAGCCGGTCGTGCGGCTCCGCGACGCAGCACTGCTCATTGGGCTTAGGCAGCTCGCGCCCACAGATCAGCCGCAGCGTCAATACCGCGTGCTTCTCGTCCTCGCCGCCACCATCGGCACCGGTGGCCGGCATGGCGGCGGCGGCGGCCGCCGCCGCCGCCACCCGTCCGGCGGAATGCATCGCAACCAGTTGCCGCTTCTTGGCGTGGTCAAAGCTGCGCATCTCCTCCGCTGCCGCTGCTGGCAGCGCAAGCGACGCAAGAACCTGCTCGAACCGCGCAGCCGCCTCCGCCGCCCTCGCCACCCCCGCCGCCTCCACCGCCTGCGCCACCTCGCTCTGGTCGAGTTGCCGCAGGCCAGCAGGCGGCAGTCCAGCCGACGCCGCGTCAGCCTCCAAGCTGCGACTCCAGCCGGGGTCGTAGCCCCGGCCAGGCTCGGTGCTCCGTCGCTCCAGAAGTGGCTTGCGGCTCGGGCTCGGGCCCTCCTCCTCCAACGACTTGCTCTGGCGGCGCGTTGGAGCCGCGGCCGCCGGGGAGTGCCTTCGCGTAGCCTTCCTGGCATCACGGTCATGAGCACGGCGTGCCTCGACCATTTTGAGCGCCGCCTCCGCCGCGGCAAAGTCACGCGCGGGGCGCAGCACGTAGCCGCAGTTGCCGTTGAGCGCGAACTTGGCGCGCTCGAGCCGCATGCCGAGGTCCCAAGTCTGAGTGTTCATGCACACCATCTGGCAGCCGACGCCCCACGCTACGCACGGCTCGAAGTTGGACGAGTCTTGCCGCGCCTGGAAGAGAGGCAGCAGCCTCTGACACACAGGGCTACAGCCTCTGATACACGGGGTTACAGCCTGTGGACGCATAGGGCGGCGGCCCGGAGGCGTGGAGGTTGCAGGCTTCGTTTGCGAGGGTTGCAGCGTCGAGAGGGTCTGCTGCCGTACCTTGTCGGGGTAGATGCGCACCAGGTGGCGCCGCGTGTGCAGCAGCATCGTGGTGCGTGCCTCGGCCGCGTGCTTCTCGAGCAGAAGCTCCGCCAACGACGTGGTAGAGCGCATGGGCCTCTCAGCCATCTCGCGACTGAGCGCAAACTTATCGGCAGGCAGGTAGCACACGGCGGCCAGCTCGGCGCACGTCGGCGCGCGCCGCCAGAAGGCCGATCCGCCTGGCTCCACAGCAGGCGCCACCTCAGCACTGCCGGCCAAGACGTCCGGCTCGTCCACCACAGCCTCCGCCTCCGCCGCGGTGGCCTCTGCCACGGTGGCCAGCCACGCTGCCTTCCCCGCCACCTGCCGCGCCATTTCCTCCGCGTCCGCCGCGCCCTCCGTCGCACCCAGGCTGAATGTGGAGGAGGAGCACCGCGAAGAGAGGAAGGCCTCGGGCGGCGGCGGCGGCGGAAGCCTCGGAGAGGTGGGAGAGGTGGGAGAGGTGGGAGAGGTGGGAGAGGTGGGAGAGGTGGGCTGCAGCCCAGATGGCAGCGGCGGAGGCCGCGGAGAGCCGTCTGAGTCTGACTCTGAATCCGCTGGCGCTATGCGCGGCAAGGTCGGCAAAGGCAAAGCGGAAGGGGCGGCGGCAGTGCTGAGGTGCTCGGTAATCGGCGGGGTCGCGTCCCAGGCTGAACCCGCAGTTGAGCCCGCACGACCGTCGGGCGTCGCCGACGCGTGCTGCCGGGGTGGCTCCACGACCGCCACCGATGCGTCAAGCCTGCCGCGACGCTTGGCTTTGACGAGCACTTTGCCGCGCAACGCCTCGGGCGACGGCAGCGGGGCGTCGGTGCCCGGCTCAAGGGACGGCGCGGTGAGCAGCCGCTCGCCTAGCGCCATCTTGAGGATGGCGGCGATCTTGAGCTGCTGCTCCCAGCAGCAGTGCATCTCGAGCGAGAGGATCAGCGGGTACGGCGACGCGACGAACCCCGAGTCAGCCAGCGCTACCGCGACGTCGACGAACTTTATCCGTGTGCACAACGTGTGGCCGTGCGTGATCTCGGGTTCGCCGTCGGTGCCGTCCCAGCAGTCGAGCTCGACGCAGCGGTACCCCATCAACAGCTGGCGACGGTACATGTCGGCCGACGACTCGGAGCGCAGCTGGTGGCCCGTCAGGTACGAGTTGTGCGATGAGGCGATGAAATACTCGCTCAGCGGCCGGCTCATGTCCTGGCAGACGCTTGCGTGCTCGGGTGCCAGCGCCTCGTTGTGGGCAGAGAGCAGCCACGCCGCGAAGCGCGGCAGGGAGAGCTTTGCGCTCGCGCTCGCCTCGGCCAGCGTGCTCGCTTCGCTTCGGCCTACGTTTGACTCGTCGTCGTCGGCCGTGCGTAGCCCCGCGGCCTTTGCCCAAGCGCGCTCCGCCTCAACCTCGTCAGCGCCCTGCTCCTGTCGGCAGAAACGGAGGAAAGACTCCTTGTCGAGCTGCTGGCCATCGGCATACTCCTCGAAAATGCCGTACACACCGCCCGCCTCGAGCTCGCGCGACACGCAGCGCAGCACCATCTCGATCGAGAAGCGGCGGTCGCCAGCCGGCATGCGCTGCTTGCCCGTCGCCGGCTCCTTTTGCAGCGTGCGAGGCGTGGCCGGCTCGTGGCTCGGGTGTCGCATCAGCCCCGCGAAGATGTGCGGCGTGCTCTTGCGGCTCGTGACGCGCGTCAGCTCCGACGTCGTGCGGCTCAGCGCGAACTGCGCCTCCCAACTGGCGCACTCGGCGGCCCACGCGGGTGGACGGCGAGCATTAAGCCGTTCCATGCACACCAGCAGCTCCTGCGCGCTTAGCGCGCGCTGAGGAGCCGCGGAGCCGCTCGCACAAAAAGCGTCGCGGACGCGCGCAACACTGGCCGGTCTGAGTGCGTCCTGGTTGGCCACCGTCGGCAGCATGTCGTAGATATCCGCCAGCTGGCCCGAGAGCGGGCCCGAGATGTCAAATTTGCCACTGTCGCCGGCCGTCACACTTCCACGGCTTGTCACGCCCCTGGGCGCGCTGATGTCGACAGAGCCGATAGCTGCCGACGGCAACATGGCTAGTACCTCCTTGGGAACTGAGGCCGAGGCCCGGAGCTCGCCCGTCTCGGTGACCTGCACGCTGGAGCGGCGCTGCACGTCAGTGGGCCCTGAGATCTCGACTGGACGGAAGGACGGAAGCATCGCCAACACGGCTTGAGGCACGGCGTCTGATCCAATGAGTGCGCCGTCCAGCTTTACAACGCTGGCGCCGTGCTGTGAGTCGGTGGGGCCGCCGATATCAAGTGCCGGTGGAGCGTCACTGGCGTCATTTGAGACCCCGGACGAAGAGCCGCGACGGAACATCTGATCTTGTCGTACCGCGCGCGCGTCGATGTTACAAAAAAAAAGAGACAGGGGAGGGCAAACCGTAAACCGTACCGCATAGATATCTCTATCTATCTAAACCGTACAGTACAGTCGAAGGGGAAACGTAATTCTTGAACCGTTCTGTAAGAAGCGTGTCCCAACACATCAAACGTGGAGACAAGATCTTGGGCATCTGCCATGATTGGCGCTGCCATAAGTGCCTCGTCTCCCTCACCGGACTCAGAGGGCACTCCACAAAGCTAGGTGGGGGACCGTGCGATGGGTGACTCGGCAGGTGTCGGCCCTCGGCGCAGCCTACCCTCACTAATCAGCCTTGAGGGTCTCGTTGGGTGGCCGGCGGTCGGGCGTGCCACCGTTGACCTTGGTCCACTTGTTGCCGTCGGGGAAGAGGATGCCCGGCTGGCCGTTGAACTCGTCGAACCTGAGCGCGAAAGGTGCACGCGTGGTCTGGGCGCCCAGCAGGCCAGGAGGCCAGGAGGCCAGCTGCGGCGAAAACAAACAAACACAAACGTGGTTCAATCAACATGCCGGGGCGTGCTTGCCGGTGAGCAGGCCCACTTTGCCGCCGGTCTTCTCGGTGAAGTCGATGGTGATCGTGTCGACACCGTCCTGGTCAACCGACACCTTGCCGTTGGAGCTCCACACATCGCCCAGCCCGGGCTTCTGGCCCTTGGGGCAGGTCTTCGAGCTGGCTGGGAGGCCATCCACACCCTTGACGTACGCGAGCGGCGGGCCCTTGCGGCCAGAGGCGTCGAGCTTCGCGCCCACCACCTTCACGCCTGATTGTTGGGAGCTGCGAAGTTAGTGACCGCGGGCGGAGCTGACAGCGGTGCCAAGCGAGCTGCAAAGCCTGTGGCGGCGCTCCCCCCGTACAAGCGAAGCCAAGCGCTCTTACCCGAGGAGGAGCTGTGGCACTAGCAAGGTGGTGCACTTCAAACATGCCGCACATGCTGCGCAGGCAGCCGGGGTGGTTCTTATCATCATACTCTCCAGTGAATGGTGACGAAAGGCCCGTCCTGGCGGAGATGGCCTGTGCTGCCAGCGGAGAAGCCGCCAGTGTCCCGGCGGCTGCGAGCTGCGAGAGGAAGGCACGGCGCCCCTGAGGAGCGCCGATCTGCAAGGCAGACGAGCTGCTGACGGCCAGTACGCAAATCACACGGGCGAGCATGTCGGAGACGAGTAGAAGGTTAGTTCTTTCTTGGTCAGACCCAAGGACTGTTATTGGCGACGCGGCAAAGAGAAACAGACATACACCAGGCAGCGGAGGCGTTCCCTCTCTCTCACCCCGCCGTGCGCGACCAGAGTTCGCGGAGCGCGTCTAGCAGCGGCGGGCGCGCGGAGCCCGCCAGCTGTCCTGAGGATGAGGGGAAGTGCTATGCTTTTGCCGCTCGCATGCATGGGCTGGAGCCTCCAGGAGATCCTGCGCAACGAGAGGCGGGCGTACTCGACGCTGCCAGGCTGCGAGACTGAGCCGCCTGATCCGTACAGCGATGCGTTCATGGAATCAATGCCATGGCCGCCACCGCGTCCAAGCGTATCCGAGCTGGACGCTGAAAATGAGGCCTCGGGAAAGCTGGAGCCAGACGAGTTGGTCCAGATTTGGCGGCGAGCTGTGGTCAGCTCGCCACACGCATGCGCTGACCTGCTCTTGGTCTCTGTGTTCGATGGCGAGATTGCTGCTGCGGCCTGCGGGAATGTGACGGCAAACACACTCAATGCCTACTACGAGTTCAAGTTTGTGCTTGCTGTGGCCCTCAGCGATGTCGTGCCCGTGGCGCGGCGCGCGGCGAACTCCGTCTTCCTCCTCGATCTGGGCAGCCGTGCTGACGCACCCATACCACCACGAACAGGCCAAATGGACCTGACCGAAAACGAAAAATGGACGCTGCCGAAACTTGCCTCCTCCGGTGGCTCCGCCTCCCGGCTGCCCGTGCCCGTTGCACTTCCCGGGTTTGGCTCTCCGACCTGGCAGGCCGTAATGCGGGAGCCTGTGGTTGGAGGTGGCGCGAATTGGCGATGGCCCAACGTGAAGTGGGACGGCAAGCAGGCCAACTTCTTGAACGCCAATTTCTCCGCTGGCAATGGCGCGCTGCCCAGCAGAGAAGCATTTGCTCGCCTAGCTCACTCCAAAGCGTTGCTGGAGCTCGACGCCGCTGGGCCGCAGCCGCTGCTCGCCAAGCTGACCCTGGGCTCCGTGGTCATTGCTCAGGGCACCAACTTTCCGCTCTGGTTTCAGCCGCTTCTGACAAGCGAGACAGTGCTGCGTGTGAGCGCCGACCTGAAGGACCTTCCCAGCCGGCTGCAGTGGCTTGCTGCGCACGATGACGAGGCGCGCATCATGGCCGAGGCGGGACGGCGCAGGGCGTGTGCGCTCTTACACCTCCCAAACGTCGCGGGGTATCTTGGTCGCCTGCTCCAGCGATACGCCCGTATCTTTGACACGCCCCACACTATCAAGGCGCATCGCGCAGTTCGCCACCTAGTTATAGCGCGCCGGCGCAAACTGAACCCCTTTGACGCACCCGAGCGGCTATGGTTTATGAAGCTCGATGGCGTTGGCGGCCGCCTCGACTGCTCGGCATGGTGGGTGGGGGAGTATTCATGCCACGAGTTGCGCCAAGCGCACCGCGCGAGCAAAAAGGCAAGTAGGGGTACGGGTGCACTTCGAGCCGGCGCGGGCGGGCAGCCAGAGGCACGCCGGCTGGCAGTGCAAGCCAGTGACACAGCCGTCGCGGCTGATTCCGGGGCACGCTGGATACTGCAATCCAGCAGCGGCCGATATTTCAACCGGGTAGGAGTCGACATTCTGGCGCATCCCCACTTCTTTTCGCTCCTGGAGCTCCGGAGGACACGCACAGGGGCGTACCTGCTCAAGGATCATTCGGGCGGTTGGCTGCACCTAGCTTCGGGAGCTGCGGGACTACGCAAGCTCGAGGTCTTCGTGCCTCCAGCAGCTTCCCCACCGCCTTCCCCGCCACCAATGACCAAAGACGAGCGCGTGGTGGCCAAAGACAGAGTTCCAGACGCAGCGGAGGGCAAAGCTGCCGCAGAGGCCGTCGCTGTCGCTGAAAAGGCTGCAACGACCGCTGCAATTGCCGCAGCGCAGCGTTTCTCTATTCGAAAGCATCAGGCAAGCGGCACCTACGCGTTGCAGCTTGTGGGCGAGGACGGCGTCTACCTTCAGGAGGATCCCACTAGCAACGGGCACCTCATAGCAGCCACTGGCGGCGGAACGGCGAGCATGTTCCGGTTCAAGCGCGTGGTCGCACCTAACAAGTACCAAAGCCAGCCGTCCAATCCCCGGAGCGCTGGGCGCGAGAAGACCTTCACGCGCCGCGTAAAGCGCAGCACCGTTCGTCTCGGCGGTCGAGAGTTCGTTGTAGCCACCTACCACAACATTGGAATGCTGGATTGGGCGAGGCTGTTTTGGGACTGGCTATTGGTGAGCCGCATCGATCGATTCATGCTCCTCGAGCTCGATGGCCTCACATGCGATGCCGCCCGGGCCCTCAACTGCACACTGAAACTCGAATGCGCGACAGCGTACGACATGATGCTCCCACGAGAGTACACGCAGATTGCCCACGCTGGTGGGATGCAATCGTGGGGTGCGCCCGCAGACGCCCTCTCCCAACGCCCCCTTTGTCCTCCGCCCGCCCCTCAGCGCCGCCGTGGTGCCTGCACGCAGGCACAGACGCCGACTCAGCCTACTTCAAGTTCTTGAGATGGAAAATGCGCTTGGTCGAGCTGATCCTGGCACAAGGTGTAGACGTCGTGATGATCGACGTGGATGTCCTCGTTCTCAGTCCTGACTTTTTCACGACGTTGATAAGCTTCGAGGAGAATATGGTGATTGCGTCAGATGCGCGGGAGGGCAGCTACAACGACATGCAGCACTGTCCGGCCTCGCACGCCCAGTACCAGAGGTACACGGCGGATTGGGTTTGCGCGGGCGAGTTCTACATGCGTGCCAATCAGGCGTCGGTCTGGTTCATGCGCGAAGTGCAGCGACTGATGGACGAGTTCACCATAACCGACCAGGACGCCATCCAGGCCATTCTCACAGGCCACACGCAGGTTGCGGTGCCACAGTCACGTCTGCGCAACGAAACTCGCAAGGGCGCTTCGCGACGACCTTCCAATGCCTGGCACAAGCCGCTCTGGTTGGAGGGCCTCGGCGCGCATCAGAACATTCGCAACAGCCAGGGCGCCGTCCCGATGAACACACCCATGAAGGAAGAAATGTGGGATAAGTACGAGACCAAGCAGCGCTCGCGAGGCTTCACGTGGCGAATGCTACCTGTCCAGCGCTTCGGCAACGGCCCAATGCTCGTGCATCATTGGGAGTCCACATTTGCACGCTCGCCAACGGGGGTCGTGGCCGCTGGCGTCAGGCTCCGCTTCGGAGAATTCCTGAGCATCCATTCCAATTGCTATGCGAAGCAGTGGATGGCTAGCATGGACAAAGTGGGCTCTCCGTTGTTCCTGCCCAAACGGGCTACGGGGACTGTCTAAACCCATAGTTACTGCCCCTCGTTCCCGCGTTTTGGCGCGGAATAGATGGGGGGGTCTTTTCAGTTGACGCCAGGCAGCCCCCCCCAAACTAAAGTCCTGATCATTTAGTTGCGCTCGCACAGCCAGGAGCCCGTCGCGCGAAGCGCACGGCGTGGCTAACGAGTCAGCCCGCTGCCCAAACGTGGGCCATCGAAGGCGTCTTTCGCGTCTCGACGACGCTACCAGCGGGACCCCAAGCCAGCATGAACGAAACCCGCGCCGACTGCAGCACGCGGGCCGATGCCCAGGCGCGAACGCCCTCCGTTTGGTGCTTCAATCTCTCGACCTCTGAATGCGGGGGTTTCTTTTCGTCCTCGCCAGACAAGCTTGTCAAACCTCACGCGTGCGTGGTGAAGGGAGCTCAGTGCATCCTTGGCGATCTTTGTGCGCGCTTCTCTGGTGGGGTCAGCACAACCGCCCCAGCTATTCTCGAATCTCTGCCTATGGGTCTCCGTGGTCGAGAGCGTGAAGGCGCTGCCGCCCTTGCTGGTCGATGGCGCATCAAGCTCACGGGCGACGGCAGAAGTGCGTCCTTGTGGCATTATGAAGACTCGGTCTTTGGCAGCCAGCGCTTCTTTTCGCTCTTCACGCTCTGGCGGACTGGCCACGGCGCCTACGTAGTCTCAGCTCCAAATGGCGGGTGGCTGCACCTGAGACAACCGAAGTCGGCGCTCCGGCCTCCTGTTCTCGAGGCCCTAGACCCCGAGGCGGGTGGCTCAGGTGGGGCCGCTGTTGCAAAATGCCAGCCGGCGACGAAGGCGAGCCCACCTGGAGTGGCCCAGCGGTTCTGGCTCAACAGTGCCGGGAACGGTGTCTACCGCGTGCAGCTCTCGGGCGGGCTGGGCTTTTTGCAGCCAGGAGGCGACTTTCGCCGATTCTTTGGCCGCAAGATCGGAGCTGCGACCGCTGCCACGTTCGAGTTCATTCGCGTGGTCGAGCCCCTGGCATCAGGCAGTCGCGCTAGTGGAGACGATCTCTCCGATTTCAATGGAGACCAGGCTGTTGCGGTCTCCGACGTACCTCTAGAGGCCCGTGTCCGCTGGAGTGCCACTCGCATCGCTGGGCGGGAGGTTGTCTTGGTGACGCACTATGGAATTGACGACATCGACTGGGCAGCGCACTGGTGGGGCTGGTTTCGCACGACGACGAGCCGGTTCTTGCTTCTCGACTTTGATGGCCTCGCATGCGCAGCCTCCAAGAAGACACTGAGAGATGCCGTGTCCTGCATTGGCCGTGGGGACGACCTTTCGTCGGCCAGCCCACGCGAGAGCTCCCTCTGGAAGGCCGGGGACGCCAGTGACGCGCCCAAGATACTCCGCTGGCAAGAAAAGATCGTCGAGAAGGCGGGGGTTGCGCAAGCAGCGGCTGGCTACGTGCTCCCGTGCACCCCGTACCTCACGTTTGCAAAGTGGAAGGTCCAAGCCCTCGCAGCTATGCTCCGCATCGGTGTGGACGTCGTTTATGCTGGTGTAGATGTTCTTGCTCTCAGCCCGGAGCTCCTTCTCACCTTGGTTAGGAGGAGCGTGCAGCAGCAAGTAGACCTGCTAATCGCCTCAGATGCGAGAGACGAGCCGCAGTCACAGCGTGGGTCCTTGGAGGACCCATCAGACGACGATCGCCTGCGCGCCAAGTCCAAGGCCAACTTGAAGGCGAGGAGCGTGCAGGAGCGTGTGCTGCTGGCTTGCCCGGCGGCCTCCGGCATGGTGCAGCGGTACACGCTTGACTGGGTGCGCACCGACTTGATGCTCCTCCGCAGCACCAAACCGGCTATGTGGTTCATGCAGGAGGTGCAGGCGCTCATGGCGCAAAGCACTCAGATCAGTGATCATGAGGCGGTACAGATTCTGCTGACGGGGCACACGCAGCTTGCAGTGCCGCAGCTTAGCTGCGGCTCCCGTGCGAGGGCGGCTGCGCTCCAAGAAAAGCACTCGTCATGCCCGTGGCTTAAGTCAATCTGGGTTGAACGCCCCGGCCTGTACTTTGCGCAAGGCATGGGGCGTACCATGTCGAACGACCAGCGCATCAAGCACGGAATCAACACCCCACTCACATCTGCCGCTTGGAAGCGAGTCGAAGCAGAGAAGATAGCATCTGGCTTTGCGTGGCGTCGCCTGGGCTTGCGTGAGCATGGCAATGGCGCATCGCTCGTCCGCAACTGGGATTCTATTTTCCGTCGGCGCAACGCGATGAAGAATGTCATTCGCGCTCGTGCCGGGGGCTACCTGTCCATCCAGGCGAGCTGCGGCGCCAAAAGGCTCCTCTTCTCGGGCGAGGCATCCGGCGGGAATTGGAGTTTTCGGACGTTTTTACTTCGTCACGGCGACCCTGCGATCTTCACTCATAAGCCAGACCTATCACCGGAGTACCTGACAGATACCGAGCTTAGGTGCTACATGGAGCGATATCCAGATCTCACCACCGGGTTTCGCAATTCTAGCAGCGGCAAGACGATGCAAAAGCTCATGCGTTACCATTGGCGCACAGCTGGCCGTGCCGAGAAACGGAACCCGCTGTGCAACGTCTCGGGTGCCGCGGCAATGGGTGCCGCAGGGACTGCCGAGGACGATGCAGACGAGCAAGAGACCGAGGTGAAGGATCCAGACGTAGAGAGACAAGAGGTTGCGGCGGCTGATCGTAGAGAGAAGCACGCTGCCGCGGAGGAGCAAGAGGCCGAGACAAAATATTCAGATGATGGAGAGAAGGCAATCGTGACAAGCCGCAAAGTCAGCAAAGGCAAGAAGGCCAAGGGCGGCAAGCACAAGCGAGGACGCCGGCGGGCCAAGCGGGTTGGTAGCACATAGGTCTCCAGTTCTGGTCCAGTTCCCGTCGTTCGCAAGCCGACACATACTTTATTAGTTTAGCGCAACGATACCCTTTCCGCGTGGTTTACGGCCGTTTAAAAAAATCGTTACGGAGGCAGGGAGCTTTACACATATTTTAAAAGACCAGCGCTCAAACTCTCATATCACTCTGATCACACACGCGGGGCGCTCACGCGTCACGGGCGGAGGCTCAAGTATTTACGGCTTTATGGAAAGCCGTGTAAAAGTAGAGCGCGTAAAGCCGTGCGGCTCTATAAAGTATCCTTGGGACATGAGAGAGTGGTTCACATTGAAAAACCAGAGCTGAGAGCAGAGCCGCTTACTTTACATACTTTACGATTACGTACTCTACATAGTACGGCTTTACTACTCGAGACTACGGAAATACTTTTATACTGACTCGTTACCGGAAACGCGCAAATTTACATTTACCTGACCTCTGTAAGATTACCCTGGGACGACATGAGAGCGGCGCGATTCTCTGCCTGCCTAACTGTCTGTCTTTTCTCTCGTACCCGCCTCGTCGTGGATGGCGTTCGCGCCTGCTTGCCTCTCCCAGCGAGCTTCTTGTACGCATCAAACTCTAGACTCCTTAGATCGAAGCGCACAACGTAAACGCGCGCTTCGTGAGGTTCGACCAAGTGAGCAGTAAACTGCGCCCTGTAAATGCCGAGGTCCTCTTGTTCCCAGGCATCGCGGACCAGGGCGGCAGCCTGAGAGCTCCGGTTCCACAGCGCGGGCTGGCAGGCCCGACATGTTCGCATGCACTCGAGCATGAAGTCACGATCAGTCTCGCATCGGCCTGACCGCGCAGTGTAGATGCAAAACTTCCGCTCGTGAAAATCGCGGCACGGTGGCTCCCGCGCGACGGATCGCCTCCATGGCAGCGCCGCCTCCCTGAGGTCACGCTCCCAACGCATGGTAATGTCTACGGGGGAGTTACCATTGTTGAAGAGGAGCATAGCACGACTTCCGTCCGAGAGGTCTTTGCGCCAAATTTGGCGAGGCCCATCCGACCAAATGCGCTCGGCTTGTTTCGCCAATGCATCCTGACTAATTGCAATGAGCCCAGGCGCGGTGAGAATCTGCAGGGTTGCGCGGCTCACTGTGCGAGGATCGTTGCCCAGCATAAGGGGTGAACTCAGCATGCACCACAAGGAAAAGTGAGCACGCTGCTCAGTGAAAGTAAGACCGCCGACTTCACCCCACATCTCGCGCGTGACGGCTTGCCCGGGCTTGCAGTAAAAGCTGGGAAGGTGAGGTGGGCAGTCGCTTGCGTCAACCGTCCCGTAGGCGCTCATGCCAGATAGCCCAACAACCAACATGTCGAGGTCGTTGAAGCCGCCAGGGCGCGCGTATGGGGCAAGGTGCGCCTGCCGCTCGACTGCTGCCATCACGCTGCCAAACATTTTCGGCAGGCGCAGTACGCCCCGGGCGGTTGGCTCGTCCCATACGGCAAAGAGGTCAGTGTCGGTGCGCCAAGAGTGCCCGACATCAGCACCCCACTGGTGCGGCTCGCCCAAGCCCCACGAACAAATCGAGAACACCATCGGACGGCCGGTGGCGTTCATTGCCGCCGACATGCGTTCGTAGTAGTGCCGCGTCGGCAGCGAGACGTTGTCCATGCCGCAGTAGTCGTACTTGACGTAATCGACACCTGCGGCGCGAGTCAGGTTTTTGAGTCGGCGAGTGACGGTGTTACAACAGGGGCTTCATGCAGGGGCTTCAGACGGCTCCGCGCACCCCATTCTGCATAGTCGGCGGCGTCCTCTCGCTCGTATCCGTATGATCCAGGGCGCATCTCGCAGGTCACGTTGCCCGCGTCCGAATAGATTCCAAGGCGGAGGCCGAGGGAGTGCATGTAGTCTCCGAGCGCCTTCATGCCGGAAGGAAACTTTTTGGCGTCCGGCTGGATGTGTCCGTCGGATGCTCGGTGAGTTTGCCAGCAATCGTCCACGTTGAGGTAGCGGTAGCCAGCATCCCGCAGGCCGGTGCTTACCAGACTACGGGCCACCTCCCTCAGCATTGCCTCGTCAATGTCGCAGCGGAATTGGTTCCAGGAACTCCAGCCCATCGCTGGAGTCTCGCCTACGCCATTGAGAAGGCCTGTGATAGCCAAGGGGTGCCCCAACCACAGGGTTGCGGCGGCCATGACGCTTGCGACGCGCAGTGTTTGGTAAGTTTGCTTTCAACTCTAGTTTATTAGACCAGGGCTTACCCAAAGGAGGGAAGTTTGCTTTCAAGTCTACAGAATAGAAGATGAGAAACGCGCGGACCAGCCGCACCCGACGAACCTTAGGGTCGTGTATTAGACCAGGGCTTACCCAGAGGAGGGTACTACAGTACGCGTACTGCGAATGCTACGAGTGAAGACTCGCAACGAGGGCGGGCGGTGTGGGGGTGTTTATGTGGTTTGGGTGGCGTGGGTTATGTTGTTACTGTACGTGGTTCGGGATAGGGGTGGTTGGGGGGAGGAGGACCGCTCGTGGATCA
>Ga0115006_10000596_pt1 | contig 20058 bp, 2 predicted proteins | sample ArcOceMetagenome_3_FD_88943 | JGI IMG/M metagenome (GOLD analysis project Ga0115006, IMG submission 88943) | Marine eukaryotic phytoplankton communities from Arctic Ocean - Arctic Ocean- Svalbard ARC20M Metagenome | ecosystem: Environmental > Aquatic > Marine > Oceanic | place: Arctic Ocean...
TCGGCTTGGGTCTTGTCGCGCAGCAGCGCTGCTTGGTCTTTTTGTGATATGCAAATAAAGAAAATTGCCCAACAGACTGCAATGGCGCCCACACCCGATACAAAGATTGCGAGAGGTGATATGGAGATGCCAGAGTCGGAAGACGCTTCAACCGCATTGCCTAAGACTTGTGTGGTGGCACTCGCGTTATTTGCCACATGGCTTTCAACAACACTCATGACGACATAGGACGAGAAGCGCCTGACGGGAGCCATGACTACGCCTGGCTGCCGATCAATGATGGAACCCTGCACGGGCTCCCAACTGCCACTAGCATTGAGGACGTGCGCCATCAACGTGCGACCGCTTGCGACGTTCTCTTTGAAAGTAGTCTCGTTGTACAGGAGCTTCAGCAAAGGCAAGGCCTCCCCGACAAAGGCCAAGTCATCGGGCAACAAACTTACCACAGGCCCCATCGGAATCAGGGACTCAGGAAGGTGCACGTGAACTGCGCCCGTGCTCTGATCTGATTGCCTCCTCGGCGACGTAGGCGCCGCTCCCTGGGCGTCAAAGCTTCTCATGATCACCTCGACATCGCGGTCGATTGCTTTGGGAGGCACCAGCAACGACTCATGGAAAGGGCCAAACGAGACCAGTCCTCCCACATTGCGAGGGAGTGTGCGAGTTACGGTCCGTGACGCCGCATACGCTTGGCCGGAGCACACTCGATCTACGATCTAGAGACAACAAACGAGAATATCAGAGTGCACCGCACGGAATGCACAATCAGTAAGGTTCCCTGTGTCTAATGTCTGGGTCAGGTTCATCGCTGCGCATTGTTCAAGGAGGAGCGGAACTTACCGAGGCCGAGCAGTAGAGCTGGCAAAACTCGCCCATCATCCGGGCGCTGCAAGAGGGCCACATGTGACAGACGCTCTTTGTGAAAGTGCTGGGCGGAGAGCATGACCACCAGGGCTCGATCTTGCACGTGGCGCTGCATCCGTCGCCTGCCTCCTTACCGCCATCATCGCACTCCTCACCCGATAAGACGTCGCTACTGGCGACTCCCGAGCTGCCTTGCCCTATGCCTATTCCCGTCGCGACCCAAGTTGTTCTTCCATCCCCGCACCTGTCGACATTGCATACGGAGCCACGCTTTGTCAAGATGAGTTCACACAACATTTCACGCCCTTGCCACATATGGCACAGAGGTTCCAGACCTGCCAGAACTGAAGTCGGCGACAGAGACCGCATATATGCCGAAGGTGGTGCAAGAGCAATTCACTGCATTTGCTGTCGCCGAGACGGCCAGACACTCGTTCGACGTCCAATTTCTGGCAGCAGGTTGCCATCGTACACACTCCCTGTCGAAATCAGGCCGGTACCAGTACAGTCAGTCGACGAATCTGGGGCGGAGGATGTTTGTTCGAGTGAACGAATTTGGCACCACTATCGTATGAAAGCACAACAGGAGGATGGAGACGGGCAACAGAAAGACGTACCAGTAGTTGCCCTCGAGCACAGATTCGCGAACGGAAATTTGCAACTGCACACGCGATTGCTGATGTATACTTTGCAGTGTCACAGGAGATAGGCCTTGCGAAAGGCTGATGGTGTGAATGTCTGATACGAACCGCGTTGTGCTGTAGGGTCAATCAGCAGTAGACACAGACAGGAGCACATGGTCAGTTCGTACGCTGCGTGCACGCACGTAAAGAGACGCAACCAGATTTGCACGTGCATGTCAATCCACCAACAGTGAGTTTCAACACTGTTCGCAGATTGAAACTCGATCACAGAGATCAACATGGGAAAATCTGTCGGAGGTTCCAACCTGGCTCCAAAAGCATTTTGCAGATCACCCCAGGAGATTCCCTGCCAAAGCTGGTTGCGTAGTACAAGTGTGCTGCTGTCCTCCACTGAAGAACCGTCCATAAGAGCAAAAAGAGCCCCATGTGCTACGGTAATCTGCACCATTTCCGTAGGGACGTGAAACCTGAATGACGGAAGATCGGTGGCAACGAGGGCAGCACTTGTGGTCACGATTGCGCCCACGCTTTGGGCAAGGGGATGCATGCAATCATCGTTGGCGCTGCTGCTACAAATCATTGACTGCTCTCCAACGACAGCGTCAAGCATGGATAAATCGGCAGCAACGTCCAGCCCCGGTCGCAGTTTCCGCTCAATCAACTCCTGCGTTGCAGGCCCGGGCAGTAAGATCTTTATGTTGGAGCTAAGCCTTGCGGCACAAGTAACAATTCCCTGAGCGTGCTCCTGGTATGAGCTGCCGCCTGCTAAGGAAGACAACTCTTTTCGTAGAATTTCACAGGCGGAGAAGAACGTGGAAGCTCCTAGCATAGCAGCATCGGCACCGACATTGTTATCCTTGATCAACGCGGTCAGTGACGCGATTGTCTGGAAGGCATTTTCAGTGTCTTGTGTACTACTGGTAAAGACGTCAGCGAGCGAGCTGATCATTTGGTTGCGAATCATGGTGTCCTCTTCTTCCAAACTCGCACGCGTGCTACGGAGTGAATATGAAGACTCTCGCCGGCGCTCTTGAGCTTGCCTGTCCAATTTGTTGGATAAAACCACGGCGAAGTTGTGGAACTCAACGCGCCCCAGCATCACGAGCGAATTTATGGTTGAGATCGTCGCGATCGCTCCCATTGTAGAGGCGTGTACCGTCACATTTCCTATCTCAACTCTGCGCGAAGACCCAAGAGAATCTTTGACAAATGCAAAAACCGATACATCGTTGGCCGCCGGCAAGTACATGGAAACTGAACTCAACTCGCTGCTGCTCGTGAAAAATTGCGATGATCCTGCAAGATATCCAAAGGTATATTCAAGCGGTTGGTGGAGGTCACAAAACCCAGTGCACCGGACGAAAAATAAATCCATCTCTGTTGGAGCTGGACCCGGAATCGACAAAACGCACTGCCCGCCTGTGGGCGGTGGATTCACTTTTATAAGAATGGAAGCAAACCCCTCGCATTGCTCGCCGTCTTCTCGGCAGGTGTATCCAACAGGAGCTGGAGCCATCGAGCTGATGGAGTATGTGTAGCTTTGGCCAGACTGCAGGTCGCTTCCAAGAACGACTAAATGGTAGCTTGCTCCCGTGTCGCCCTGGATTTGTCGTCCACCCACAGACCATCGGACGCTGGAGCAAGATGCACATGTGGCATGAAGAATGATTCTTTGGTCTGCATTTATCCAGAATTGATTGTTGTAAACCTTGGCCCTTGGACAATGAATTGCTGTCGGTGGAACATAGTGCGAAACCACGGCAACGGTTACCATGTCTGACGACACGCGAGAATCTTTCGAGACCTGCAGTGCAAACGAAAATGATTGTCCCGCTTCTAAAGTCCCACCCAAGATGGTCACAGTTGGTGTTGATGCAAATACAATGAGATCGTGGGTGTTCCTGTTCCGGCACGCAAAGCCCAATGCATCGCTGCACGACCACAAGTAGCTCAACGTTGATGCACTAGAGTCGGGATCATGCGAAGACAACCCATTCAAAGTAAACATGGGATCCTGGTGAGAAATAACTCGGTTTCTAGCACCCTCAATATGCGCTACAAGACTTGATCTTACTACGGTGAATGAGAACTCAGATGAGACCGTCTGCGAATAAATTCCAGACGATAGACGCAGTTCTATCTTGTATGATCCGGGAACAAGCGCGACGTGGGCTGCTGTCAGTATCAGGGCGCCAGAATTCTGGCGTAGACTACTCTCTGAGATCACACCATCTGTTCTGGTCCCCTGATCCACTTGACGCCACTCAAAGATTGGTTTTTGCTGTCCTTGGTCGACCATACATGATGCGAGATCAAATCCACCTTGCACACTTGCAACCCCTAGAAACGCTGATATGCGGACATCCTTCCCTGAGCTTAACATTGTAGGTCCCACTAAGGACACAAGCGGAAGAGGCACTGGATTCTTGAAAACAGAGAATTCGAATTTTGCACTCGTGATACCCACCGGGCTTGAAACAGACACACGAAACTTGTATTCACCGATGTCCTGCAATAAGCCCGCCGACAGGCGGAGTGTATCGGACGTCAGCGATGCCAACTGTGAGCACAGTGCGAGTGCTGGGCCAACGTCTACAATGTCGCAGGAGGGGCTGCCCCACTGGTACATAAGATTACCCCAGAACGAAGCTGAAGCCCGAACAATTGCGTCGTCGCAGGGGCCGACTGTCATGATACCAGAGACTTGGAGCCCCAGGTACATTGATGGTTGAAACTGTAGGAGGGCCATGCGTTTCGAGTCTGATTGCAAGGACATCAAGCCATCCACGTCCTCAATGATGCCACCTTTGACCCATACTGCCGTGCCCTCAATGCAGGGTCTAGTACCTGGCATCCTAAACTGGACGTCCAGAGTTTTTCGATCTATCCATGAGCACGTTGGGTCAATTCCAAAGACGGAAAGGGTGGTATCCTCAAACAGTTGGTTGCATCGCCAGCCGTCCTCTTGCCGATCCGGATTGTTGGTGTCCTGGTCAAATGACAACTGAACGCCAGATCCGTCGTGATGCAGAACTGCCGATAGCAAGGTCGGCGCTACTACATATTTGAATTCGGTCGATGCTGAGACCATTTGTTCTTGCACATCGCTGATCTCATTGTTTATCACCTCGAGATACAATGACGTTGTAGTCGTTATCCGGCCAATGGCACTTGGAACTTGCACTTGTAACTTTGTCACAGAGGAATTGGATTCCAGAATCTGCAGATGAGGGGCAGAGATTGCAGCAAAGATGATGGAAAGATGTTCTGACATGGAGATAGGCCCGAAATTGACGGAAATGATAAGCATCTCTCCTCCCGACACAGCTCCGACGCAGCCCAAACTGTCAGTGGCGCGCTGGCACGTTATGATAGCTCGAGCATCATACACCTTGAAGGGAAACACGGACGTTATGCCCCCCCAACTCACTGTTCCAAACTTGTTCTGGATGCCCAATGCAGGAACCTCTATCATGAGAATGGTCTCTGAATCTCCTGAGAATACGATTTCTGTCACTGAGGCCGAGGCGTCTCCAAGAGTAACAGAAATGTCAGCGGCAGACTGCACCTCAGGAAAATGCTGTAGCACCAACCTGACCGATGCCTCTCCTTGCATCTTCCATTTTGACGGCAATACACTTTTTACCACAGGCATTGGCGTGAAGTACTCGAACTCTATAACTGAAGTGGCAGCTGCATGCTCGACTCCGTCTGTTATCATGGACCCAAAGACTATTAAGACTTCAATCAGACGAGCAGACTGATACTCGGGCACCTCAACCTGTAACTCTATGACATCGGCTCCTGACATGCGTGAAACTCGAGCAGCAGATTGTCCAAATAAGACCAGAGGAAGGTCTTCAACTTGGTATGCGGGGAAAAAGGTATCTTGCACACGGATTGTCGTCATCGTGCCCCCGTGCGTGCTTGCTCTGGATGGGGAAATGGAACCGGATGGGTAGGTGAAGTAGTGAAGGGAAAAGTACTGAATCCGCCAGTATGGGTCTATCTCCGAGCTATCTCTGTTGACAAATCTGATCTCACCGTCCACGCGCCCAGCTCTCGACGCCGAGGGTGCAGTAAACTGAACGACAACATTTCCTTCATGTCGTTCCACTGTGTGAACAATCAGTTGCTTTTGAATGAGGCCGTCTCGCGCAATGAAGACTTGGACATCATGTGTAGCATCGTCTGTTGGAAATGATAGCAAGTGGAGAGAGACCGGCCTGCCGCCTTGGATTGGAATCAGTGGAGGTGTATCAATCGGCTCGCTTTCAAACATGACGAGACCTTTCGCATAAACTCCATTGCTGTGCAAGACACGAACCTCCTCCGTGCCAGGGCGCAGTGAAGATGGACATTGTACGAACAGGCCTGTAGACACGAGCAGATTCCCGTCTCCCTCATTTGACCACAGAAGAGCATGTTCTGGGGCAGGTCTAGAGAAATTATGGTGGTCTATAAACAGAATCTGCACATCTGCAGCGAACTGAACTGAAGGAAAATTGCTCAAGACCACTTGCATGCCACTCCCACCCAACATGGAAGCAGAGGAAGGAGCCAAGGATAATGTTGCAGTCGTGTCGGATACTTGCAAAGAGACTGACATGTTCCAAGAATCAGAGCCATGGTGAAGTTGTAGATTGATCTGGTATTCACATTGCGTCAAGCTGTCAGGAGAGGTGAACGAAAACGACAGCTCTGCCAGGTTTCTTACGTCATCAACATGCGCAACGTGGACCTCGCCTGTAGACGCAGACGCGCTGTCCAGACAGAAGACGGTTGAAAGAGACACCGTCGTCTCCCCTCCTACCCAATTTAAAATTTGAATGCTGACTGAACGAGAAGGCGCTTCATCACGGGATATTGCTTCAGGGAAGATGTTGGACACATACGGGGGCTTGATCCTGATGATTGGTAAGTACAAATATGCCTTTGGCAATGTGCTGTGCGAAAGGAAGAGGGCCACATATCCGTCGCTTGGAAGTTGCAAGGGAGCAGTGTACGTCAAGATCAATTTTGTTTCTCGAGCGTTGCTGGAAAGGATTGAAATGCTCTTTATGCTCCCCATGGACCCGGACGCAACCACTTTACTGACATAACCATTGTCACCAAGACATCGTGGCCCAGATGTTAGACACTTCACAAACGGTCGTGGGATTGCAGGGAAATTTCCAAGAGTCACTTTTACGTCTACTGATTGACCAGAAATGATTGCGCTGTGTGCGCACGGCTTTAGAATGCAACCGAAGCTATAAGACAGGAGTACAGGAGGCCCAAGGATGGGAGATATGTACTGCACTTGCAGAGAAACTTTCCTGACCGAAGCTGATTCCGGTGAAGCCGAATCGTATATCTGGATTGAGGCAGTACACTGACAAAGACGTCCACATTCACTGCAGGGAGCATCTTCAAGCGCTGGGACTGAAAGCGAAATATTTTTATATGACATCCAGTCAAAGGCGTAAGACGTAATTTGCTGACGTCCCATCCACACTGAAGGTTGTTCTGTTACAATATTTGAGAGTGCGATTACCACATCATCTCCACCCCGAGAGCTGATCTCAATGCTTTTAGATGAGAGCAGTCTCGGAAGCTGTAGATCCTCGGGAGAAGAGCATACAGACTCGTCGCAATCCCAGGGCTGACCGACCAAGTTGGCAGATCGTTCTGGGTGCACAATGAACCCGAATCGACTGCAGAAAGACGGATAGTGACATGACTGCCTCCATATAAAGTCGAATGGCCGTGAAGACCCTGCGATTGTGATCAGTTCTCCCCGCGATGGGCCGTCCATATACATGGGAGGTGGGATTATGTTCACTTTCAGGCGGACAACATTGTGCCCGTCCAGATTCTTGACTACTGAACTTTCTATCATGCCGGCAGAAATGCCTTCTACGAGAACGCGGAAATCCCTGTCCTGGGCAGTGGTTTCATCAAAGTTGATCAGCGTGATCGTGACCTGGGTTTCCACACCCCTGCCCAATCCCAGCACACAATCAGTAATAAGTGCATCACGATCACCTTGAACGACATGCTTTGCAATATTACATGACAAAGATTCCAATCATACTGACTTACCGAGGGGCCTGAGATGGACTGACGCTAAAAATGCGCATAGACCCGGCAGGAGGTGGAGGGGAAGGCGGAGGCGTAGGTTCAGCTGGCACTGAGAAGCTGGCCACCGGAGCCGAGTCGAACGACGAGCAACCTGCTTGATTACACGCTATCGAGCGAAAATACCACGAACTTCCAGGAGGAGCAGGAAAGCAGTGCCGTGCGTTGGTAGCGACTTCAAGCACTGAAGCAGGCATAAAGCTCGAGACTTGAGACAGCTGGCCTTGGTAACTGTGAATCCCTCCTCGATCTTGCTGCCGTGTGACAACCAACCTTTTCGAAAGCGGTTTCCGTGCCAAGTCTTTCGCCAGCTGCTTGCCTAACCCGACTTGATCGGGGACGACCCATGAAGCACAAAGCTTTGCGTTGGAATATTGCAGATGTAGGTTTTTAACAGGACCAGGCAAACCCATCAGCTGAATAGCATTAGGGACTGCACAGAAAGCGCCAGCACCTAGCGAGTTCTCTGCCCGAACTCGAATTCGAACCCATGTTCCGGCTGCGAACACAGGAACAGGAACATACAATTCCTCTGGCATCACAGACAGCGAGGCTACAAATGGATTATTCCACGACCGCAATGAAGCAGGGACAATTTCGATTGTTTTGTAATCTGCTTGACTTGAGGTCGGTAGCAAATTCGAAGTCAGTATGAAACCCATATCATCCACTGAGCGTGCAGAGTGTCGAATTTCCATCCTAGAACATTCAATGGTCGGCACCATGGCAGTGCAGTAGTCTGCTGCAACGCTGGACCCCCATCGGCATCTGAAGAGAGATTCGACCCGGCAATGTCTATCGCAACCATCACCCTCCAGCAGGTTGCCATCATCGCATTCCTCATCGCCAACACGCCGGCCATCCCCACACATGCTTTCGCACTGGTCTGATCCTAGGCCAGTGTTGAAGCATATGAAGCCTGCCTCGATGAGACAAGAAGCGGAACAACCGTCATTGTCTCTATCGTTGCCATCGTCACACAGTTCAGATCCTGTCCAAACTCCATCTCCGCACGCGCTTGATACGACGTTGCCCCTAGCATGGAATCCAGGCTCTACACAACACGATCGCGAACAACCATCATGGTTCCTGTCGTTGCCGTCGTCGCAGATCTCGCTTGATCCAAGTCGGCCGTCAGAACATGGCAGAAAACAACGGTCCTTTCCGCAGTTTGAATTCAGACAAGTCCACCCGAGCTCCACTTTGCACACAGCCGAACATCCATCGCCGTCGTCCAAATTTCCATCATCGCACTCCTCCGACCCTGCCCAGCAGCCATCGCCGCAGCTTGTAGCCATAAATGCTGATCCCCCAGAAAGCTGTAGTTTTTCGAAACAGCACTCAACTGCGCAAAGCTCACTGCATCCGTCTCCAGATCGCAGATTTGCATCATCACAAGCTTCTTTGCCCACGACATATCCATCTCCACAAATTTCTGAGCACATATCGATCCCGCATGTTTCAGTCGGAATATAGGGTAGACACTCCCAGCCGAGTTCGGTCCTGCACAGAGAGTCACAGCCATCACCGTCGATTGTGTTTCCATCGTCACAGTCTTCTGAACCATCAGCCCTGATTCCATCACCGCAAATCGACGTGCAAGGGCCAGTGCTGCATGTCCATCCACACTCTACCTCACATTCTGAATTGCAGCCGTCGCCTTCCTGTGTGTTGCCGTCTTCGCACCCCGGATCCACCTCGTGTCCGATACGGATACTGTCACCACAGACGACAAGACAGGTGTCTGAGAACTGGCCGCACTGTGCAGGGGGTACAGCCCTGTGCAAACACGTCCATCCATTCTCGATTCGACAGAGTTCTGAGCATCCATCTCCTGATTCAGTGTTCCCGTCATCGCACTCCTCAGTGCCTGAGACCTTCGAATCGCCGCATGAAGTCGGCAAGCATGTGCTGGGACTGTTGTCGGTGGCGCCAGAGCATACCCAGCCACACTCGACGTGACATTCGGGTGAACATCCGTCACCTGGAACTAAGTTTCCGTCATCGCACTCTTTCTGCTCCAGAACAGCTGGAGAAATAGTTCCTACCCCACACACACCCTCTAAGCATGTGGTTGTTGGCGGTTCACATGACGATTGTGCATTGCTTTGGGTCTCCGTGAAACATAACCACCCGGATTCAACCAAACAGTTACCACTGCAACCGTCGCCATCTTCCGTATTTCCGTCATCGCAACCCTCTAATCCTCGTTTCAAACCGTCTCCACACACCGTCTGGCAAACATCACGCCCCTGTGAGCCGCTGCAAACATACCCACAGTCTACCTTGCAATGCGAACAGCCGTCTCCCACAAGCAAATTTGAATCATCACACTGTTCTTGTTTGACTCTGATTCCATCACCGCAGACGGCATGACACGACGTTTCTGGAGGCTTCAGTTCCGAAACATAACCCTCGGCGCACACGCAATCGGTAGCTTCTGAGCTTCCAGGATGGGAAGTGGTGTTGTCAGGGCATCTCACAGCCTCATCAGCGGAGCAGAAGAAGTCCATGGGACATTCCAAGCACTCTTCTTCAGCAACGGCTCCCTCTGTTCCAGCCAGCATATACTTGCCTGTCGGACAGAGTGTGCAAGCATCAAATCCCATAATTTCTTTGTAAGAACCAAGAGGACACGCAGCACAACTCTGCGCCTGACCTGCTTCAGGGCTGTACCCACGATTGCATTCGCAGTCTGTCTCCTTCCCGCTCCCCTCGTGGGACCATGAATTGGATGGACACACCACGCACTGGACTGAAGTCGTTGCACCAGTGGCAGTCGAGTACTTGCCGGGCACGCACAGCTCACACGCGAACGGACCAGGGTAGGATTTGAAGGTGCCGACCGCACACTTGAGGCACGGTCCACCGTTTGGGCCAAAAAATCCGCTCGCACATTGACAGTCCGTTTGCAAAGCGCTGCCTTCCGGGGCAAGACCGCCTGGCTTGCAGAATAGACATGCTGACAGACTTGCAGCAGATGATATAGGAGAGTAGGTGTTTACAGGGCAGTTGACGCATGTTGTCATGTCAGACATTGCAATCCCAACCGAATAGGTTCCGGGATTGCATTCACGACAGGCAGCAGACCCAGTCTGTGGCTTGTACTTGCCCCTTTCACATCCCGTGCATGTACCACCATCTGCGCCCGTGTATCCAATGTTGCACTGGCACGAGACCAGATCAGTACTAAGCGCGGGGGAGTCAGCATTAGCCGGGCATGTAGTGCAGGACTCGTTCCCCAACACGTCTTTGTATGTGCCAGGCGTACACGGTACACACCATGGCTCAGTGCCTGTCGAGGTTTGCGCATGGAATTGTGCCTGTTCCTCCGAGCCCTCGAAACCCAGTATGCAATCACATTCGGTCACCGATGTTGCCCCGGGAGAAGAAACGCTGTCATCTGGGCATGATGTGCAACTTGCGGAGGCCTCGGAGGCTGAGAAGGAGTTGGCCGCACATTCCAGGCACCGCATTGAGCCCCTGGTTGCCTTATACGTCCCAATGGCACACGCTGCACAGGCGTTGGATCCATCCATTCCTGAATAACCAGCATTGCACTTGCAGCTTGTCACACCGAAACTGCCAGCAGAAGTCCAGGAGTCTGCAGAGGGACACGAAACACAGGAAGCGTTGGCGGTCAAGGAGAAAGTGCCAGGCTGACATGTAATGCACAATTCTGGTCCCTGGCTTGTTTTTACGCTGCCTGGGCTGCACATCACGCAGGTACCACCATTTGGACCGGAAAACCCGCTATTACACAGGCACTCAGATGCATCGACACTCCCCTGCGGCGACCATGAGTTCGCCGGACAGCTGAGGCATTCTGAAAGAGCGGATGCGGAGAGAGAAGATCCATATGTACCATTCGGACAGAGATCACATCCGAGCGACCCTACAGATTGCTTGTATGAACCCATTGGACACGCAGCGCAGTCTTGTCCGTCCTCTCCGGTGAAGCCCTTGTTGCACGTGCAGTTAAGCACGCTCGTACTGCCCTCCGCATCAGAAAAGGAAAAGGAAGGACACGGGGCGCATGAATCTGCCGAGCCTTGGGCCACCTCGGATGAGAAAGTTCCTGGCGGGCATCGAGTACAGTTGCCTGCGCCTGCGCCAAGTTTGTACGTTCCCGCAGCACACGGCATACAAGGGCCCCCATCTTCGCCGAAAAACCCATCATCACACACGCAGGGGCCCGGCCCTGGGTCGGTTTTCACTGCGCCAACAGGGCAGATGACACAGGGACCGCCGTCGGGGCCGAAAGAACCTGCTGTGAATTCGGATTTGCCCTCGCAAGAACACTGTGTCAGATTGACACTTCCGGGAGACGACACGCTGTTGGCGGGGCAACTTTGACAGGCGCCAGGGTCGGCAAGGCCAACGGTATTGCTGTACTTGGCTGCCGGACAGTCTGAACATTCGGCGGAGCCTGATGCCGACTTGAACTTGCCAGCTCCACATGGGCGGCATGTGTCGCCGTCGTTACCCGTATATCCAGGGTCGCATGGGCACCTCGCTGTTTGGGCCACTAAGTCAACATCTACGGGCGACGCGTGCAGGGGGCACGGAACACACGTGGGCGGAAAAACGTCGGGGGCCGACGGATACTTCTTCAATCCTCCCTGGCAGCCCGAACACTCAGTGGAGCCCTTTCCGGACTTGAATGTGCCCAGCATGCATGGTGAGCATGGGCCCCCGTCTGGGCCCTCGAAGTCATCGAGGCAGAGGCAGCTGAATTTGCTGGTACTGCCTTTCGGCGAGATACTGTTCGCAGAACAAATTTGACACGTCGACTCTGTCGTCGCACTGGTTCTGTCCGAATACTTTCCGGCGTCACACAGGGCGCATGCAAGCGAGCCGGGAGTGGATGCGAAGGACCCCGGCGCGCATGGCAGGCACGGTCCACCGTCGGGGCCAAAAAAGCCGCTCGCGCATTGACAATCCGTGTTGGTTTTGCTGCCGGCAGGCGCCACCGAATCAGGCGGACATGCGAGGCACACTCCGGAGGAAGTTGCGGCAGGATCACGCGAGAAGAAGTTGGCTGCACACTTGGCGCAAGGTGCTGAGCCGACCTCAGATTTGTAAGATCCCGGAGGACACGCAACACACGGGCCACCGTCGGCTCCGCTGTAGCCGAGCATGCAATGACAGTCGGAGTTCGCACCGCTGCCGGCTTCCGACTGCGAGTTGGCAGCACATTGGCGGCACGTGTCCGCGGTGGCTGCCCCCGCATCAGAGGAAAAAAAGTTGCCTGGGCAAGCAACACATGGTGCTGACCCGACCTCGGATTTATAAGACCCAGGAGCGCAGGCAACACACGGACCTCCATCCCCTCCTGTGTATCCCAAATTACACAAGCACTGTACGTCGTCGGCAGATCCGGAGGCGGCGGTTGAAGAGTGCTCCGGACATGCATCGCATGTCAGTGTTGAAGTTGCAGCTGTTGCCGTGCTGTACGTCCCCTGGGCACAGTCAGTGCAGACTGAGCTGCTAGAGATTATCGGCTTGTACTTGCCTGCGCCACATGCGACGCACTGGGCGCCTTGGAGTGAAAATCCTTTTGCGCATTCGCACATTATCGCAGAGGGATCCGAAGCGCTGTTGGGAGGGCAATCGATGCACACACCCTCACTAATCCCTGCGCCTTGAGAGGCGTATTTGCCAGCGGCACAGGGCTCGCATTCCAGACTGCCACTCTCTGCTTTGAATTTGCCAGGTTCGCACGCATGACACGTACTGTCATCGGCACCCGTATAGCCCGCATTGCAAGTACAAGGGAAGTCGCCGTAGGGCTTGAAGGAGTTAGGCTCACACGCTTCACAGGGACCACCTGGAGTTCCTGTGAACCCAGCTATGCACAGGCAGTCATTCAAAGTCACGCTGTTGACAGGCGCTTCGGAGTGAGCGAGGCACTGATGCTGAAGACCGTCTCCCGGGCAATAGAATCCAGCCTCGCACGGGTGGCAGGGTCCTTGTGTCGCCAGGCCAAACGAGCCGGCGTTGCAGGTGCACGCCTCCAAATCCAAGGATCCGGGCGGGGACGCAGCCCTCTCTGGGCACGGAAACTGCATTCCTGCAAAGCAGAAGGTGTCTGCTTCGCACGGAGAGCACGGTCCTCCCGGGTCGCCCTTGCTTCCACTTTCACACGTACAGTCTTCGAGCAGCCAGCTGCCAGCATAGGCCTCAGTACTTGAAGGGCATGCAATATTCTCAGATCCGCCAGGACAGTATCGATTCTTGGGGCACTCCTGACAATTACCGCCCGGCTCTCCAAAGAAGCCCCGCTCACACAAGCAATGCTCCTGGGCGGAGCTCCCTGGCGGAGAGTCGCCGCGAGGCTGACAGTCTGCACGATGGTCACCACCCATGCAATAACTGTAGCGTGGACACAAAGCACAAGGGCCACCATCTGGTCCAAAGTACCCTGCGTTGCAAATGCATCCATAGATGTCGGTACTCCCAGGCGGTGACGCACTGCTTGCTGGACAGGCTGTAGACTGCGTGCCGCCTAGGCAGTACGTGCCAATTTCGCAGTCTTCGCAGGGGCCGCCGTCTGGTCCATGAAATCCAATGCTACACGTACAGTGCGAAGACCGAGAGCGTCCAACGGTAGAGGTGGTATCCTCTGGGCACTGGTGAAGCACGCCGCCAAGACAATATGTGCCAGGTTCACATAGACGGCACGGTCCGCCTAGCGGGCCTTCGAATCCAGGCTCGCACACACAATCTTCAAGCTCCGAGCTGGAGCCTGCGCTTGCTGAGTTGTCTGCGCACGCGATGCTACCTCCACCCTTGCAAATAAATCCTCCTTGGCACTCATAGCACGTGCCACCGTTGACGCCGTAGAAACCCGCGTCGCACACGCAAGACTGGCTGGAGGTGCTCTCCGCAGGCGACGATGAGTTGCGTGGGCACGTGATACAGAATGCCGAAGCACCGTCCGAATATGACCCAGTTCCACAGGGCAGGCACTGAGAAGGGCCAACTGCACTTTTATACGAGCCCATCTGGCACGCTGCACACGCGCCTCCGTCGGGGCCCGAGTAACCCACGTTGCACCTGCATTGCAACTTGGAGGAGGATCCTGCATCGGAAGAAGCAAATTCTTGGCAGGACCTGCAGGTGGAAGCCCCGGTGCTATTGCCGTACAGGCCTGCCTCGCAGAGGACACACGCGGATGAAGCCACAGCTGCTTTGTATTTGCCAGCACTGCACTCGACGCATGCTCCTCCATCTGGGCCAGTGTGTCCAGCAGCGCATACACACTCGGTGAGGAGGCTACTCTCTGGCGGAGCTTGAGCATTCGCTGGGCACACATGGCACGTGGAGGATCCGGTGCCGTTGCTATACGTGTTGGCACCGCACGGGGAGCAAGCGCTGGATCCATTTACCGTCTTGTACTTCCCAGCCTCACAAGCCACGCACCTTTCCCCATCGTCACCTGTGTAGCCGGCAACGCAGCGGCAGGAAGTTTGGCTGCCGCTTCCTTCGGGAGAATCAGAGTGTGCGGGGCAGCTGCGGCAAGACGCTTCCACTTTTTGCGCTGTCTGTGAGGAGTACTTGCCCGCGAAACACGCGATGCACGCAGAGCTGCCGTTGAGCGCTTTGTATGTACCCTCCTCACAAGCGGCACATAGTGCAAGCGCACTGTCACCTATTGGCGAAAACCCACTCTGACAGACGCACTGAGAAAGGCTCCCACTGCCAACGTGGGACCATGAATGCGATGGACATGAAACGCAGGTAGCTTCCGACGTCTGTGCCACATCCACTGAGAACTTGCCACGTGGACACAGGTCGCAGGCAATTGGCCCTGAAGCTGCCTTGTAGGCTCCAGCTGGACACTCGGAGCAGTTGGAACCTTGCTTGTCTCGAGCATAGTAACCTGCGTTGCAAATGCACATGGCCACCGACGCGCTGGCGCTCGGAGAGAAGCTGAAGGGGGGGCAGGAAGTGCACGCATCTTCTGAGACCTGGGCGACTTGAGGACTGAATTTGCCTGCTGCGCACTGCGAGCATGATGCCGAGCCCGCCGTGCCTTTGAAGGTGCCAGCAGCACAGGATGTGCAGGTGCCTGCTGCCGGGCCAGTGTAGCCTGCGTTGCAGACACACTCGGCGATGCTGACGCTCGCCTCAAGCAAGGTAGAGGAGTAAGGGGGGCATCCTATGCAATCTGATTCCTCATTATTGGCCTCAAGGCCGGCATAAGTTCCACGTGCACAGTTTTGGCAGGATGCAGGCCCAGGTTCGGGCTTGAATGTGCCTGATGCGCATGGCAAACAGGCTCCCCCAAGCGATGGGAGACCAGTGTAGCCGGCGTTACACATGCACGCAGCAATGTCTGAGCTTCCGGGCGTGTTGTGATTCGAGTGATCGGGACACGATGTACACTCCTGCGTACCAAGAGTATCTTTGTAACTGCCGCTCGGACAGGCTTGGCAAGGACCTTGGTCAGGCCCCACATATCCAAGGTTGCATTCGCAGTCCAGAACGGTTTTACTTGCCGCCGCAGACCATGCAAATTCAGGGCACTCCTGGCACGCGTTTCCGGACACCTGCTGTAGGCCTGACGAATACTTGCCTGGGGAGCAAAGGGAGCAAGGCGACGATCCATTCACGTCCTTGAACTTGCCTGCATCACATGCCGTGCATGCTGCCCCATCTGGCCCAGTGTACCCTTTGCGGCAGATGCAGTTGGTCATCATACTGCTCCCGAGGCCAGAATATGTGTGCAACGGACATTCATTGCACATGGTGGCCGCTGGTGATGCGCTGAACTTTCCCCGGGGACACTGCGAGCAAGGAGCGGAGCCAATAGTGTCCTTAAATTTTCCGGCATCGCATGCCATGCAAGGATTTCCGTCTGGACCTGTGTATCCCACCATGCAGGTGCAGTTGCTGAGGGCCCCGCTCGCTGGTGCTGACAACGCGTTTTCCGGGCACGTTGCGCATACAGAGAAGCCACCCGTGGAATATGTGTCAGCAGCGCACGTCGAGCAAGTGGCGTCTCCTTGGGTGCCCTTGAATTTGCCGGGCTCGCAGGCCGCACACTCTCCTCCGTTGCTCCCGGTGTATCCCGCATTGCATCTGCAGTCTGACAGCTCATTGTTCTGAATGGGAGTGAAAGAAAAGGAGGGGCAGTTGGTGCAGGGCAGCGGGCCGACGCCTTGTTTGTACTTGCCTTCCTCACAGGGCGCGCAGGGCCCGCCGTTTGAACCCGTGAATCCTGCAACGCACTCGCATTTGTCCAAGCTGCCGGCTCCCTGCTCGGTCGTAGTGGTGTGTACCGGACAGATGGTGCAAGTAAGAGAGGTGGCTTGGGCTACACCCGTGGAGTACGTCCCCGGTGGACACTGCGAACAAGGATCTGGACCTCGAGTACTTTTGTAGGTACCCTCGACACAAGCAGTGCAATTACCCCCGTTGGGGCCAGAGTATCCAATATTGCACTTGCAGTGGGTTACATGGGTGGATTCGGATTCAGAAAACGAAAAGTCGAGACACTGTAAGCACTCTGAACTGCCGAAAGTGTCTTTGAAGGTGCCAGCTTCACAGCTGTAGCATTCTCCCCCGTCATTCCCCGTGAAGCCAAGCGGACACACACAGTCTGTGTACCATGCGCTGCTGGCTTGTGCAACCGTAGTGGAATGGCACAAGACGCATTCGGAGGACCCCGACCCATTGCTGTAGGTGTTTTCAGGGCACGTATCGCACGCAGCACTGCCGTTGTCTGCTGCAAACGTACCAGCGGCGCACGGTTGACATCCCTCTTGGCTGTCGAAATCGCCGAAATGCCCCGGATTGCATAGGCACATAGTGTCTCCTGCTCCTGACCAACTGTACACACTGCATTCCAGACACAAATCTGCCCTGTCCGCAGCCACTGCTCCCGAATATTTGCCAGCAGAGCATTCCAAGCATCCACTTGACCCGTTCACGTCCTTGTACGCGCCCGGAGAACATGATGTACAGTCTCCTCCGTTGGGCCCCGTGTATCCAACGTTACACAAGCACTGCTCAATGCTACTACTTCCAGGCGACGACAGACTATGCGCACTTGTGCATGCTACACACGTATTCTCTGAGACCGCCGCTACGTGATCCGAGAACGTTCCCGCATCACAAAGAAGGCAGGCTGCACTGCCGTTGATTTGCTTGAAAGTGCCTGCGGGGCACGCTTGACAGCCCACTGGGCTGTCGAATACCCCTGTGTAGCCCTTGCCGCAGAGACAGCGTGTGCTGCCATTCTGGGAGAAGCTATGCGCGCTACAGTCCAGGCAAGTGTCTGCGCTGTCGGCGGCAGTCGCATTGGAATACTTGCCTTCGGCACACGGCACACATGCGGCTGAGCCGTTGACGTCTTTGTACGTTCCGGGGACACATGGTAGACAAAGAGGAGAGGCATCTTTGACATGCAGGCCTGGCGTGTAGCCAGAGTTGCACAGACACATGTCGGCAGACCAACTTGCTGTCGGCGAATTACTGTTGCCTGGGCAAGCAGCGCAAGTAGATGCATCATCTGCCGCAGTGAGAGACGAATGTTTTCCCGCTGGGCACGCGGTACAGCTTGCGCTGCCATTTTCAGCCTTAAACTTCCCAGCATCACATGCTTGGCACCCTTCCGTGCTGTCAAAGATGCCGGTATAGCCTCTTTTGCACAGACACAAGGCATCTCCGACGCGCGACAGGCTGTGGTTACTGCACGTTTGACAGCTATTCTCGCTCGTTGCTGCTGTGGTGGGAGAAAACGTTCCAGCGAGGCATGACGTGCATGTTTCATTGCCATTCGTCGATTTGTACGTACCTGGCACACACGCAACACAAGATGCACCATCAGGGCCCGAGTAGCCAGTGTTGCAGATGCAGTTTGAACGTGCTGTAGAATGACTTTCTCGCGTGTGGGAGTGGTCCATGCACAGCGTGCAATTTTGGTTGTCGGACAAGGCTTTGTATGTCCCAGCAGGACATGGCTGACACCATGGTTGAGAGCCAAATATGCGGAGTGTAGCTCGGACTTGCAGAGACGCACCGTCACAAATCAGTCCTCCGACGCCAGTCGATGTGTCAACTTTCACCGCCAAGTATCCTCGCTGAGAAGCCAGCTTGGAAATAGAAACAAAAGGGAAGTCCTTCTGGAGATCTGCTTTGAAAAGGGGGAAAAACGTTCCGCATTTGTCGTCTGAGCCATCATTTTCCAGGTATGTCCCTCCGAACGGCTGCGAGTTGATCGAGACAGCGCTCACGTACTCTGAAGCACCGCCGAAGTCAGATTGCTCGACTTCCACCAATAGATCCATTATGGTGACAGGAGAGAAGGCGTTCTCAAACTTGACTGTACAAGAGGGCGCCCTTGATTCAGCAGAGACGCATGTCGCAACGTACGTCTCAGGCTCTGCATGTTTGAAGCCCGGCACGAATCCATATCCAGGAAGGCACAAGCACCTCTTAACGTGATCGCTCGCTACCTCACTTTCTGAATTGTCCCGGCAGGGACGGCAAAATGTTGCAGCACTGGATGCTTGATAAGAAGACTTCGCGCACTGTGTACAATTTGCCGGCCCAATCACGGGTTTGTAGTACCCTGGAGCACAGGGATTGCACTCGTAACCGTGATTTGCAGTATTCAGAAAGTATCCAGCATTGCAATCACATTCTGTCAAATCTTCACTCCCCCCCAGCGACGACGAATTCTCTGGGCACAAGGTACACGAGGACGAGGCCACGAGTGAATATGAGCCCGCCGCACACTCGACACAGAGCTCGCTGCCCGGACCTTCCTTGTGCGCACCGGCAGGGCATGCAGTGCACTCGCCCCCGTCTGGACCCGTGTACCCGGCATTGCAGCTACAGTTGGTCAACAGTATGCTCCCACCTGGCGAGTACGCATGTGCGGGACAGTCGCCGCACGTAGCCTCGGAAATTTGGGCTGTGTCGGCCGAGTACTTGCCCCTCGAGCACAGAGAGCACGGTGCCGATCCGTTCTCGTCCTTGTAAGTCCCGGCGACGCATGCTATGCAGTGTGAGCCATCAGGACCCGTGTAGCCTTTGTTGCAGCTACAGTTGGTAACCTTCGAGCTTCCAACTGCTGAGTATGCGTGCAAAGGGCACTGGCTGCACGTTGCCTCGGAGATCTGGGATGCTTCTGGGCTGTATTTACCTTGCGAGCATTGGGTGCAGGCAGCTGAGCCGTTCTCGTCCTTGTATGATCCTGCAATGCAGGCTGCGCATGGTATCCCATCAGGACCCGTGTAGCCTTTGTTGCAGGTACAGTTGGTCAACATCGAGCTTCCGTCGTGTGAGTGCGTGTATGCCGGACACTCGCTGCACCTTGACTCGAGTATCGCGCCTGTCCCTGTCGAGTATTTCCCCTCAGAGCACAGTAAGCACGGTGATGATCCGTTCAAGTCCTTGTACGTCCCCGCTATACACA
>Ga0115006_10000598_pt1 | contig 20022 bp, 22 predicted proteins | sample ArcOceMetagenome_3_FD_88943 | JGI IMG/M metagenome (GOLD analysis project Ga0115006, IMG submission 88943) | Marine eukaryotic phytoplankton communities from Arctic Ocean - Arctic Ocean- Svalbard ARC20M Metagenome | ecosystem: Environmental > Aquatic > Marine > Oceanic | place: Arctic Ocean...
ACAACGTCACACCGTCTGACGTCTACTTCGGACGCGATAAGACCATTCTACAACAACGAGAAAGGATCAAACGAAAGACACTCGAAGCGCGACGCTTGCATCACAGACAGCACGCCGCATAATCAAACCAACCAGATGAGCCAAACTCTCTCTTAGTTTACGCAGCTCTTGGTGCCAAAAACCCTGACGACGGACAGCCAGCGCCTCTCGACGCGGGACTTGCGACTGCAAGTTGCGGAAATCCCAATCTGGGCTGTGATCCTAAACTGCTTCACAGATCTCGGCATACCCCGTTCCGTTCCAGTAGGTTGAATCCGTCTAGGGTAAGGGGACGTCTGACCTCAGCCTGATTTGTGTAACAAAGCCCAGCCGGACTAGCCGCGCTTGATAAACCGGATGACGCCCCGGTTGGGATCATAGCCGCGCACTGCCAGCGCGAACGCCAACAGCGAGACACCTACTACAACGACCAACCCAACGAGATTCAGCTGCCCATACGCAGCAAATCGGATCAACTCGACCGCGTGTGTAAACGGGTTGAGACGGGCTATACTATGCAGCAGCCAGGCACCGCTTTCTTCAAGCTTCCATAACGGATAGAGGGCCGAAGACATAAAAAACATTGGGAAAATGACAAAATTCATCATCCCAGCGAAGTTCTCGATCTGTCGGGTATAGACTGTGATGAGCAAGCCTATCGAGCCGAGCATCATGCCCGAAAGTAGCATTGCGGGTAAAATCCAGATCATCCCCGACAGTGTTGTGTAATAGCCAACAAGTGCGGCCAATCCTAGAAACACATAGGCCTGTAGGACCGCAAGAATCGTCGCACTTAGGATCTTGGCGAAGAGCAAAAAGGCCCGAGGAAGCGGTGTAACCAGCATCACGCGCATCACTCCAGCTTCACGGTCATAAACCATCGACAGTGCAGATTGCATGCACTGAAAAAGGATGATGATACCGACGAGTCCGGGGAGAATGTATTCCTGATAGGGCGTATAGGTCTCGTAGGGTGGGATGATTGAGATGCCCAACAAATTTTGCAGCCCCGTGGCGAAGATGAACAGCCACAGCGATGGCCGAACGATGGCCGACAAGAGCCGCCCGTATTGCCGCCCAAATTTGAGAATTTCCCGTTCTATGACCGCATAAAGCCCCAGCAGATAGCGCTTTCGCTGGTGATGTTCCTGATCAGTCACAGCTGAATTCCGGCTCATCGACGCCCAGACTGTCGAGCGTGTTGGTGCGGTGTAGATAGCCTTCCAGCGGCGCAATGGCGATCACCGCGTTGGTGGTGGCGAGCAGAATAGGTTGGCGTAATTGCCCGTCCCAAGACCGAAAGCTGAGTTGAGCGCCTTTCGAACCATCGAGCCGCAGGTCGGGTGATCGTAGAAACGTTTCTATGGCAGCAGGACCCCTGTCGCGGGACTTTGCTTCGGCGGTAAGCACCGCACGCGTCGCAATCCACACCGACCAGTCTTGCCAGCTCATCCGTTGAACTAATTCTTGACGAGTTTCGAACCTGCTGTTGACCTGCGGTGCGCCATAACGCTCAAGCGACCAGTGCCATTCCAGTGGCACCAACCCTGTAGCACCGACAACTGGGCGTGGCAGTGCTGTTTGAAACGGCAAATAGCGGGAATATTCGCCAAAGCTGTCGGCCACGAACACGACGTCATAGTCGCGCAAGTTGCCGGTCAGCAGAGCTATATTGTTTTGTTCACGCAAGGCAGGATTGGTTGACAGGTCGAAAGCGCGTTGGTCTGCGATCCGCAACCGGAACCGGCTCGCTGCTTCGATGAACGATTCTGCTCGAGCAAGGTCACGGCTGGTCTTGCCATGTAGAACCAGCACCCTGTTCCAGCGCTGTTTTACGAAATGTTGGATCAGCGCGTCGGACGTCATCCTGTCGCTGGCGGCAGTATGCAACAGGCGCGGATGGCAACGCCGGCGCAACCAGTCTTCGGCAGCGGTAGCGTTGATACTAAGCGGCCCCTCTGGCCCTAGCGCGCTTACAACAGCATCCACTTCGTCGGCGGGCAGGTCGAGGATCAGATAGCGACCGCCTTGGACTGCAAATTGGGCCGCGGCGGCTGATACACCTTCAAGATCGGCGGCAGTGATAGATCTCAGTTCCACGGTGAGGCCGGCGGTATCCAGCAGCATCCCCATATCGGCAAGCGCGAGTTCTGCAGCAGTCAATGGATCGCTCGCCTGGTTGGTTTCGATCCTGGCATAGGCCATCGCTTCATCATAGCGCGGATCGGGATTGAGGCTGATCACTGCGATTTTTAGCGTCTCCTGTGCGCCCGCCACTGTTGCCCAAAGGCTGAGGATAAGTCCGAGGGCAGGGCGCATCAGTCGTCGATTATAATAGTATGGGGCACCTGACCGACCGGGATTGAGCGGATCGGTCGCAGGCTTTCGGTATCGATCAGCGTAATGTCGTCCGACAAACCATTGGCCACAACCGCCAGCTTTTCATCGCGGGTCAGCGCTATGGACCATGCTCTGCGCCCAACAAGGACGTAGTCGATTATCTCGTGGCTAATGCCGTCGATCACTGCGATGTGGTTGGCCCGACCCAGCGAAATGTAACCGCGCGACCCGTCTTTCGTCAGAGTCATGCCCACTGGCGTCACGTCTTCAGGGCGAAACCCGGGCGGCAGAAAGCTCAACACTTCGGTGATCTCGTTGCTGGCGCGGTCGATAATATAGATCTCGCTCGACAGTTCGGCCGAAACCCAAAGTTCGTTCGTCGTGGGGGTCAGCACAAAGCGCCGGGGTCTGGTACCTACGACGATATTATCGATCACGGCACCGGCAGCCGCTTCGATCACGTGAACCATATCAGCCACTTCCGAGGTGACATAGATCGTTGATCCGTCCTCAGAAGTGATCACGCCTTCTGGCTCGGCCCCAGTGGGTACGTAGTGGATGGTAATCCGGGCCTCGAGGTCGATGATTTCGAGCATTGAATCCTCTTCGTTGGAGACATAGAGGAGTGATTCATCTGGTGAAAATTCAAATACCTCCGGGCTAGGGCCGGTAGGAATGCTGTCCACAATTTCGAGGGTTTCCACATCGATGATGTCAATCACGTCATCATCGCCGCAGGCAACATAAAGCAGTGTTCGATCGCCGTTGAGCTTCATGTCTCTGGGGCGCCGCGAGGTCTCGATTGTGGCGATATGCTCAAATTCCGGCGAAAACACCCAAACCGTGTGACTGCGTTCATTCGAGACAAAAATTCGCCCGGTTTCGCGCGCGAGAGCGGGGAGTGGCGGGATCAAAAAAAACGCGGCGGTAAATATGGTTAGCGACCTTAGGAATGAGCGAAACGTGATCATCTTACGACAAACTTTCCGTTAAGCCCGCGCTCGCGGTAGCCGTCGATCCAGAATTCGAAATTGCCCGGCCGAATTGGCACAAACCAGATGTCAATCTGGCCTTCATCGTCGAACTCCACCGCATAAAGCCCCATTGGCTGCACCTCGAGATCGTTGATAACAACCTGATTGATCCAGGAATTGCGGAATAGATCTGGGGCCACAAGTTGCATCTCTTCACGGCCATCATGGATAATGCTCCATCGGTAATATTTGCCGGTTTCGACCGTAAAATCGGTGATGGAAAGCGTAAGGTCGACAGAGTTGATCGCCATATTGGGCAGTCGCGTGGCATTGCTAGCCAGATTACCTTCGGCCATGGCGGACAGTGCGACAAACCACAGCGACGCCGTGAGGCTAACGATTTTCATGTGGTCTCCTGTTTCTTCAGCGCACCCTCAATATAGCAGGAAACATGAATTAGTTTTGCCAATACAATTAATTTGGCTCTCCTAAATTAGGCGATGATAGCGTCAGGCAAAGTTTACAGATATATGGGCGAAGCCCGAGAGGAAGGCATTTATGAAACGTCGGAAATTCAATATGTTGCTAGCAAGTATCGGCGCGTTGACCCTGCCGGCAAAGGCGATGTCATTTTCGGGGACGGCCAAAGAGGTGGTTGTCGGTGTTCAGCTGACTGGAACTGCCAGTTGGGAAATGAAGACGATTATCGATGAGGGCATCGACACTAAGAACAATATATCGCTGTCGTTGATCGACGTTGCCAACAAGCAGGCAGGGCATGTCGCACTGTTGTCTGGCGAGGCAGACGTTATCTTGTCGGACTATGTTTGGGTCGCGGCGCTGCGTAGCGCCGGTGAGCAGGTGACAGCGGTGCCACATTCGCTCGCCGTTGGAGGGCTGATGATTCCCGGAGGGAGCGATATCGTCTCTGTCACTGATCTGCCAGGTCGGACGATCGGCATCGCCGGTGGCCCCGTCGACAAAAGCTGGATCGCCTTGCAGGCCTATTACGCTAAGTTGACCGGAGACACTCTGGCCGACAAGGTTGACGCGAAATTTGGCGCACCGCCGCTGATTAACGAACTTCTGGGCAATGGTAAAGTTGATGCGAGTCTGAATTTTTGGCATTTTAACGCCCGCGCCAAAGCGGCGGGCAATACCGAGCTGATTTCAGTGGCCGATATGATGACTGGTATGGGCATCACCAACCAGCCGCCGCTGCTGTCTTGGGTTTTTTTAGAGGAAACAGCAGTCGAAAAAGAAGCGGAGCTTATGCATTTCTTTGATGCCTCTTTTACCGCCAAAGAGCTGCTCAAGACGAACGACGCCGTGTGGGAAAATCTACGCGATAAAATGCGTGCTACTGACAATGATTTGCTTTTCAACACGCTGCGCAGTGACTATCGCGCGGGCATCATCGATGGCTATACCGACAACACGGTAGAAGCCGCCGCCAATGCATTTGCAATCATGGCTCAATATGGAGGGCCAGAGCTCGTTGGAGACAGTGAAGTCATGGATCCAGCTACATTCTGGTCCGAATACAGACGTTAGCGAAGGCCAGATTGGCACTAATGACAGAGACACGCAACGACACTGGGTGCTGGATAGAAGCCGTATCGCTGCCGCTGTTGGTTTTAGTCTGGTATGTCCTTGCCGAAGTCGTCGACCACCGTCTGCTGCCAACCCCACTCGCTGTGGTCGCGGAAATGTGGAAGCTTGCAACTGAGCGCGACCTGATCGCCGACCTGGTAAAAACGTTGACGCGCGCGAGCTGGGCGTTTGTCGCAGCGATGTCGCTGGGGGTTTTGCTTGGCGCATTGCTTGGACGCTTCTGGATGCTTGACCGTCTGTTTGCCAGTTGGGTTCTGATTGGTCTGAATATTCCGGCGATTGTCGTCGCGATTGCCTGCTACATTTGGCTGGGCCTGAGTGAATTCGCCCTGATACTTGCCGTGACAATCAACAAAACGCCACTTGTGACAGTAACAATGCGCGAAGGGGTGCGGGCGCTTGATCCGGGATTTGCCGAGCTGGCGCGCGCCTACCGGATGCCATTTTGGCGCAAGGTGCGGCTGGTGGTGGTGCCGCAGTTGATGCCATTTGCCCTGACTGCGGCGCGAACAGGCCTGTCTCTGATCTGGAAAATCGTGCTGGTCTTTGAAGTTCTGGGCAGCGACGGTGGCGTGGGTTTTCGGATAGGGGTATTCTTTCAGAACTTTAACATTACTGGAATTCTGGCCTACACGCTCGCCTTCATGGCGGTCGTGATTACTTTTGAATATCTCGTAATGCGCAGGTTGGAGGTGAGGATTCTCGGATGGCGAAGAGCATAGCCGTTTCAGTCCAGGTGCAGGCCAAACGATTTTTAGGCGCGACCGGCCTGTTGTTTGACAAGCTCGAATTCGAGTTGGCCGAAGGTGATGTGCTGGCGCTGATCGGGCCATCGGGCGTGGGCAAGTCCACCTTGCTGCGGATGATTGCTGGGCTCGACTGCTCGTATGAAGGTGACATCCTCGTTCATGGCCAGCCTGCCGCCAATGCGCCGACACCGGGTTTTGTGTTTCAGGATCCGCGGCTCCTACCTTGGCTCGACGCGGTTGCCAATATTCGGGCGGTTAGCCCGACGACGACAGACGCTGAAGCAATCGAGTTGCTGGCTGGAATGGGACTTGCCGGGTATGAACGGACGTTGCCAGGGAATTTATCTGGCGGCATGCAGCGACGGGTGGCCCTTGCACGGGCGTTGGCCGTTGGCCCGCGATTATTGATACTGGACGAACCATTCGTATCGATTGACCGCAAGCTGGTGCGTGGTCTTCAGGATGTGGTCGCTGGAATCATTGAGCGACATCGCCCAACTTTGATCCTCGTCAGCCATGAGCCACAAGACGCGGCGTGCCTGGCCGATAGGGTAATCCAGCTCGACGGCAGGCCCGCGCAGATAATCAGTGACGACAGGATTGAAATCAGCAGGTCAGTTCGCAATCGTGATGTGATCTTGCGTATTGCCGACCAACTCGGTGGTGAAGCGGAGGCAAATTGGTGACAGAGACAGTTCTAGCATTGCACGGTGTTTCGAAATCCTATGGCCAGAACATGGCACTTGACAGGGTCTCGTTTTCAATCGCGTCGGGGGAATTTGTCGGTCTTTTGGGCCCGAATGGAGCTGGAAAATCGACATTGTTCCAGATCGTTGCGGGGTTGTTTGCAGCCGATGTAGGCGACGTTCAGCTGTTTGGGCTCAGTCATCGCGAGGGAGGCTCGGCCGTTCTGGCGGGGCTCGGCGTGGTGTTTCAGGCCCGCTCTATCGATTTGGACATGACCGTGTTGGCAAATTTACGGTTCCATGGCCGGCTGTTTGGGCTGAGCGGTGCTGCGCTGTTAGATCGGATCACAGCGTTGGCCACCCAATTCGGGCTGGCCGAGTTTTTGACGCGCCCCGTGCGATCCCTGTCTGGTGGGCAGCAGCGGCGGGTCGAAATTGCACGGGCCATGATCAACCGCCCAGACTTGTTGATCATGGACGAGCCGTCTGCAGGCCTCGACACCACCTCGCGCGGAGATTTTGTATCCCTTATCCAAGATTTGGCCGGCAAAGAGAACGTTGCTATTCTTTGGGCGACACATCTGGTGGATGAGGTTGTGGATGCCGACAGGTTGATCATCCTCGACAACGGTCACATTCGTGCTGATGACAGCCCCGCTGCTCTATTGGCTGCGACCGGCGCAACCGATCTGGATGGCGTGTATCGGGCCTTTACGGGCGACGCTGCGCGGCTGACGGGGGAACAGCGTGAAGCGAAGGATGAAGTTTTGAGCAGGTGATGCAACAGAGTTTCGGTGGGCAATTTGGCGCCCTGTTCCATTGATAAATCGAGATCTCAAAGCTCTCTAATTGTCGCTAAACGTGTAGGCCGTGACACTGCCATTGTTCAGATTGGGCACCAGGATCGTATTGTCCATTACGCCTAGATCAGCCGTTCCCGGTTCCGATTGCATCAGCAGTGATACCATGCCGTCCTGCCATGCCAAAATGCGGCCTGTCGGATTGTCGTCAAATACCAGCAGATCACCTACCCTGACAACTCCATCAATACTACCGACCTTTTCACTTCCTTCGATGACCGCAATCTCGCCTGCGTCGGAAATGCTGTACAGCGTTCCTGCCTCAGCGACCGAGAAATCGAGTTGCATGTCGACACCAAAGGTTCCAACAACAATGCCGCTATCGTCGACCCAAATTCCATTGGGCAAAGACAGAGAGCCCATTGGCAGCCAAGCCTCCGCTATTCCGTCTGCCACACGATAGATGGCACCGCCAAACATGTCAGTGACGAGGATCGCGCCATCACGGCTGGCGGCGACGTCATTTGGAAACATCGCGCCATCAAGCGGGATTGTCGCCTTGTGGTGGCCTGAAGCGAGGCCAATTTCATGGACACCCATGGCATCGGCCACCCAAAGGCTGCCGTCCATAGACGCCATCCCTTTCGGATCCATCAGGCCCGTAACCCATCCAGATTGCACCAACTCTCCATCCACAGACAGAATACTGATTGCCCCGTCCATGCCGCCGCCGGGCCCAAAGACGCCTATCTCGGAAACGTAAATGCGATTGGTTGCGGCATCGTAAAATGCGGATTCAGGCAGGTTAAACCCGTCGACGACCCATAATTCCTCTAGTGTCTGAGCAAAGCCAGATGAGCCCAGAAAAAAAGACATGAAAGCAATCTTTGAAACAGAATAGGCCATGCGAGAGCTCCTAGGGTACATATCAGGAATTGTGGCAAACTACGCTGATTCAGTATTCAGTTTTCAAATAATTGCCATTGGTGGCGAGCGCGATTCCAACGTGCCTATCTTACAGTCAGCTAGACGCATGCCAGCGACGGTCTTGTGCAAGACGTCATCGAAGCCGCGTCCTTTGGGCGACCCATCTGGTGGATGAGGTCGGTAACGCGGACCAGATCGCGGTTAGTTTGGTCCCCGTGGCGTTTCCGAGAACGATCAGGGCGCATGTTGTACGGCCTGGATCGCCGATGCACGGTATCCTTGGGCGACAAGCGCCTGTCGCGCTTTGTCAAATCCAGCGAAGTCAGGGTGAGCTGAACGAGCCCATATCCAGCCGATTTCGCCACGCGGTGTACCAAGTGCAAGCAGACTTGCATCCTCCGATTCCCAGATCACGATGAGCGGCAGGTTCCCCAAGTGCGGCAACCGGATGAGCCGTACTAGAAATATCCCTGGTGCGGATTCCACCATAATGCCGTCAATCGGAAGGATTGGGCCGTCGATCGCGCCAACATGACAACTGATCTGCATGGTCAACCGGCTGTCCTCACGCTCTTCGATATTGACTGTAGTCCCGTGGCAGTCCCGTTCCAGAAATGTAGGTGTCTGCGCAACTTCGTACCAGTCGCCAAGCAAACGGCTGCGATCAAATGACGACCGGGCAATCAAGCGCGCGTTTTGATCGCGCACTGGTTGCGCCAAAGCTGGAACGGTCGCCAGTAACGCCACGGAAAAAATTACCGCCTGCAGAACCATCTTGTCCTCCTTAACTTTTCAAGGATCACGAAGGACGATCCGCCGATTCATTGCAACAAGGGATCACCAATAGTGGTTATCGAATTTTCCAATTGTGAGTCCAGATAGTCTTGCCTCGAACAACAGCGTTTCGTAGGTCACTTGAGACACTCAGATTTTCATATGTGCGACAGCATCATCGTCATGCGCTTGCATTTTTTTATGAGAACTGAACGGGCCTTCGCTAATTGCTATAGCAAGGAGACTGAATGCGAATCTGGCAAGTCATTGTCACCTCGTTGCTGATCTTGTCGGCTGGCCTTGGACTCCTGATCATGTCAGGAAACGCGCGTGCATTGTTGGCACCGAGCCTTCAGGCAGAACTGCACTTGCAGGACTTTCCGCTGCCGCCTAACATGGGTGTTGACCCTGTCCGGGTGGCTGACTTCTTGGCCAAAGAACTGCAGCAGCGGATGGAAAACGATATTGCAATCCGCTTGATGCTGGAAGAGGGGACGGCAAAAAAGGTGACGGACATTGTATTGCCGCGGCTTATGAGTGTTGTCGCGGTTCAGGCGATGATGCGTGAGGTCCCGGAACTGTCTGCACTTCTGGACCTTGGAACTTTCCGACAGGCGGTCAGCGGCACGGTCCTGAGCACAGACGTGGCCGCGGACGTTGCGCTGACAGTGCCCGGAGCGACCATGGCAACGGTCGACGGGAAAAGGGTAGGGATTACGACAACCTCGACAGGCATGAAGGCGCTGGAGCTTGGTGCGATGTCGGCCGGGCAAAGTCATGACATCGTTTTGTGGTTGGACGAGAGTTCAACCACCGTCGACCTTGGTCGCTCGATTCTGCTTGGTGCTGCCGAAGGCCAGCGCGGCCGAGTCTTGCTTTGGGGCGATCGTGGTTGGTTCGGCGCCGATGTAGAGCCGCTACGTTGGGGACGGTGGGTTATTGGTAGTGTGCTCACGGCGGTGCTTCTTTTCGGTCTGGCTAGTGTGGCGATGCCGATCCTTATGCACAGAAATGCACGACATCGTGCGCCAAATGCGTAGCCGGCCTACCGGTCGTAAGTTCTGTCGTAAATGACTATCCGCTTCGGTGCGGATGAGGCCTGACCATAATTGCTACTTAGTGGGCGTGACAGGTGCTTCTGCCGCGCCGAATGTCAGCATTGAAGGTTCGAACTGAAAGACCCGCTCCCCCAACGCTGATGATCCACTAGGTTGCTCGACAAGGCTATCCGCCTCGATTTCCAACGCAAGTGATTCCGCAGTAGCCTCGGGTAAGGCCTCTTCGACGTCGACGGTGCCTTGGATGTCTTCGCCTTGTGCAATATCGCCCATCGCTTGGCTAATTTTAACCCGCAGGTCCTCCGAATACGGAAGTTGATAGGCGCGTGGCTGACCTGCTGCGAAATTGTCGCGATCGAGCGCTTGCAGCCATAAAAACACGCGACCGTTTTCACCCTGCAACATGTTTGGTTCAACAATCTCAGCCCAAAGCATGCGGAAACTGGTAGGGATTGGGCCGTCTGATGGCAGGCCGCGCAATTCCCCAACACCATGCAATGTCAGCGGAACGAGGGCGACTGTCGCTACAGTCGCCAGTGCCTTGAAAAGCCAGTGGAGCCGCGACAACAACAAAAGATAAGCCAATAACGACGTCACCAGCGCGATGGCCGCTGTAAGGGAAAGGATCGTGAAGGTCATGGTTGGAACACCTGTCCGGTTGCAGCGTCAATCTGGCCTCCTTGCTCAGTTCCATTGGACCCACTGTTGCGTGCCTTCCCGCCACTCCGTGTCATCTCGACCAGGTTTCTCGGTGTATTTGTGACATTCTCTACGTCTGCACCCGATAGAGTAAAACGCACAGCAGTCACTTCATCGCCCGTGCCCCTCAATTCCAGCGTCCGGTAGAAGATCACTTCGACCGTCGGGTTCAGCTTTTCAACCTTTACCTCCACCGGCAGCGGATCCGCTCCATTGGCGATGTAATGCACAATATTGACGACATATTCGCCGTCCTGCAGACCACGGAATGCGACCGTTTCCTGATTAAGCGGGTTGGTGATTTCTTCGTTGTTCAAAAGTATAACATCCTTGAACATGCCTCTGTCGTCGCGCTCCAGATGCATCAGTCCTGTTTCGCGCTGATTGTACCAGACAATGTTTCCGGCCGGGTCCAATACATAGGTATCCACGTCATCGGGGTTGTTGTCGGGCCATGTGACGGTGATCATCATTTCTGCCTTAGGGTCAATTTTTCCCTCGTCTGCAGGCTTGTTTATCATTGCGAACGAGATGAAGAACATGAAGGTGATGGCCTTCAAGGAATTGAACAGTAGAGCCGAGAATATCTCGAACTCCGGTTCAGGTTCTTCCTCAAACATCTCGCTCGGCCTGGGCCAGAATGGGTAGAAGAGAAACCTCGGTAAAACTCACTGCGGTCTGGCTGATGTCCGTCACCAGTGCATCCACAATATTGTATTCTAGCCGCAAGAGGATGCCACCTATCAGGCCTGCAATTGTAGTCAGAAGCGAGACGGCCATACCCGCAATCATTTTCTGCAGCGCACCGCGCAGCGTATCGACGTCGAAATTGGCCAAATCTCCCATTGAGTTCAGCATCATCACAAAGCCGACCATCGTGCCCAGCATGCCCAGCTTGTAGAGAAGGTCTGCCCCATAGGTGCCGACCCTTGCGCGGCGGCGGAAACTTGCGCCTAGGCTCATCATCAGAAGATGGGCGTTGCCCTCTATTTCTGACTGGTTTTCGCGAGAGCGGATTAGGTCCGCCACGAAGCTGTCAATAAGCCCGCCACCGACAGGTAATTCGGGCACTTTCGAGCTTGTGGCGAGTTGTGCCTTCCACATAATCGCTCGGCGATATTCGTGCGACAACTCAATCAAGATCCACAGGCAGTGGGCCGTAAAACCGATGTAAAGCACCGCGATCAATACTGTGATCCGCGATTGGTCGGCACTGAACAGATAGGTCAGCAGACCGTAGTCATAGGACACGACGGCTCCGGCCACGATTAGCGCCATAAGAAGCGCCCATTTCAGTACCGCGTCATAGGCCCCGTCGCGGCCTGGCACTAAGATTGCATCAGCGAGTTGCGTCATTTTCTGTCCTATCTTAAACCGCTCGGATTTTCGCGCTTGCGAAACGCCCAGGGTTCTTCGAACCAGACGCCGGGCTGCCATAGCCCGACGCCCGCCATAATGGCTTCGGTCATCTGGCCCACGTAGGCGTCGGTTTCTTCATCAAAGGCCAGCGCTACGCCAGCCTTTACCATTTCCGCGTTTAAATCCTCGCCGCCGCTTTCACAGATCCCAAAGTGCCGTCCGAAAGGATCTGGATCGCCCTGAAAATAACAGACGACCTCTCCACGGCCTGCAAGGAGCTGCAGGCTGCGAAACGCGACATCGTAGCAACCCCAAGGCATGTCATTCAACTGACAGGTCTGTGGTCGCTCCGGCGCATCAATCCCCCAAAGAATGACCCGTTGGTTTCCAAACTTTAGGATATCGGCGTCGATCACTTCTGCCGTCCCGCGAACCTCAGTCGCTCTCGTTTGGGCGCGGGCAGGGCCACCAACCGCGAAACTACATAATACGGCCATTGAAAAGACCAATGTCCAGAATTTGCACAAACGGGGGAAGCGACCGCTATTAAAAGTCATAATTAATCCAATTCAGATAAAGCAGGGGCCAGAAATGCGAATCGTATTGGCAGCAGTCTTGGCAGTTGCTTCGGGTCCACTCATTGCGGGCCCGATCACCGACCTGATTGCCGGCACGCTGAAGGAGTGTCGGGCCTGCGACTTGCAGAGTGCTAATTTCAAGAAAGCTGATCTTTCTGGGGTCGACTTGACCGGCGCTAATATGACAGATGCCACCTTTCATCGTGCCAACCTGCGCGGTGCGATTCTTGATGGGGTGACGGCCAGAGGCACAAACTTCAATTTGGCGGACCTGACTCAGGCGCAGATGACTGGCGGTGATTTTGTTCGTGCGATGTTTTATGGCGCGCAGATGTCGGGAGCCGATCTGAGCGACGCCAATCTGACCGAGGCGCGAATGCAAACGGCGCGGCTCACGTCGGCCAAGTTGCAGGGCGCGGTGCTGGACCGAGCTTTGCTGCGCGAAGCGGTGGCCAATAATGTCGATTTCAGCATGGCGTCGATACAGGAAACGAACCTGAACGGAGCCCGCTTGGGACGTAGTCTTTTTGACGGAGCTACCATCAACTTCGCCGGTTTTGTCCGGGCGGAAGCCAGCAGAGCAAGTTTTATCGATGCCGTGGTCTCGTATAGCGACTTTTACGGTGCAGATCTGCGCCGCGGCATTGTGACAGGTGCCACTTTGACCGGAAACCGCTTTTCCACGGCGGCAACCCGAGAGGTAGATTTCGACGCAGCCACCATGACCGGAAACTTCATGGCGAATGGGCGGATGCAGAACTGACCTCATTGCGACGTCACCGGAGCATAAGGGGGCATGACTTCTTCATATCGGGTCCGGCTTTCAAAATAGCCCGTGTTGACCTGCTGGGTCTCTTGATTGACGGCCAGCTGACCCCTTTTGCGTAAATAGCTGGCCTCGATCGCGATGAAGGCGCTGCCGTCGGGCGACTGCCCTGTACATAGTTCATGGACGAACTGATTACCCACCGGCTGTTCGCCTTCTTTCATTGGAACATCTGCACAGTTGAGCGACCAATTGCCGTATCGCGACTTGAAATTTCGGCTCAACGTAAATGCCGTCCGCCGTACCGTGGCGTCGGCACGGTCGTCTGATACGATCCGTCGGCCCTGCACGATGCCCCCCTGATCGACAAGCAACGACACGATGACAGGATGCGCATACACCGAAGTGCCTCCCTGAAGAACCTTGTACTCTAGCTCTAGCGCACGCGCGATGTAGTCCCGTTCATCGTCATAGAAAAACTGGATTTCGCGCAGGCCAGTGGCTTCGGGCGTGCAAACCAGAAAATCCGCGAAGGAGGCGATTTCTCGGCCCGGTGGTCCGCCGTTTGTGCCACAGGTAATTTTGCCAACTTCGGAATCGGGGGCTTGTGTGACGGTTTGACCCAAGGTGATGTCCCAGATGGAAAATACTGGGACGACCAGACTTTGACCAAAGGCCGCCTGCGCCGAAAGGCTAAGGCAGAAAAGGGCGGGGATGATTTTGCTCGGTGCCATGAACTTACTGAAGGCTTGAGCAGGCATGCGCTGCTGGGTTGTTATAGAATTCTGCACATTCCACGTAGGTCGGTTCGCCAAGGCCGATCACATAAGTCTGTAAATAGGCGACCACATTGGCAACATCCCTGTCGCTGAAGGTCTTGCCGGGCACGGGTGCGCTCCCGGGGGCGAAGTCAGAAAGGTTCATTTCAAAACAGCGGCCATCACGATAGGCGGCCCGGTCGTGATAGGGCATCGAACTGCCCGGACGTCCACATCCAATGACTTCAATCAGCGCTGCTGCATCTAGTTCGGTCTGACGCAGATTGGGCCCTACCGGAGCCTGTAAATTGGTCCCTGTCTTTCCATCGCCGGGCCATCCGTGACAACTCACGCAATACCCGACCGACCGAAAGATAATTCTGCCTCGTTCCGGATCGCCCAGCTGATCGTCGGCCTGTTGAGCATGGACCACCGGTGCTGCAAGCGTCACAAAGGCAAGTATCAATGTGGCACGCGATATGGTGACTGCAGGTTTTGGGGGCATGGAGTTACTCTGGTCTAGCAAAAAAGATAAAAAGTGCCGGGCAGCCGAGGCCGCCCGACACAAGTGTGTATTTGCGATCAATCGAGGCCGAAGACCCACAGCATGTTTGCTGGTTGGATGTTCTGCAGCTCTTCGTAGCCAAAGCCCGCAATGCCAATTCCACCACCTAAGACGGCAACATATTGTTTGCCGCTTGCGGTGAAGGTGATTGGTGGAGCTTGGAACGCGGTGCCGACATTCATCGACCACTTTTCCTCTAGCGTGACCGCGTCATAGGCGCCGACTGTGCCGTCCAAATGGGTGGTCCAGATCAAGTCTGGCGTTGCCAGGACTCCGCTGTACAGCGGATACGTTGTCGCGCGTGTCGCCGCTATTTTAGAGGTAGCCAAGTCGACGGCGTTGATGGCGCCGGTCATCGGACCACTGTGTACGCCAGCACCGCCAATGAAGATTTCACCCACCCTCACGTCGGCAACATCAACCTCCCGCACCGACAGATCTGAACAGCCTTCAATTCCCACCGCGTAGGCAATTCCAAGTTCGGGATTGTAGGCAGTTGGGAAAAAGTTGGTACCGCCCTGAATGTTCGGGCAGGTCGTTGCTGTCGCCCCGGCGCGGTCGATCGCCCCGATCGCGTAAGTCTGCAGTGACGCCTCCGGGTCGTACTCCAGCGGCAGGCCGGTCTTGGGGTCGATACCTTCCGTCCAGTTCAGATTGCTCACATAGGTGGTCGAGTTGATGTAGGCCCCGCTGGCGCGGTCAAGGGTGTAGAAGATGCCGTTGCGTCCAAAGTGCGCCAGCACCTTGCGGTCTTCGCCATTGATCTCGGTGTCCATCAGAAGTTGAATGCCGACTTCGTCATAGTCCATATAATCGCCGGGCGTGTACTGGAAGTGCCACTTTAACTCACCAGTATCGGCGTCCAGTGCCACGGTCGAGTTGGTATAGAGGTTGTCGCCAGGACGATACTCGGGGTCGTACATTGGCACTGGGTTGCCTGTGCCCCAGTAAAGCGTGTTGGTTTCCGGATCAAAAGAGCCGGCCACCCAAGCCGCGCCACCACCGGTTTTCCAACAATCAGGGTTGCCGGCTTCGTCGCATAGCCAGGTCTCTGACCCCGGTTGGCCTGGTTCTGGAACGGTGTAGAATCGCCACAGTTCTTCGCCGTTTGCGGCGTCCAGCGCCGCGATCCAACCGCGCGTGGCCCAATCACCGTATGACTGACCAATGATGATCTTGTCGCCAATAACCTGGGGTGAGTTCGTAAAGCCTTCACCCACATCCGTGGCGGCTTGCACATCCCAGACTACGTCACCGGTTTCGTCGTCGCAGGCCACAACACGTCCATCATTCAACACAGTAATAACGTTGGTACCTGAGAGCGCGAGGCCGCGGTTTGCCAACAGCACGCCGCGGCTGGGGTCCTTGTCCATACCTATATCGCAAATCCAGACTGGTCTTGCAGATGTGCCGCTGGACACATCAAACTTGTAGGGTGTGCCCCAGGGGTCCGAAACATAAAGGAAGCCATTGTTGGCGAGAGGCGTTGCCTCCATGGAACCAACACCGAAACCGGCCGGTTCTGTCCCGCCAATCGTGGCTGCCATGACGAGCCGCAAGTCAGCAACGTTGTCGCCGTTGATCTCGTTCAAGGTTGAATACCTATTTGAATTGAAATTCTTGTGGACCATCAGCCAGTTTCCGGCCTCGGCTTCAGTCTCTGATGCGAGCAGCCGTTCCAATGTAACTTCGTTGGCAAAGCCGACACTTGTCGAACCTAATACCGTTGCCGCTGATAAACCGGCAATCCAGTGTTTCATACTCATTTGGTGCCTCCCCGCACAGTTGAGAATAGTAGTGAAGCGATGTTGGCACTAATGAGTGTTGGGAAATTCGATAAACAACATTGGTTTTCCGTGAAGCTACGGATTAACCTTTGTCACGCCAAAGAACCGTTGGCGTATTTTTTAAACCGAGAAGGAGTATCGGGGTCATTTGGCCGGCAAACGAAAATGCGACATTTGGGATCATCCCGGGCAGCGCCGACAGTGTAGGATGGCAATTTGCCTGTTTTAAAGTGTTTAACTATCAGCCCGATTCACGTCTGCCGCAAGATGCTCGCCCATGATTTTTAGGTTGTTGATCTTGCCTGTAACTGAGCCTCTCGGGTTTCTCGCGAAAGGCTAGGGGTCGACACAGAAGTGAATATATGACGGAACGTTGTTCGCCTTATCGGGGCTATCGCTCGCCCTTCTATTTTCGAACAAAAAGGAACCGAACAATTGATAAAACGACTAATGCCACCCCAGCATAAAGCGCGTACCAATATCCCATTTGTAGGAACGACTCCATCTTCATTTTGCGATGCGATGTGGGGTCGGTGAACTCGGAATCGCCTATGAAACTTACTCCGATCGAATTGGCTCTCAAGTCGCCTATGAAGTAGGCAAGTCCGACTGTGAGCAGGTAGGACAGACCGACAAGCCCTATCAGGACCGCTGCAAGGGGCAAGTTGATCCGTCCTAGGGAGAGCCTCACGTTTACGAACAGGCTGGCCAGTAAAGCTAACATGGCTACACCAAAATATGTCCACACAAAGGGGGTGAAGAATGAGGGCATAGCATAAAGTGACGGATCAGCCTGAACTCTTACCTGACGCGCAACTTCAACGCCCCAGGGATGCAACACGAGGTCGGCATCACCTGGTATGACTGCGACATCTGCAATCCACCAAGGCTGGAACCACGAATAAACCATGAACGCTGCCGCTGCCACGAGCAGGATACGAAAGAACCAAGCCGTAGCACCCCCAGCAATTGTCCAAGCTCCGTCTGTATGTGCCATCGTACCTCCCATCACCCGCTTATCCAACGACTTGCGGTATGCGCCAATCCTACCGAAACCCCATAATTTTTGCCGCGATTTCCGGTCTCTCACAGGAAAAAGCGTAGCAGCGTAATTTTCATGTGGTCAAGCCACCCTCCCGGCCTCGAAGATAGCCAATGAAGGACTGTGAACCGCATCGGCGCATAGATTGGGCACAATTTTTTTGGTGCCCCTCTTGGCCAATCTGGCCCCTTCCACGTCGATCAACGCTGCCGTCACCTTCGTGAATTCCCTATGATTTCAATGAGTTTTAGGGTGATGGACTTGCCGGGGAGCAGCTGCTGTCCTTTCTTGCGGCATGGCCCTAATTGGGCAACGTGGGTGGATAACACGGGCGTTTTCCGGACACTGCCTGCAACCGTGTCGGCGACTAATCTGATATATTGGAAAAGCTAATGAAAAATTCTTGAAGCATCTGGTGCGGCGCCCAGAGAGGACTGAGCCGAAACTACTCTCCAGCAAAGTGCCGCCGAGAGCTATCGGAGATTATAGCATCATCGCGTTGGTGAACGCTTTTTACGGTCATCTCCGACATCAAGTTGTTCTGCGGCGGTAACTTTTCTAAATGATGTATTGATGAGAAAGTGTCGACAGAATGCTCAATATACGTAGCAAGCTGGTTCTGAAAATCAAAAAATGGCCTCAGCGTCGCCAGGTGCCGAGGCATGATAAGCACGGCGTCGCGCCCGATGATTTCGAGACTGTAGAACCGCAGACTGTTGAAAGACTGTTCGGACAAATGCGACAGCAGCGAGGTAGGGCAATGGCAGGTCGCAAGACCTGCGGCAACGATATCGACGGCCACCTGATGTGTTGATGCATGGAAAAAAGGGACCGAACGGGGCAAATTGCTGTGATACCAAGCCGAGGTATTGCTGCTCCAAGGCACGGACACCGAGTGTTCAACATGTCGATTGAGCGGATGGCCGGTGCTGATCCTCTGCGTCGGGTTGCTCAGCGCGTCGGCGACCTGTTCAGGTGGCACCGATTTAGGCACCGCCCAGACGATCGGGTCGTTAAACAGGTGACGGACTGAAAGTGCGGTTATGCTGGACTGAATACTTGTGGAGCTAACGATGGCACAGTTGATCTCGTGCGAGTCGATCATCTCGACAATACTTTCGGAGTCGAGAGCAAAGACATGCTCAAATCGCGTGACCTGGCTGATATTAGCGGCAATTGTTGCCGCGGCCTCCGTGAACCGAGTGTACAAGGACGGCGTGGCTCCAAACCGCAATATAATCTGATTGCCCTGAAAGTTTTGCGTATGTGCAGCTTCATATTTCTCACGTTGGTTCAGCAGATCGCAAGATGCACTAAACCAGTGGTCTCCGGCCGGCGTCAGTTCGACATTCTGTCCGCGTCTTCGGTAGATGAGCTGTGTTCCAAGCTCCGCTTCGAACTTCGCCAATTGCTGCGAGATGCTCGGCTGCGACAAGCCCAATCTACGCTTCGCCTTGCTGATTGACCCTGAAACGACGACGGCGTTCAGTATCTCTAAGTAACGGAATGAAACATACATTTTAAACACTCCCAATTTAACTACATATCAATAATATATATTGAATATGACTAATGAATTTATTGGAAATATTAATAGTATTTATTGAAAAAAGCTATTTTCAGAATCCGAGCTATGATTGAATCTGGCGTTTGGGGTGTTTGGAGTTATAGCTGAAAGTTGGTGAGGGCCCAGATGGGTGGCATATCATGGCGTTATTGACACGCCGCAATTCTCATTGAGAAAGGGATATGCCATATGACCAAGAATACAGTTATCGACTTCGCAAGGCCAAGCGATTTTTCACCTGATCCGCTGACGGATGTTCTGCGCGCTGGTGCGCGTGAGCTTCTGGCCATGGCGGTACGCACGGTGGTGTCCGAGTGGCACTGTCAGAGCAAAATCGGTTGAGGCGGGCAGGGCGATCGCCTGCCTTTCTCGATGACAAAACGTTTCTCCTTTTGTTACTTCAAGACGAGCCCCGAGATCATCCGCCTGGCGGTGATGATGTACATCCGGTTTCCGCTGTCGCTCCGGAATGTGTATGATTTGCTGCATGAACGCGGCATTGACATCAGCCACCAGTCAGTCTGTTTTTGGTGGAACCGCTTTCGACCGTTTTTTGCTGCAGAGATCCGTAGCAGACGGAGCAGCCGGAAGCGGGGAGACATTGGCAACGGCACAATAGTAGTACCGTGTGGAGGCGCTTTTATCTTCAAAGGGCTACTAATCAAAGTATTTATCAGTTGGATCATACGTTTTTGTTGCAACTATGCCGAGGCGGGCGCGACTCGAAGGCGTGAGGCCAAATTCTGCCCCGTATCTGATCGCGTCCCGCATAGAAGTGTTAGCAATTCCCACCAATGGATTTTGAACGATGTTGCCGTTAGTCGTGACCAATACGAGGCCACCGTTCTCTGGATCTTTCTTGGCGATTTCTTGGATCGCTTCCTCGGCGCGACGCCAACGCGCGTATGCTTGGCAATAGATCGCCAGAGCGCCAATATCG
>Ga0115006_10000599_pt1 | contig 19993 bp, 10 predicted proteins | sample ArcOceMetagenome_3_FD_88943 | JGI IMG/M metagenome (GOLD analysis project Ga0115006, IMG submission 88943) | Marine eukaryotic phytoplankton communities from Arctic Ocean - Arctic Ocean- Svalbard ARC20M Metagenome | ecosystem: Environmental > Aquatic > Marine > Oceanic | place: Arctic Ocean...
GATACCAGCAATGAGTCGATGGGATGGCCTCAAGAGCAACGCTGACCAGTCGCACGCGCCCAACCAGCACCGGGGGCATCGGTCGCGACCGGGCTCGGGCGGCGGCGGTGGTCGTCGGCAGACACAGCAGCAGCAACAACAACAACAACAACAACAACAGGCGACAGCGTCGTGGCGGAGAGGTGCTGGTCCCTCCGGCGGAGGAGGCGATGCCGAGGCCAAGCAGGCCTTTGATCGCGACCTCCGCCTACTCGAGCAGAAGCTAAAGAAAGTGCAAGGTGCGGAGCATTCCGAGGTGGGAGATGCTGCTGCCGCGGTCGAGGAGGCCCTCCTTGCCTTGCAGGTTCAGCAGCGGCAGAAGTGGTTGAGATTCGATCCCAAGCGTGTGGGATGGAGCGTCGAGTCTCTGTTCCGAGCCGTCCAATGCATGGCTGCACTCGCATCGGTTGGTGCGGAGCCATTGGTCTATGACATGACTGCAGATGCACTGGAAATGCTGCGTGGATCCAACGGGGGAGATTCTTGGCGTATGTCGACCGCCAGGACCAGTGAATGCGTTGCGGCTCTTGTTCTTAGATTTCGTTCCCTTGTTCTGGTCGATACTACTTTTGTTGCTGGGACCACCGTAGCGAATGTGCTTCCAACAGCCAAATCCATCCTGCAATGTCTGAATGCGATTTTCGCCAAGTTGGGATCAATTCTACCGGCTGAAGAAACGGCCGAGCGAGTTGTTCGGCCTCTGTTTGTGCCCGTATTGGAGTCGGCCAGCTCTTCAAGTATTACTGGCGATGTTGAACAGTCATGCCGACAGGCGCTGTGCAGATCGCTCCTCCCTGCTACGGTGGGTTGCATATCCAGTCTCATTTCGCAGAAGCGGCAGGCTTCGGCAATCTTGGCGCCCCTCGTCTTGGACATCTTGGAAGATGGTGATGAGCGCGAGGTGGCAAATCCCCTCCGACTCCAATTATTGTCATTATTGCAAGGATCGCTACTGAGTGAGAACGATGAATCCGTCTTGGCAAGTACTTGCGGATGTTTTTCCGACATTCTGGGTGCTGTCTACTTCATTGATCGGGGCAACAAGGCACGAGGCAGAGGGTCTGGAAAGGAGGCAACTGATATAAACGTTGCCAGTACCGCGCGTCGGATACGGACTCTGCTCGAACGGAGCGGCAATATTGAAGGAAGGAGGGACGCTACTGACAGTACGCGTACTAGTATATCGAATCTACGGATTGATATACTGCGGCTATTGTCATCCCTGGCGCGGGCATATCCAAAGGCGATGGCTGGACAGTGGGCATTCTTCTTGGAGGAGACGATGCTGGCGTATGATCCTTTATCTTCGCCGCTCAAGTCAGCAAGTAGCGGGCTTACTGCTTCCTCTCCTTTGCTTGTGACATTCATTCAGAGCGGTGATTCAAAAGGAAAGGTCGCAGCAATGGAGGCGGGCAGGGCCTTGATATGTGCTCTTCCTCTCAAACTTTGGTTTGGTTTGGGTTCCCGACGTGATGGTCGTCGCACCTTTACCGGCACTACCAGCCTCGCAAGCCGTGTGGCCAAGGCCTTGAGACAATTGTTGGCTGCCCTGAAATCCGCCGTACTAGTAAGTACAGAGCAAATTTCATCGGACGAAATTGTCATTGAGGCCTGCACTATCGTCGAGGTAGTCATCCAGACAGAACCTTTTCTTTATGACGCAACGCTCGCATTGGCCCTCACGGATCTTCTCGATACATTGAGAATGCTCATCATCAAACAATTGAGCAAGAGCCCGTCTAGAGATACTGTTGCTGTTGTCATTATTCGAGCGTTTGTGAAGGGAACTGGTGGGACAATAAATCCAAAGGGAGATCTCATACCGCTCTCAAAGCCAGTGGAGGAATGGCTTAGTAGAACTGAAAATCGAAAGTTCCTTTTGCGACTTTTCTCTATGCTTGTGAAGCCTCTTGATGAGATGCTGCCATCGTCCGGTTGTGGCGATGGAAACAATGAAGATGATAATTTTCTTTTCACCAGCAATATATCGATTCGAGAAGAGGCGGGTACTCTATTGATGCTAGTACTCCGAATGGCGCCCTCAATATTGGGATTTGGGGATGATGATTCCGGATGGACGCCTCATGTTTTCTCCTCGGCTGTGCAAAGTTTGCTTGGTGATATTGATCCAAAGAGACGACAGCTTGGTTTGCAATTTGTTCGGCACTATGTGCAGGGTCGAAATGATTTCTCATCAGAGGAAATATCTCCTTTCGTTTGTGGAGCTTTTGGCTCGGTCCTTCTACGAGCGCTTGGTGATACCAACGCTGGTATCCGTTCTTCCTCTGCAGCAACGTACGGACTTTTCCTTCATTCTGATTGGGCAATTCTTCTCGAGCAAAGCAGTGATCATTTTCACCATCTCTTGCAAATGTGCGTCGGTAAGGATACATCCAGAACGAGAAAGATTTATGAGGGAGAAAGTTCCGCTGGTGTAAGGAGCGAAGCTTGCAAGGCTATCGGCAATATGTGCTCTGAATGTTGCCGTGGCTCTTCTGGTAATAGTACATGCAGTGGTTCTGGATCCGATCTTGACGACCGAGAAGAGACTCCTCTTCATATTGATGGCTTAGATCAGATTGTTTGCAATGTATTGGATACTGTGACGATCGCCGTTGACGATAAGAATGCGGGAGTCCGGGGCATGGCACTTTTTTGCATCGGCAACTTATCATTATCACTTCAGACCTCTGCTGGCGTGATGAGCGAAGGGGTTGCATCGAATTCTAGTCTCCCGATTCTGTGCACTTCGGTTCATAAATGTCTTGAGGATAAAAACGACAAAGTGGTTGGAAACGCAATCAGAACTTCAGGGCATCTCTTGAGTCTATTACGTTCCTCAGGTGACGAGGGTAGCATACACATGTCGGACGCCCTGTATCGCTGCACTGTCGTCACTTTGACCCAGAAGCTCAATCTTGCTCTTGATATCGCTGAAGGAAAGGCGACTAATATGAGCTGGAAGCAGCGTTCCATCGCCAAGAAGCATTCTTGGGGCTCCTGTCACACGCTCGGAGTTTTGCTTCCGTGCGCTTCGTCAGAGAAAGAGCCGAACCGTAAGCTTTTCCTGGCGGCCATCTCCCAGATGATTCGCTGTATTCAGCTTGCGCGCAGTTTGAGCGAAAAGGTGACTGCGGCTGCTGCGGCTGCTTTGAAGCAAACACCGATGGATATGTGGAGGGAATTCTCTGGGGTGACAACCACCATTGCAGATGGATTGGTGGCTTGTCTCATTGTGGTCTACGAGGAGGCGAAAGGCGTCCGAGCCAAGAGACTTTCGCTCCCGATACGCAACGATGTTCAGGATTTACTGAACCTATTCCTCGCCATTTCTTCTGCTGATGACGCCATATCCAGTTTCAGCAACGATGCAATAAGTCCTGGTATTCTTGATTTTCTATATTCGTGGATGGTGGACAAGGGTAGTAAGTCGAGCTCATTCGATTCTATTGCCACTGCTCTAACTTCCAATGTCCGGGTAGGAGAATTTGAAGTATCTATCGAACAGAGATTCTCCAGCCGAGCAAGGCATGAGCGTCGAAGAGAGGGAGCGTCCCCGAATACAAAGGCGGATCGCAGAGGGGAAGAAGAATCATTCGTTGCGATCAACTCAGATAGTAGAGATGGTAATGACGATTCGGATGAAGAGGATGAATTGTAATGCCTAGCTAGGTACAGCTTACTGTAGCGTTTAAGCTTTCGCTAAGTCAAATTAAGATAATATATATCATATGCATAAATACAAAATTGTACATTCGACCCATCCCAGCAAGCTGAGATAAATCACCAAAAGGCACACCAACCAATGAAAAGCTGGCTCAGATTCTCGGAACTTGTCGCTTCAACAATGAGCTTCTGCACCTGATCCTGTACATCAAGTGAATCTCCGATCTCATCGGGACCAAGAAAGTCGGTTCCTGCGAGCTTGTTCTGAACCCTCCGAATAACCTTTAGCGCTTTCTCATTCAAAGCCTCGTCATTTGCCAAGGTACCATCTTCGGCAGCTCCCTCGAGGAGACTGAGAATCTCCCTTTGACGGACGCTCCGGTCAACTCGAGAGCGTGCCAGAGATCCCTCGCTGGCTTGCGCTCTGTTAGCGTCCCCTCCGGTGACGCTGGCAATTCGAGTAGATGCACTGAAAGCTGCCGCCATACTTTGCATATTGTTGTACATCTGGAGGGATCTCGCGTGGGCTTCACTCATTGCCTGTTGCTCGGGATTGGCCATCGTGACCATGCCGTCTTGTTGATGTTGGTCGCCCAATTCAATAGCACCTGGTTGCATGGTGACATCGCCCCCCTGGCCATCGACACCAGCTCCATCATCTTCCTCAACGCTGCCGTCCTCCTCTTCTTGAATAGTCCCATGCAATACTGTACCAGGCGTTAAAACTGGCGCAGCCATTGGTCTTGGCGGCATTTGCTGCGTGGATACATTGGAATTACTGCCTTGTTGTTGGTGCTGCTGCTGTTGCTGCTGTTCGTTGTCGTCTTCGGCACCAGGAGATTGGCCGAGTAACCTCCAACTAATCAAAGGATCATACACAAACGCTTCAAGCATTGCCACGAGAGAATCTCTGTTGTCCCGTAACACGCCCATCGTCCTTTCGCAGGTGCTCCGGAAGATTCCTTCCACGCCGCAGACTTCCATGGCTCTGATCAACATTCGAGTGAGCCGGAAAGGTACCTTTTCTGGAAACTTATCGCGATGCATCGCCACCTCGAAGCAGTCTCCGAAGTCGATGTGCAATACCCTGCCGCTCTTTTGATCCAGCATGAGGTTGGACGGGTGGCGGTCGCCTAGACCTAGAATATAGCCGACCATGCTCATAACTGCCAAACTTCGGGTGAACTTGGTCCTCCTCTCTAGCCATTCCTCGCTGTTGGTGCTTTTTGTCCAGAGTACTTCGTACAAGTCGTTTCCTCTGCCGGTAGTTCGATCAAGACCTTCCGTGAACACCTCGACCTTTTGCATAACAGTTAAAAGGTCGTAGTTGGGGGCTAATTTCATCATCTCTCGATTTTCCATGTTGAGAGGGACCTTCTTCGCCTCACGATGATCGCGGATAAGGCTATGCAATGTATCACAGTGAGGGACCCATCCCACAACACCGGCGTTGTGGGACAATGGTGCGATAGCATAGCGCTTGATGTTCAAGTCGTACTGGTTCGTCCTTCGGTCTCGAGCAAGAAGGGCATTGGCAAGACCGAATAACTGCATAACACGCTCATCCTGCCTCAGATCTTCGTGTCCCTTTAGAAGGAAAACGTAATCCTTCCCGTCATTACCTCGTAGCGTGATTTTGCGTGGGCGCTGCTTGCTTGTAATGACCTGAACTTTCGGAATAAACTTTTCGATGCGGACGTAGCTTCCATCGACACGGTAGGAGCCAGGGACTTGGAGCGAAAGATTCCGGGCACGCTGCAATGCTGGAGAGCACTGAGAGAGTTCTAGACTTGTCAAGCCAGGTAGTTGCTTGTTGATCCGACGAAAGACGGTGTAGTACAAATCCCAAGCTTGGTTTAAAGCGGCCTCTGCTTCTGCGTTCCGTCGGAAAGGGAGGGCTGGCGATTGCCCCGCCTCGGATTGCTCCAGACTTGGACTAAAGCCTCCCGCAGAAGGAATGGTTCCGCCGTTGCTCGTTGTTAGACGAATGTACTCCTTCACAAAGGCGTGTGCCTCCGCCAAGTCTCGACCAAAACTGCGGTAGAATTCATTCTCCCGACGCGTCATCGGTCCCTGTTCCAACTGTTCGTGGAGCGGGATTAGCACATCCAACATGCCCTTCACATTACCCTCACCGAAGTAGAGCCGCGACGCATCTTCCAGACCCTCCCACCACAATTCGAGCCATAAAATTGCGACGCGGATTAGTTCAGACGAAACCATCAGGGCCTCTTCTACGAGAGCATTCGAATGTGTTTTGAGGGAGGTCATGAGACTTTCTGCGGCGACTTTACGCTCAACGACGGGACTCTTGAGGTGGACAGAAAGAGGGTACATGAGCGCCTGGGGATGCTGCGCTCCAAGGCGGATCAAAAGTGGATGAAGGACGGAACGAACAGACGGGGATTTGATATGGATTCTGGCAAGAAGCTGCGGAAGGACACCCAGCCATGCTTGAATATGAACCGAGTTGATAACATTGTTGATGGTGGCGGAAACCTCTGGCAGTTCACCGAAATTGAATAGACAGGTGAGAAAGTTCAGCATGTCCTGCTGGACAGATGCACTCCACCTCTTGGTACCGAGACAAATGGCCGTGACGAAGCCCTTCACTGCCGCAATGACGTGATTGCGAAGAGTTTTCGATGTCAAAGACGATGACCGCAGGCTTGGGTCATTGTTGTTGTAGCTTGTTTGGGCGCGGTAGCCTAGATTGTCGTGCATTTGCTGCGCGAGACGGAAATTAATCAGAGCCCAGGCGTGCCACGCCATGTATCCACAGTTGGTGGATGCCGTAGCTCTCTTGTAAGCGGTCAGCACCTCCGTTTGCAGTGATTCCGGCATGGGTGCCGAACCAGGTTGGATGGAATCTGTAACTTTCCACTCGCCGAGCTTTAGCCAGCATGCAACTCGGAGGCCACGGTCTTGAGGACCTCGATCGCAATGAGCAACCATGTCGACAACGTTGCAAAGATTGGAGACACGTGTGAGGGCTTCCTCGTGGTGGTCCAATGCCCAGAGATGTTTGGTGTAGGCGTAATAGAGCCGGTGCTGTATGTTGAGCCTAAGGATTGAGTTGGCAAGAGGAACAAGGCAAAAGGTAAAAGTGAATTAGCGAGATGAAGAATGACAAGTTCTTGACTCGAGGGAGCGACGAAATGGAACCAGATTTCCTTCTTACCTGTCTAGCCCACCCGCTTCCTCGATGAGTTTTCTGGTATACTGTTCATGGGAGCTGCCATAACGAGGAAGGAAATCATCGGGTCGCCCTGTGACGAGACGATCAATAATTCCACCACTATAGAAATGGCTACTGTCCTCACTGGACGGACATGTTATTCCGAGGCCGAGAGAAGGTGGGAGCCCAAAGCCAAACGCTGCTCCATTCATATCCGCGTCAAGCTTTTGAAGGGGATCAACCAACAGTCTTTCTGCAATCTTAAATGACTGAGCCTGCCTTGACAAGGAACTAAGTGCCAGTGTGCCATCTACATCATCCGTTGGTCCCAGCACGAGCGAGCGTACTGCGAGGATGGACGCATGGACATCAGCATCGACCCGACAGCCCGCAATGCGCCGTTTCCACACAGACAGCAATTCCTGCTTTACTTCATCGGCATCGGCGCGATTGGCAGGGTGTTGGTGGCCCGAAGCAATGGCTCGATCTTCAACTTTCCGAAATGATACAATCTCTTCCATTTCAGACAGCGTCTGCGCGGTTACCATACTTGGATATGCTCGTTTGTATGACTCGGCCATGAGAGCGGTAAAGCGACTATCCATGGCTCTGCGAGCCCCATCGATTGCACCGGCTGCTCTTGACCACTCCTTCTTGTGGATGTTCAGTATGGCGCTGTAGAAGCTCCCATCGAAGTCAGCCCTGGTTAATGAAACATCCCTCAGGGAGTTGCCATCGTGTGTTGTGCGATGGGAAGAAGCATCATACATGCCACTCGATAGCTGGTCCGCGTAGGTCTCGAGCTCATCCCACTGCCCCAAACGCCACGCAGCTTCGGCGCAAAATTTGGTTGTCTTCCGCAAATACCTCTTCGATTGTGCTTCGCCACTCTCGTAGCTAAGCGCGTGCCAGTTCCTCTTGGCTAGATCTATGACCTTCCTCCACTCTCCCCTCGCATCGAGGCACCTAATACAGCCCAAGATAGCCCCGACATCTTCAGAATTTTCGTCAAGCTTCCCCTCGTACATGGCCAAAGCCTCACTCCAGCTACCAAGCTTTGCAAGCCAGGATTCCTGCATCTGCACGCCTGCCCACGAACCACCTCCGAGAGCGGCTATCTCGTCGGCACTAGCCATGACGCTATACGCCATGTCCTGCGCTTGATGGTGAAACAGGCGAGAGGGAAGGTGATGGTGGACCGTTCCACCATTGCCGTAGTGAGAGTTGTTCCAGAGCTGCTCTCCCTGTCGTTCCAATTCGACCTGGGCAGCCTTTACAGCGCCGAGTGCAGCCTCTGATAGAAGGGCCATTGTTGTGTGCAGAGGATGATGATTGTGATAGTCATAAAGAGGATGTCAATGAGAGTCAATGAATTGATATTAAACAAAACAGCAAGACAAAGCGACGAAGGTTATCTCAGCACTTTCAGTGCTCAATAAACGAACGCGGTAAGAACGAACTTACCAGGCAGATCCAATTTTCGATTGATGCTAATCAGATCTTCAATGCAGGCGCCCCCGTCCGATCGCACGTTGAATTCCTGTTCCTTGTAATGAAGAGCCTTGGCATAATTTCTGCATCTGAGGGCTAGGTCCGCAAGGATCGATATATCGATGGGAAGATCACCATCGCGGCACTGCTCCATGAACTCTGCAAGGTTAAGGAGAGTTTGCAAAATCTCAGGAGACACGTCAGCAAGAAACGCAGCCTCCAACGAGCGAACAAGGTGCTGCTGATATTGTTCATTCAAGTCAGACCAACAGCAGACAAAGGCAGCAGCAAACAGTTCACGGGCAAGTGGTTGGTAGGCCTGCGCCAGCCCGTGAGTGGCTCTGAGAGCCGGTGACGGTGCCTCGCGTAACAATTGCACAGCGAAACGCCGCATCCATTCATCCCAGTCTTCTCTCGTTGACCGCGACGACACGTCCCACGAGCGCTGTAGGAGAGTGGGATTGACCCGAAGCTTGTTGTTTGATGGACCTCCCGTAGAAGTTGACGGCAAAAAGGAAGGCGTAGTCGGAGGCAGATCGTTATCAAGAGCATCAACTCCGTCAAAGCCATCAGCCGCAAAAAAGTGCTGGCTATCATTGGCCACAAGGCGACCTCTAGCACTGACAGCAATTATACTTTCATAGCCCAAGAGATGCTCCATGCTCATCTCCTTCACCACTTCATCGTAAAGGACTAATCCAACGAGCTCTTGGCGTCCACTTTCGTCCTGCATTCCTCCATCTGTCCTTGCTTTATCGTCTTCGGCGCCAGACCGGTTTGGATCATTACCGATACTCGATCTACCAAGTCCAGCACGATCCTGCCAGTTGGATATTATATCTCTCGCGGCAACATCAAAGAATGCCATCCAGCGATCCGTTCCAAGGCGTTTGGCACAAACGCAAATAGCTTCGATAAGTGCGAGCCCAACATCTTTCCCAATGATCGGCTCTCTGGATAGCATCCTCATTAGGGGCTGAGCGGCTCTAGCGGGAAGACTCGATGATGACGATACCAAGGCAACCATTGTGTTCGTTGACCTCCCCCCACCTGCTCCCGCTGCTACGACCGAAGAAGTAGGTGGCGGCAATGTGTTATCAGAGGTCATCAAAAGCACTGAAATAGTCTGAACTGTCGTTATAGTAAGCCTTGAAAATTCTCGATGAGTGGTAGATCCTGCCGTTGTCGCGGGGTCGGTCAAGACATCCAACAGCTTCACCAGGGTCGGGACAAGGAGATGGAGGTAATCACCAAGGGTGCCCCTGAGGCCTCGGATGCTCCGCAATATCAGATCAAGCCTATCGAACTGAGCTGCGGTGGAGGCGTATTGACGGTTGCCGGATCTCCACTCGGATACTTGGATTTGACTTGTGTCAATGCTTGCCAAGATCTGGGGAACAAGACGAGGTACATAGATGCGAAATTCATCAGGGACACCGTCTGCCATCTTCTCAACTAGAGACAGGATCGTACCGAGATGCCTTGTCGTATTCCAGAACTCCTCGACAACATCAAATATAGCCGGCAAATATGGACGTAAGTGATCTCTGACGATTCCACTTAGTGAGACCACTTGCTTCAAAAGAGACTCTCGGAGAGATTCTTGGCCACATGTTCTCACGGTGTTGAGGATATGAGGGACAATTCGCTTCAGGAATGGCACACATCGAAGCCCCAAGTTCTGAAAGATATACATTACTGATTGCATCACCATTCCATGGTATACTGCAAGCGAAGGGTCCTTGAGTATGCGGGTGAGCGCTTGAACTGCTACAGTGGGATAAAAATCTTCATCCGACGGTGTCAGGCGTAGATTTGGAGGCAACTTGGAATCCGGCTGCGACGTCATGGCATACTGTTCATACATGAAGAGATGCGCAGGCTCCTCCTCCTCATTGTCGTTGCCCTTCTTAGTATCTGGATGCTGAGATGATCCATCGATAGCCGGGAGCTGAGCTGAAGATTTGGTATTTCCAATGGCAGCTGCCGAGAGAGAACCAGAAAGATTTCCATCTCTGATCGTAACACCATCGTAGGAGGACGAATGGGGAGTGGGAATTGCGATAGCACCGGAAGAGGTGGCAGGAGATTCGGTAGCATCATCATCTTCGCCCTCGATGTAATATCCGCCGCCCGTTCCACCCGTCTGCCTTGCCTTGTGATTGAAGTACCGATCCGGATCAAGAGCACCGAGTATGCCAAGAGTACGAATGACCTCTCGCCGCAGTGCCCACGGCGCACGCTTTGTTGCCGGAAGGATGTCGGCCGCGATCGGCAACAGCTGCGGAAAGTCCAAGTACGGTGTTATGACGTAACCAGTACCACCTGCAATCTGACCCAGCGTCTTCATACTAGTCCGCTGTTTGTTGGAGCTGCTCTGGTCCTGCATCGTTTCAAGAATATGTGGAAGTAGTTGCTGGATCCAAGGGGTCATTTCCTTTCCAGTCACCTGCGCCAATTCTCCAAGAGCCTCGAGACTAGCAGACGCCAAGCGTGGAGGGGCTCCCTTCAGCGGAAGGGCCTCGATGATCGCCGGTAAAAAGGGCTGTACCAGCCGCCCGAGGGCATCGCCTTGTAAAAATACGATAAGTAAACGGATGGCAGATTCTCGTCCTCCTCCTGTATCTCCTCCGCAGCGCAGCTCTAGAATAAGTTCCACCAGGACACGTCGAAGATCCGGTAGGATAGGGGCAGGATTCAGCACCGAAAGTCGACCAAGAAGACGCAACGCCGCCGCCCTGACGGCCAGCGACTCGTCTTGCAACAACATAAACAAAGGCGGGAGATGATGTGCTTGGACCAGGTATGGATCATATCGAACATCAAGAGCACGAACAATACAATTGCGGACAAGTGGTGAAAGATCGCTCACAACCGCAGTCAGAAGCTTTTGTAGAACTTCCTCGACGAGGACACCAGAGGAACCCCCAAGACGCATCTGCAGCATGAGCCCACTAGACGAAACTTTTGGCTGCAAACCAACCAGAGAACTACCATAGCTTGGGTTGCGACCCATCCTGGCCAAAGAATTAGCGCTCTGCCTCGGGAGGAGTAGAAGGCAGCAGGTCGATGCCGCCTCTTGACGGACATCACTCGATGGATGATTCAGATAGGATGCCACAACGTCCCGAACAAACGGCAACAGGGTGACACAGGATCCGTAGGTAACATTTTCACCTCGTCCCTTCCCGAACGACCCTAAAGTCCGCAACGAAAGAACCAGCTTCTCCACAACATATCGACTGGAGACCATATTGATCAATATGTTGATGTCCTCTTCTTGGCTGTTTCTGTCCACATCAAGGCGAGGTTCGGACGTGTTTCTCAACGATCGTCGAAAGGACGACACGCGATGAATCGAAGCATCCAAGTTGAGATGAGCACTCGACAGATGACTATCGATGCTCATTCTACGTGACTTTGTGGACCAGGTGGACATTGATCGAGGGCGCCCATCGGTATTTGGAGGAACGTCTTCCCAAGTCAGATCAATACTTCCACTAGATCTTTCGCCATCCTTGTCGCGACTTTGGCGGAAGGGATCACATATTTGCTTGATTGCCGATGTTCCTGCGAGACAGACGGATATTTCCTCTAACAGTCTGTCCTCAATGGCAAATTTCTCAGATGGCAGACGCGATGCTATCGCGCGAAGGCACAGAATCAGATCCCTACTCAACCCAGTCGCAAACATGCACTCAAGTAGATCAGTTACGTAGTCCCGGCTGTGCTCACCAAGCGCCTGAACAAGATCTGCTCCGCAATGCAGAGCCTCGCTTCGTGTATCGGCGCTGACACCTCCCGATTGCTTCGTTGTCAAGAACGATTTCTGCAACTCGCTCTTGACAAGCGCAAAGATCTCGTCAAGCCTGGCATAAATGTCGCCATCATTGCTGCCATAAATGTACTCCTTCTCGTCGGGATTATCCTTTTTTCTTTGAAGCTGAATTGTTGTTCGGATGATGCCCTCGCCTGAGGGATCTCGCATTGCAAGAGCAAGCTGGCCGATGGCAAAGAAGGCCGCCGGTCGGAGATCGACCCCAACTTTCTGAGAAGGCGGCGTCACCGCACTGTCGATGAGAAAATCCAAACTTTGTCTTAGATATCTCCGACAAAAAGAGCCAGGGTGACACTGTGCCAATCGAGGAAGTAACCGAATAGCCTCGAGACGGATCAACGCCTTTGGATGGTGAGTCAGCTCGAGCACGGCATCGCAACTAACCTCAAGACGTGCGCCGATAAAATCAACACAGTGATCAAGCATCTCTCGCAGAACCAGCAAAGAGGCGTTCTGTCCGGTCTCGATACGGATATTGCCAATTATGCTCGAGTTTTGGTTGCTGTTGCGTCTCGTTGTCGACACCGACTGCTTCTGCTTCTTGGGGGCATCAAATCCTTCGAGCATGCTCGTATACACCTGGCACAAAAGTCCCGTAGTAGAGCTCAGCTTCCTATCCATGATGACGCGAAGACATGCACCAAGAGCATCTGCTGCGCACACTCTAACAATCGGCTGTGGATCCCTCAACACCGGGAATATCTGATCAATGAAATCGTTATTTGCAGGCTGACCGAGGATGGTTTGCGTCGTCTTGGTGAAGAACGCTGTCGGGGCATTCAGGGCGAGCTCCTTTAGCGTCAAGGTTGCAGCCAGCCGCCTATCCGATCGCTCCGTTCTCATCCACTCGAGAGCTCGTGTGATCTCGAACTCGACGTAGTCAACATTTGCTGCGCCGGTAGCCATCCTCCCCAACGCCTTGGATACGGCCGCCAAAAACTCATAATCCACATTGTTGGATCGGAGACCGTTGCTCAAGTTGTTAGCGAACTTGATGGCCTTCTTCTCTTCGTCGGCAGACGGCACATCGATGAGACTGTCCAAGGCGACGACGCCGGCCACTCGATTGACATTGTCCGACGAATGAACCAAAGCGAATATTGACTTGAAGACATCGGCCTCAACGAGGGCGAATCCCTCCAGGGACATTTCGTGGCCCAATACTCGGACAAAGGCCGCCAGCTCCAGGGCCGCCTGGCGATTCGCTCGGCTTCTGGCCCGGCATGTTCCGTAGTCTGCCATCGGCGCTAAGCCACCCTTACTCGACTGATTGCCATCGATACCACCAATAGAGCCACCCATCGACGCCGATCCCTGATGGGACGACGGGAGCAGTTGCGACAGGAACGAGCGCGATGCTGGGAAGTTGCCCCTCCCGTCCATATCGACCGATGCTTGCGATAGGTGGCGCAGATGCGGCGTCGACCGGAGCAGATTGTCGGCATGGGACGATGATGACTTGTAGGATTGCTTGGCCGCTGCCCGGTGGAGAGCTTGGGCACCAACGAGCTGGTAGCCTGCGGCACTATTGTTGGTGCCATCGGGATCGCTTGATTGAGATTCTTTCTGCACGGGGCTATTTGTGGTGGAGGATGTGGCGGCGGCAGGGATCTCGGAACTCCCCGAACCCTCCTCAGCCAATCCGGCGAGATGTGTCTTCTTGAACGCGAACGACGACAGTCTTCTCCGTTCAATTTGGCCATCTGCTTGACTCGCGGCGTCAATGCTGTTCGTCCGACTGTCACTGATGCTTCCGCTCGAAGGTGATCCCGGCAACCCGGCGGCCGACGACGACGCACCCGCGGCGGCGGCAGCAACACCTCCTCCACCGGCATCGCCGCTGGCCCAGCCCCCCTCGTCCATTTCGTCGCTGGCGGCGTCCATCCTCCTGGCCATATCCTCCACATCCACATCGCTGGCATACGGGAGGACACCGAAGCCCATAACAACCCCGACCTGAGGACCGGACGAGGCGGCATGGCGGCGGCGGAGGTCGGCGAGCAGTTTGGTCAGCGGCGATTCGGCCGCCTTGGACGTGACCACGCCAACGCCCCCGCCGGCTCCGGAACCTGCGCCCGAAACACCGCCCCCGTCCATATCGAGGGGGATGAAGTCCATGTCCGTCATGTTTTTATTTATTGGTCGGCTTCAAGCAATTGGGACAAAGTTCTGTGCTTCTGTGCTGGTCTCAAAGATATCCGCTCGGATGTTTGTTTCCGGTCACGCCATGCACACATGGGCGGCAATGACCTGGGTCAGAGGAAGGGAATCGCTGGTAACGCTGGGATCAATTGCGCGCGCGGCGAGAGAAGCAACCGAGATTGGATATCAAGTCGAAGGAACCAACAACGCAGCAACGCAGGCCAAAACGTTGAAGTTGGAAGAAATCGGCCCGGACGCTGGACAGACGAACGACAGGAGATACATGTACGTATACGTACACCACCGGCTTCCAAGAAAGGGAAGGAACCGGTACATGTATGTAGACTCTAGATCTACGTAGTCTACATTATATTAATACCGATCTTCTTGTAAACGTTTTATGATTATATATTGACATTATCCATCAACAGAGACAGAAGAGATCTAGATCTACCGTAAAAGGACAAATGAATGCTCACCCCGACCGAATCTAGCCATGGCTAGCTAGAGAAAATGTAGTTGCGTAAATTAAGCAACCTGCTCTTCGGCAGCACCGGCTGTAGCCGTGCTGGTATTCATTTGAACCTTGCTACCGGTACGTTGGGCAGATGATGATAAAGCAGACGCTGCCTTATTGGTCGCGTCTGCCAAACCCTTGGGTCTGGAACTTATGCCCCCATTCTTTCCGAATGCCTTGGGATCGATCGTCACGCTCTTGGTGCAGTTATTGGTCTTGTAGATGCCCACCAATCTATCGGCCAGCTCGAACATGTTGTTTCTCAATGAAATAATGATGAATTGCGCGTTCTTGGTCCTCTCCTTGATGTAGTTCGCCACGATCGATACATTCTTAAAGTCAAGCGCCGCGTCGATCTCGTCCATCACATAGAGCGGAGTTGGCTTGTAGTGATGAAGTGCAAAGACCAGAGCCAGGGACGACAATGTCTTTTCTCCGCCTGAAAGGTTGGCAATGTTCTTCCAAGACTTTTTCGGTGGGCGGACTGAGAAGACAATGCCCTCCGAGAAAGGATCGAGGGAGTCCACCAGCTCGAGCTCCGCGTCTGATAAATTCATTCAAAGGAAGATGGAAGGAATGCATGATAAGTGAGAGAATGTTCACAATAACTCTTAAGTATGTCCACTCAATGTCAAAAGAGATAAACTCACCTCCTCCCAAGGTAATCATCTGATACATCTCCTTGAGCTTGAGCGAAATCGTTCCGAATCCATCCATGAACATTTCGAGACGCAGCCTTCGGAGCTCTTCATGCTTCCGTCTTGCTTCGTTCCTCTGCACGGTAATCTCGTCCAAATCCGCAACCTTGGACAAGTAGTCCGCCTCTTTCTTACGGTAGTCCTCGATAGCACCCATGTTGGCGTTCTTGGCAATCGAATCACGCTCCTTCTCGAGAGTTGTAATATCCCTATTGAGATCTTCCGTGTCGTACTGCTCGAGCGCACCCTTGGGGAGAGTGGGGAGAGACTGCCGGCCAGAGGACGAATTAGATTCCTTGCTCTTGCCACCAGTGCTGTTGTTCTGGTCCTCCTCGTTATCTTCCTCCATGGCGTCATCGGTGTCAGATCCCTCCTTAACCTCCTCCTTCGCAGAAGCAGCGCTGGAAGACTCATCCTTATCCTCCGTTTCGTCATCGCCCTCGTCGTCAGAGAAGTCATAGGCATCATCGTTCTCATCGGCCTCGTGGAGCTTAGCGATCTCATCGTCCCAATGCTGGACGCGCCTATCGCAATCTCTGGCAAGCTTCTCCAAGTTGTCGAGCTGCGCAACGAGCTCAACCTCAACACACTTGAGCTTGGACTGCATCTGCTTGAGCTCTTCCGACTCCTTCGACACGGATTCGAGCTCCGCCCGCTTTTCGGCTTCGACCGTCTTGACATTCTCATACGCCATGAAGACAGCCTCGGCACCCTGCTCGAGTTCCTTCCGTTCCGCCATCTTATTCTCCATAGTCTCCTTGGACGTCTCCAGGTCCTTCTGCGCCGTCTCGGTTGCCTTCTGAGCCTTCTTGGCAGCCTTTTGCGAGCTCGTGATGGTAACCTTGGCAGAGCTTAGCTCCTTGCTGGTCTTGTTCTGAAGATCCAACGCCTTCTTGCAGGCATCTTGCTGCTTCTTCAGCTTGGGTCCACCGGCATCGAGAATCGACTTCTGGAATTTGGCAACCTCGGCCTCCAACTTGGAAGCAAGCATGGCGCATGATGCCATATCCGACTTGCACTTCTCGGCCTTTGTCTTCAGCTCCTTGAGCTTCTTCTCATCCGCCTTGGACACGGTGCACTGCTCACGAAGATCGGGAATGCGCTTTGTGAGCTCCTCACGGGTGGTATCGCAGCCCTCAATCTCCATCGTAAGCTTGGGAAGCTTGACGGTAAGACTCTTGATACGACGCTTGAGCGTGCGGATCTCCTCCACGAGCGCCCGACGCTTGGAACGGCATTCCTGAAGGTCCTGAAGAGCCTTCTTCGCCTCAGCCTGAAGTTCCTTGCTGTCCAATTCCTCGGCATCCATATCCATGGCAACGGCCTGAGAAGAGGATCCGCCCTTACCGTTCTGTAGCGAAATCAGAAAAGGAGAGGCAGCGAAATAGTTTGTGAGAATGGATCGCAGTCTTTACATGCCACAAAAAGCTTCTGATCCCATCATATATATCAGAACTCACCTTGAGACGCATGCCACCTCTACGGACGGACTTTCCGCCACCAGACATGGCTCCAGATCCCTCGATGAGCTTGCCATCGACGGTGACGACTCTCCAGCGCTTGCCAAAGTCAAAGGCCCAGCGGGTGGCGGTATCAAGATCGGGAGCCACGAGGGTGTTGCCAACGCCGAGGTAGATGGCCGGAGTAACGGCGGGGTGTCTGGGGCTGATGAGATCGAACAGCCTGGGAGCACCCTCCGGTGTCTCCACGGCGCGATCGTGAGCGCCCTTCTTGGTCTTGTCCAGAGCGACGAAGTTGGCCCGCCCAAGGTCGTGCTTGCGCAGGAAGGTGAGGCAACGCTGAGCACCGGCTGAGGTCTGGACGACGATATGGTCAAGCATACCGCAAGCCGTCGAAACGGCCACGTCGTATTCCTCATTGATGGTGGCCAGATCTCCAAGGCGTCCAAGGATGCCGGCCTTGGACAGCTCACCGCCCTTCTTGGCCGCCTCCAGAATTCCAGCGACAGCCTGCGAGCGGCCCGAGCTGGCCTGACGAGCAGCCTTGGCCTCCTCAGCACGTGCCTACAAAGAAAGAATGATCAAGCGGATATATCAGTAATCAAGTGTAAATGTCATCTGCAAATAAATATTAACCGTATGCGCACTTACCATGAGGGCCGAGTTCTTGGCGGCAAGGGTCTTCTCGGTCTCTGCCAGAGCCTTCTCCTCCGCCTCGGCGTCGACGACGCGCTGCTTGGACTCGGCGAGCTCATCCTCGCAGGCGGCGAGCTCGTCCCGCTTCTTCTGCTGCGTGTCAGAAAGGGAGGCCAGCTCCCTCTCGGACACCTCCAGCTGCTCCCTGGCCCGGGTTGTGGAGTCCTCCATGAGCTTGACCTCGGTGGTGGCCTCGTCGAGGGCGTTCTGGTACACGGCCCGCTCCTGCTTGACGGGGGCCAACTCCTGCGTCTTCTCCTCGAGCTCGACGCGGAGCTGATCGGTCTTGCCCTTGATCTGCTCGAAGATGTCCTCGAGCTTGGCATCCTCCTCGGCCTTGGCCTCCTGGCACTCGACGAGCTTCTCCTCGAGGGCGGGGATGGACTCCTCGGCCTCGGCAGCCTTGGCGGTGGCCTCGGCCTCCTTCTTCTTCTCGGCCTTGACCTTGGTCTCGAGCTTCTTCACCTTGGCCTTCTCGGCCTTGACGTCCTCCTTGAGCTGGATGTCCTTCCGCTCGTAGGCGGCGAACTCCTCCTTGGTCTTCTTGAGCTCGGCATGGATCTTGTCGTACTCGGCCGTCTGGGCGGCGATGCCGGACTCGATCTCGGCCACGCGCTCGTCGGCGCCGCCGATCTGGACGCGCTCCTCCTCGAGCTTGGCCTCGGCCTCCTGCTTCTGCCCCGCGGCCTTCTCGGCCTCGGTATTGGCGGCCATCATGTTGATCTGGTACAGCACGTTCTGTTTCCGGCGGATCTCCCTCTCCTTGGACAGGAGGGCCTCGGCCTCGATCTTGGCCCCCTCCAGGCCCTCCTTCTCCTTCTCGACGGCCTTGACGCGGTTGAGCTTCTCCTGCCTCTGCTCGGACAGCGCCTCGACCTTGGCCGACGCCTCCTTGGTGTCGTCGAGGAACTTGTTGGAGCCGATGATGTCCTCCAGGTACTCGAGGAGGCCGTCGTCGTCCTCGGTCTTGCCCTTGGGGGGCATCATGGAGATCATCTCGACCTCGCCCTGCAGGATGAGGAAGCGGTTGTTGTTGAGGTCGATGCCCTTGGAGTCCAGGTACTTGGCCACGTCCTTGAAGGCGCAGTTCTTGCCGTCGAGCTTGTAGCTGGACGAGTTGTCCCGGCGGGCGATGCGGGTGACGGCGATCTCGCTGCCGGGGACGACGTCGTAGTCCTCGTCGGCGTCGCCGGTGTCGACGATCTCGTGGAAGTGGACGGAGACGCGGGCGTACTGGAGGGGATCGTCCTTGAAGGCGTCGGAGGAGTGGATCAGCTCGGACACCTTGTTGAGGCGGAGCTTCTTGGCGCGCTTGCCGAAGACGAAGAGCATGGCGTCGATGACGTTGGACTTGCCAGATCCGTTGGGACCGACGACGGAGGAGAAGCATTTGTGGAACGGCCCGATCTCCTTCTCCCCGGCGTACGACTTGAAGTTCTCTAGGACCTGTGCATTTATTTGCGTGCATGTACGTTAAGGGTGGCGAGGGAGTTGGGTGGGGGGTAGCAGAGGAGTGAGAGAATGGGGTGTCGATGAGAATATTCGATCGAGAAGGAATTGAATTGTGGATGTGCCAAATTTGAATGAATCGAATCTGTTCCTGTTCGGTATCCGGCCCGAACAATAATAGCACATCACGCGCGATGATGCGAGAACCAAATACAGAAGCTCAATCAAAACAAAGGGACGCAAGGAATTTGCCATTCCCTCTTTCTCTCTCTTTCTTCATGAATGGCCACATACACATGCCTGGCAGCACAGATTTATCGGTGAATCAAATCAAGTATCAACATCATCGACATCGAGAAAAATCGAAACGCACCATCTTGGAGATCATGAGCCGAGGAGGAGGGCCGGACGGAGCGGCGGCCTCGTCGCCGCCGCCGCCGCTCGAATCTACGTCGACGTTCATCATGTCGCTGCTGTCGCCGGAGGCCATGTCAGCCATCTTGCTTGCTGGTGTTGGGTTGTTTGGGTTTTGCTGTTGGTTTGGCAACGAAAAAAACGACTGTTTGCCTTTTGCAGGTTAGGAATTCCTATTCAGGATGCGGTTTCGGCATGTGCTGAGTGCGACGCATAAACTTATTCCCCAACTTTTCGATTTTGACACGCAATCAATTGACGCAATCCGTTTTCGGTCTGCGCTATGGCGCTGATGATGCGATGCTTGAAGATGGCACAAACTTTTCGGCCGCCACCGAGAGAGACGACGCTGACCTCGAAAGCGAGCAACATACGACCTATACCCCCAAAGCCAACCACAACCAA
>Ga0115006_10000600_pt1 | contig 19978 bp, 21 predicted proteins | sample ArcOceMetagenome_3_FD_88943 | JGI IMG/M metagenome (GOLD analysis project Ga0115006, IMG submission 88943) | Marine eukaryotic phytoplankton communities from Arctic Ocean - Arctic Ocean- Svalbard ARC20M Metagenome | ecosystem: Environmental > Aquatic > Marine > Oceanic | place: Arctic Ocean...
ATCTGTCGATGATGAGGTATACGTAAATTCTGTATGATTTTTGATTATTTGGTTCAGTTCAAACTTCAATGAATCGTCGGACTTTTTATGAGCAGGCAGATAGTAAGTACTGTCCTGTGCAGAAAGTAGGTTTGAGATAAGGAGTAAAGAGAATAAAATGAATTTCACGAGATAAAGATATTATTGAATCTAGACTATTACCAATGGACTAGAGAGATTTAAAATTACACAAGATGCGAGAAGATTAAAAGGATTAAAAAAACAGTGTTGATAGCAATAACTGTTAGAAGAATTTTTAGATGAGATATTTTCATTCTATATATTACTTGTGCAAAATTAACTGGGAATACCACATTATATGATACATACTTGATACATATAATCCCTCGCAGAAGCAATTGCCCAATTACCTCTGTTTAGGATATTCCATATATCTGTCGATGATGAAGTATATGTGAATTCTGTATGATTTTTGATTATTTGGTTCAGTTCAAACTTCAATGAGTTATCGGACTTTTCATAAGCAGGTAGATAGCGAAAACAGAATCCCATTTTGTGTAGAGTTAAGTATAAACTAATCTTGCCGTACATTAAAAAATAGAAAACTTAATTATAATGGAACTAGTATTTATAATAATCGGATTAATACTGGGAGGGCTTATAGCTTTCTTGTGGGCAAAACAAAAATTCAGTCACCCCAATTTTAATGCAGCAGATTTAGAATTATTAAAAAATAAAAACAAAACTTTAGAAATTGCCCTAGAATCTAGTGGCGAAAGATATAGACGTTCCGAAAATGATTTAGACCTAGCTAAAGAGAATATTCTAAAAAAAGAACTGGAACTCAGAAAGCTTGACTCTTTTTTTGCTGTGGTAAAAACCAAACTAGAAGAGGCAGAAAAGACTACCTCGATACTAGCGGAAAAATACTCGAATAAATCTTTAATTATCAAAGAGTTAGAAGAAAAAATCAATACTATTAGAAATGAAAACTCTGAATTAAAGGTCAAAAAGGAGGGTTTAGAAAATGAGACTAAGTTACAAGAAGCTAAAATTGTCAAAATCACTCAACTTTTGGATGATAAAACATCAGATTACAACTCTCTCAATAAACAATACGCTACAGAGTCTGCAAATAATAAAGCCCTAGGAGACAAACTCGAAACGCAAAAACAAGAGATTGAGGATTTAGGAAAAAAATTCAATATTGAGTTTCAGAATATTGCCAATAAAATATTAGAGGAGAAAACGGCAAAATTCACTCACGTAAATAAGCAAAGCCTTGAGGTAATACTAAAACCACTAGCAGAGAATATAGACAAGTTCAAAAAACAAGTAGAAGACAGCTACAACAATGAATCCAAAGAACGCTTCTCATTAGGCGAACAAGTAAAAGAAATGGCCAAGCTAAACAAGATCATTAGTGATGAAGCACGGAACCTTACTACAGCATTAAAAGGAGAATCAAAAACACAGGGTAATTGGGGAGAAATGATTCTTGAAAGTATTCTTGAGAAATCAGGTTTACGTAAAAACGAAACCTATTTTACAGAACATCAATTATCAGATGAGGAAGGTAATCCGCTACGAAGTGACTCTGAAAATAAAAAAATGCGTCCAGATGTAGTCATTAAATACCCGGATAATAGAAGTGTAATAATAGATTCTAAGGTCTCCCTAAATGCCTTTACACGCTATTTATCTACCTCTGATAAAGAGGAGCAAGAGCGTGAACTGCAACAACACGTTACTGCTATTAAAACGCATATAGTCTCACTAAGCACAAAAGGGTATGACGATTACGACCAAGCCTTAGACTTTGTTATGATGTTCATCCCTAGTGAACCTGCATATATTGCTGCTATGCAAGGTGATTCCAACCTCTGGAACTATGCCTATGACAAGAGAATATTATTAATGAACCCGACTAATTTGATCACCTCTTTGAAACTCATAGTAGACTTATGGAAAAGGGAATATCAAAATGAAAATGCAAAAGAAATAGCGAATAGAGGAGCTAAGCTTTATGATAAGTTTGTAGGATTCATGAAAAACCTTGAAGATGTAGGAGCTCATATAGATAAAGCACAAGGAAAATATGAAGATGCCTATAAACAGTTGAGCACCGGAAACGATAATTTAGTATTACAAGCGACCAAACTGAAAGACTTGGGGGTTAAGAATAAAAAAGACTTACCAAACGAATTAGAGAAATTAGCAATTGAATAAGAAACGCGAGGGGCAGTTGTTTTAAATCGTAAGGATCCATCTCATTCACATCATTGTGATAATGAAGATTGTCTGATGTACTGGCTAGCAGAAACAGGTAATTTTAGTTCCAACCTAATCGGAGTAACATCCGCACCAGGTTTGGATGCTAATTGCATAAACGATTTGATTTGTATTCAATAAATTAATATTGGTAAAATCGGGAGATCTTATATTCCGATTTTAGACTACATCTTGCAGATTAGGTTGTAGTAGTTTTAAGGAAGTGAAGTGCTACTGACCAACCCCATTTATTGCTTAGACTCGGAAAAAGGAATAAGACTGTGTGCTTATTTGAAATTTCATTACTTTCCATTGCTCAACATACTGCACAAGATACCTTTGTATACCAAATAGAAAAATAAAGTGAACTACCTACTTACAGATCAAGAAACCGAAAGACTGAAATTTAGGCTTTTAACAGCCGATGATTTCGAGGCGTGGGTTCCTTTATTTGAGGAAAATGACGTTGCCCTATTTTTAGAAATGGACCCTGAACTATCTCCGAGTAAGCTATGCCAAAAGTGGTTTGATAAGTCTTTTCACAGACAAGAGAATGATCTAGGCGGTATGAATGTATTAATAGACAAAGCAACAAACCAACTCGTAGGGCAATGTGGTCTGCTAATACAAACGGTACAAGACACAGAACGCCTAGAAATAGGCTATGCGATACTGCCTCAGTTTTGGAGCAAAGGGTATGCATCAGAAGCCGCAGCAAAATGTAAAAACTATGCTTTCACAAACAACCTGGCCGACTCCTTAATTTCTCAAGTACACTTAGACAACATGGCTTCAGAAAAAGTAGCTCTAAAAAATGGGATGACACTAGAAAAATCGATTGACTCTTTCAATATTTTTAGTATCCATAAATGATAGCACATAAGACACTGAAATACATAAAATAGACTATCCGTTGAACTTTTAAAAATCGTGGTAAGCCTTAAGCTCCACTTCGTATATCTTTGTAGCAATGAAAAATGGCCTAATTATTCTATCACTTTTTACATTAGCAGCGTGTAGCTCTGCTCCTACTGAAAGTGAAGAAACTAAAAATATCACAGAAACTATGGACGACACCACCACTTTGCAAGAAATACTCAATGAGAAGAAAGAAGGATTTAACGCTAAGGCAGAGCCCATAGAGCTGCTAAACGCACTTACTCATTCTAAGTAAGCACATAATGGCTTTAGAAATAGAACGCAAATTTAAGGTAGCTAATGCTGGCTGGCAAGACTCTGTGACACGATCTACCTCTCTAAGGCAAGGCTACCTGAGTACTAAACCTGAGGCAACGGTACGAGTGAGGCTAGAAAACGGAGTGGGTACACTTACTATAAAAAGTAAGACTAGAGGCATAAGCCGCAGCGAGTTTGAATATGACATACCGAGCTCCGAAGCCACACAGCTGCTCCAACTCTGCGAGGGTCCACTCATAGAGAAAATAAGACATCTCGTAATTATAGGCGAGCACACTTGGGAAATAGATGAATTTAGTGGTGATAACCAAGGACTGATCATTGCAGAAATAGAATTATCCTCTGAAGATGAATCATTCAAAAAACCAGGGTGGCTAGGCAAAGAAGTCTCCCACGATGCCCGATATTACAATTCTAGTTTAGTGATTCACCCCTATAATCAATGGTAGAAACAGCTATAGATTCAGTTTTGGAATTCTCAGTAGAAAAAGATAAATCCGTACCTAGCCAGATAGACACTTTGGTAAGTTCTGCTATTCCAGTTACTGGATTACAGCAAATAATAAATTAATTATTTCATGATAGTTTTATTTAAATTAAAGTTAGAACCAAATATGGTGCATTTATATATCGAGTATTAAACACCTTTTTCCCTACGAAGAATGATTATACCCGAATACCAATATAGTCTTCAACCGCCGCATATAAAATTGTTTCTTGTCAAGTTTCTATTTGTTAAAAAACAATTCCTTAGCTAAGACTATGCAAAGGTTTTTTGCCGCTATAAAAATGAGAATAATTCAATCTATTTATACGACATTTAAAATCTAAATTGGTACAAGAAAAAATTGCGGAACACTCCTCCACAAGTAACACAGCACCTAACTATTATTTTGAATTACAGAGTTACTGCTAGGCCATCATAAGCCAAATTAATCCCTTCTGGCAATTCCGAGTCTACCTCTGCATGTAATCCCATTTGATGACTCATATGGATAAGATAAGTCTGCTCAGCTCCTATTTCGCTTGCTATAGCTACTGCTTGGTCTAATGTGAAATGTGAAATATGTTCCGATTTACGAAGTGCATTAAGCACCAATACTTTACTCCCTTTTAGTTTCTTTTTTTCGCTCTCGCTAATAAAATTAGCATCTGTGATATAAGAGAAATCTCCTATTCTATACCCAAATACAGGCAACTTATAATGTAGAACTTCTATAGGAGTAATTGGTATATCACGAATCATAAAATTCTTATTTTGAATTACATTAAGATTCAAATTAGGGACTCCAGGATACTTGTGCTCTGCAAATGCGTAATGAAAATCTCGTTTTAAAACTATTTCTACTTCTTCATTGGAATAAACTTCCATAGCTTCTTTAGTTTTCCAATTAAACCCTCGTATATCATCGAAACCAGCTGTATGATCCTTGTGCCCGTGTGTGAATAGTATGGCATCTACCTTGTGCACATTTTCTCTAAGCATCTGCTGTCTGAAATCTGGCCCGGTATCTATTACTATATTGGTACGCTCTGTCTCTATAAGCACACTGGTACGCAGTCTGTTATCCCTAGGATCTGTAGAAGAGCACACAACACATGTGCACGTTATTATAGGTACGCCTTGCGAGGTGCCTGTTCCTAGAAATGTAACTTTCATAAGTTACAAAGATGCGTGGAATAAATGAAAACGAGAATGCAATGGAACGAAATAAAGGAATGTAAAATCAGAAACAACAACCTAAAAACCCAAAACTAGCGAGTCAACTCTTCCTTAAACGCAGGCGTCTGCCTAGTTAACTGCTCTCTTATTCGATTGGTAGCTTGTGACGATAGATACCAACCTAATGGAATAAGCTGACCATCTGGTCTATCTAGCGTTATGAAATGTGCTTTGTCGCCGTTATATAAATTTTTCAGATTAGTATTAGATTCGTCATACTGCCCGCTGTTTACCCACAGCTTACTAAAGGTATTGAGTGGTGCTAGCACCTCGTATAAGCCTCCTATTTTAGAACTATACTCTACCTTAGTGTTTTTTTGATAAAGAGGAGCTTAAACTCCACTTTGTAGCCTTTTTCATCTGATCTTATTCTGAGAAAATCATATAGCTCTAGCATAGCTGTAGCTCCCATGTTTTCTACATATCCTCCATCTACTAAGTGTCCCCAGCGTTTGCCATCTTTGTCATACACCAAGCCGTGAGGAGTAATAAAGGGGAAACGAGAACTGACCGAAACGGCTCAACACAAGATTCTAATTTGCTTAGGGACACGTTTTGCCCTAAAAAATATTTGATGCAGCACCCAGCAGAAAGTTCTTATACGTGCAAAGGATCAAATAAAAATGCCAGGCTCTATTTACATAGTATTTCACACGGCTAAATATGTAAAATATACACACTTTCGATTACGCTATCTTTTAATATTTAATAACTTCGCCCCTTGTTACAAAAAGAGCTCACACATCCTATTTTCAAAATAGTATCAGAAGAATCTCAAAAGCTAGGCTTTGAGACTTTTGTGGTAGGTGGATATGTACGAGATATATACTTGAATAGAGCATCTAAGGATTTAGATTTTGTGACGGTAGGTAGCGGCATAGCTCTAGCTTCTGCTGTAAAAAAACGTTTAGAGGGTTCATATCTTAGTGTATTTAAGAACTTTGGTACTGCTCAAATAAAAACAGATGATTGGGAGTTTGAATTCGTAGGTGCACGCAAAGAATCCTACGACCGAAATAGCCGCAAACCAAAGGTAGAAGACGGCACTTTCGAAGATGATATATACCGCAGAGATTTCACTATCAATACGTTAGCCATAAGCTTAAATAAGCAAAATTATGGTGAACTGATAGACACTTTTGATGGCCTTACTGATTTAAAAAACGGCATAATCAAAACACCTTTAGATCCTAAAGTAACCTTTAGCGACGATCCACTTCGGATGATGCGTGCTGCTCGATTTGCAACGCAACTCGATTTTAAAATTGAAGAACAAACATTCGAAGCATTAAAGACGGAAGCCAGTAGACTCAATATTATCTCGCAAGAGCGAATAACAGATGAGCTCAATAAAATAATATTAAGTGCCAAGCCAAGTATCGGATTCAACATACTATTCGACACTAAACTACTGCACCAATTCTTTATGGAATTTGTAGCATTGCAAGGTGTGGAGATACGAGAAGGCAAAAGCCACAAAGACAACTTCTACCATACGCTACAAGTGCTAGACCAAGCATGCGAAAAAACCAATGACCTATGGGTACGCTGGGCCGCTATACTACACGACATTGCCAAACCACCCACCAAAAGATTCGTACCTGGTGACGGCTGGACTTTTCACGGTCACGAAGACAAAGGTTCTAGAATGGTAAAACCTATCTTCAAAAGACTAAAATTGCCTTTAGGCGAGAATATGCGTAGGGTAGTGAACCTAGTAAAACTGCACCTGAGACCGATAGCTCTTACCAAGGAATACATAACAGACTCAGCTGTAAGGCGTATCATTTTTGATGCTGATCAAGATTTAGAAGATTTGATGATCCTGTGCAAAAGTGATATCACCACCAAAAACAAAAAGAAAGAAGAACAGTTTCAGGCAAATTTATTGAATGTAGAATCCAACATAGCTGCGGTAGAAGAGCGAGATAGAATTCGCAACTGGCAACCTCCGATAGGCGGAGAAGAAATAATGAAAATATTTGGAATAGGCCCAAGTAAAGAAATAGGTGCTATCAAAACTAAGTTGAAAGATGCTATACTTGATGGCGATATTACCAATGATTATACAGAGGCATATAAATTTGTACATCAGCTAGGAAAAGAATTAGGTTTGCAGAGTAATGAGTAGTTTAGTTTTTAGATTTAAAGTAACATTTGAAGATGTAGATGATGTAGTGCGTGTAATAGACGTAGGTTCGAAAAATACCTTCAGAGATTTTCACAATGCAATACAAGAGTCAATAGGTTTTGACAATCTAAAACCAGCATCATTTTATAAAACCAACGATTCCTGGAGACCAGGAGACGAGTTTTGTACAGATCCTAAGCCTACGGCTAAAGCGGCTGGGGCGTCAGAACTTGGTAAATTTATAGATGATCCACATCAAAAATTCTTGTATGAATATGATGCAGATGGTGGCGACTGGCACCTACGTGTGGAAGTGATGAAACTTTTTAAAGCAGAAATAGGTATAGACTATCCTTTTGTTTTTAAAACTACAGGAATAGCTCCAAAGCAATTTGTAAACCCAAAGACTATAATAGATGACCCAAGTGCTAAACTATTTAAAGAAGCAGATTCTTTGATAGATGGCTTACTGGAAGACGACGACGATGATGATGAAGACGAGGAAGAAGATGAAAAAGACGATTTTAATCTGTTTGGAGACGCAGTAGACGAATCAGAGATAGACGAATCACAAATAAATGACGGCAAGCCAACAGAATAAAAAACTCATAGTAATAGCAGGACCTACAGCCGTAGGCAAAACTGAGCTAACAATACGATTAGCTCAATATTTCGAAACTGAAATCATATCTTGTGATAGTAGACAGCTATACACAGAATTAAAGATAGGTGTAGCCAGACCCTCTGACAAAGAGCTAAAGGCAGCCAAGCATCATTTCATAGCCTCTCACTCCATACATGACGAGTATAATGCGGGTAAGTATGCAAGAGAAGTAAATGAACTATTAAAAAAGCTTTTTACCCAGCATGACGTAGTCATAATGACTGGAGGAACAGGCCTATACATTAAAGCAGCTACGGAAGGCTTAGATTTACTGCCTACTAAAAACGAAAAACTTCGCGAGCAACTCAACTATATTTTAGAAACAGAGGGACTAGCCGCACTAAAGAGTGTTGCTAAATCTATGGACCTAGTAGATACGGAGCTTGATTTTGATAATCCGGTTCGTTTAATGCGTGCTATAGAAATAAAGGAAGGTGAAAGTAATCCGACTGAAGCTGTACAAGTACCTAAATATGAGACCACTTATCTATACCTAGATAGAGACAGAGATGAGCTATATAGTCGTATAAACAAGCGAGTAGATACTATGCTCGCCATGGGACTAGAAGACGAAGCTAGAACTGTACACGATTATAAAGACTTAAATGCTCTACATACTGTGGGCTACAAGGAAATGTTTAGCTATTTTGATGGCGAATGGACCTATGAGCACACTGTAGAGAAAATAAAGCAACATACTCGCAATTATGCCAAAAGACAGCTTACGTGGTTTAGAAACCAAGGAAACTATACTATGGTAAAAGCTAGTTTTGCGGATGTGCTAGCCAAGATACAGGAAGACTAGTTTCTTTTCTTATGCTGTCGGTAGATTTACTAGCCAAATACACAAGCTACTGAGATGCAAAACCGCTCGTATTTAGAAGTAAATCTAAGTTATTACTTCCAAAATTAAGGGATATCATTTTCTAGAATTGAGCAAATAAATGACCCACTTGTATACGCCATAGATAAGGCCTCCGAGCACTAGAGATGCTGCAGCTAGATACCACAGCAACATGATGTCAGAAACCTCTTGCATCATTCTACTATAAAAAGTTCTATATCAAACACTAGAGGCTCATTTGCTCCGATTATACTGTTGGACCTTCCACTCTCGCCATAGGCTAGTTTAGACGGGATCAGCAATTTACCAGAACCTCCTTCTTTTAGTTTGGGAATACCAAGCTGCCACCCTTCTATCACATTGGCCAGTGGGAAAGTACTTTTCTCCGCTCTATCGTATGATGAGTCAAAAACACTTCCGTCTAGTAAATATCCTCTGTAATGTACCGTAACCGTGCTAGTAATATTGGCTCTATCACCCGTTCCTTCTTTGGTAATAATGTAGTATAAGCCTTCAGCTGTTTTCTCTGCGGTAAGGTCATTAGCTGTCAGATAATCTTGAATGGCCTTATCTTCATCTACTGTAGACTCCTTATTACATCCACCTACTATAAAAAGTGCGCTCGCTATGCACCAAAGTTTAATATTCATATTTACTATTTTTTTATTGCTTATCTTTTGATAGAAAGCGTCTATCCATTTTTCTTTCTACCTACAGTATGGTTCCACCCAAAACGAGCAGAAAAGGTGTTTACATTGCCGGTGGCTAAGCCAATTAGATTATCACTTACTAAGTAAAATTGCTCTGGTCCAAAGTTGAATCCTAACCCTAAACCAAAGTTAGTAAAGCTACCACGCATCATAGTATAGCTAGCACTTACAGCTAATATTCTACCTAATTCAGAATTCATAGATAGCGTCATAGATGGATAGAACTTTTTATTATAGAAACTGCCATTAAGCAATAAACCTAAATTATGTCTATCATTCAATTTAAAATTACCTCCTACATAAAACTCTCCGAGTAGTCCAGTAGAAAAACTGGTGTGAGAGGTATCCAGAGCAAAAACATCTAGCAAGGTATCAGCCAAAGCTTCGAAACCTCTTCCGCCAGAAGTAGAGTCCCCAGTGTACTCCCGTATATCTATTCCCCTATATTCAAAAGAAGCCCCAGGATTTTTAGATTTGATGTTGCGTACATTATTAGTCCATTTTATTCGGCCTACATCTACCACACTAGCGGTTAGCACTATTCTATCTGTAAGGTCATAACTAGCTCCTAGATCTATCCCAAAACCTTCCCCTCCTGGAGTAGTTATCAATTTGACTAAATCGCTACGTGCGGCACTATCTGCAAACACTGGAGAAGAACTATTCACCTCTATATCTGCTGTTACTTTATAAGCAAATGAATTAGGGTCAGTTCTGAATACGATGTCATTTTTCTTGGTATCTATCACATTAAAACCTTGCACATACTTTAATCTACCTCCTATCTTAAGCTTATCATCAAACATACTTCTGTTATAGCCTATGGCATACTCTAGTGTATGTAGCACTTCTAATGCAATGTTAAAATTGAAATTATAGCCTAAATTGCTTCCTCCGTTGCCTTCGAACAAAAGTTTAAAAAGATCATTTGGAATTCCGATTCTGGTTTTCATCTTTTCGGTAACCCCAAAGGTGAACATGCTCTTATTTATTCTAAAACCGAAATTGATCCATTCTTGGTTAATACCTAAACTAACGTAGGTCTCTTTATCTAAGATACTACTCAACTTTGTTATATCAAAGACAAACGAATCTGTACCCGCTTTAGGAACAAAAGCATTACTTAAACTTTTAAAATCTAGAGCGTTACTCTCAAAGTTAAAATCTGTAGACGAGATCCCTGGCATACCTAGATACCATTTGCAATCTGGTGCAAGTGCAGGATTCACGCTAAGTCGCTGCGGAATAGGTTCCATATTATACAACGTCATATTGCTCTGTGCCATACTCGTATGACCTAGAGCACTAAATACTACTATTATAAATAATTTTCTCAAAGTCTATAAATCTTGATCTATTATTACTTCTGCTTGAACTCCCATTTGAAGTAAAAAATCATAGGAGTCATAGAACTTGACATCAGGTTGGTTGCCTCCATTTTCTTTTAATGTATTGAAATAGGCTTTAATTCTAATCCTATTAGCAGCCGTAATCCGCAACACATTGGCTGTGCCCATCACTATATCAGTAGTTTTAGGATTTATCATATTCACCTTGCCGTTTCCGTCTACATTGGCAGATGTAAGAATAAGGATATCGCCAATAATCAATGAATCTAGCACCGTATTACTTACACTATCTTCAAAATATAGTTGTGTAGCAATATCTGCAGGAAACCCATTTTCAGTATATAAACGAACAAGTATCTCTTTTACCTGATCAGGATTCTCTAGTTCTAGACTAAAGGGCTGAGAAGATTCTAATACAAAATCTTTAGCTGTACCCTCAAGTGGTATATCTATTTCCACACGGGCAGTGACTTTAGAAGAATCTAATAAAAAATGTCTATCACTCCCTGTATTGGCAGTTTTTACATCTATTTTATAGTAATTACTAGCGGGTCTATTATTGATATAGTCAGCTAGATTACTTGTATTTTTATTCAGTTCAAACGAATCTACTTGGGTAGTCCACATTTCTGAATTAGGAATAATAGGGATAGGCAATGGGTCTGGCACCCCAATAAGACTAACCCTATTATTATCTGTATTAGTCCCTTCAAAACGAGTAATTGATGCCGCTAGGGGAATTCCAATACTGTTTTTTAGTATAAATTTAATACGCGGATCAGCTATCGTAAATGTACCTGACTGGCTATTTTCAAAAAACCCAATATCGAAGCTATCTCCTGGAGTAGCAAAATATAATACATCGAATAGGCCGGTCACCTTACTATAATTCTGACTAAGAAGCTGCATATCAAAAGTTACTGTCTCTTTAGGCTTGAGACTATTGCTTCCCTTCTTAGTAATCGTTATTTCTAACTCTACATCCATTTCTGAATAGGTCTGAGGGGTCTTAGTAAAATCTATTTCCAGGTCTTGGAGAGGAATAGTAGAGCTACCAGTATTAGGAGCAATGGTGTATATGGCAGAAACTGTTTCACTTAGAGAAGTTCCATTATTCTTAGCCTCTGGTATCGTTATTTTAAAAGCTACGTCGTGCTCTAGTGTGGTGCTTATATTGAGTGGCAAGGTTCCTCCTTTATACCAAATTTTATCTATCTCATTGGCCCCAAATAAATGGCCTAATGTTCTATTATAAGTAAGCACAAGTGTGCGAGAAGTATTCAGTCTATTGAGTTGTAAAGCATCTAAAGTAAAGGTCTCTCCATACGACTGATCATCAAGAATTAGCAGATTTTCTGCTATTTCAGATTCATACTCATCTGCATATACTAGGGTGAGACTACCATCAGCCTCTACGCGTACATATTCAAAATCTTGGACTTCATTTAGTACATCTTGTAGGCCTAATCTAGAATAAACTAAAGGTACAGCTATAGTAGGGTTCCATTGTATTCCACTAAGCTTTTGACCTTTTTCTATGGTATCTGTAATATCTTTGATACATGAACCTAAAAACAAAACTAAGACTATAAACAAGAGTGATTTTTTCATATTTGCTTAATTTTGAACAAAAATAGAATGAAAAGTCGTAAAATCACTACCCATATGAAGGTAGCAGCTGTGTTATGTGCTCTGTATGTCATATTAGGTGCATTTGGTGCTCATGGATTAGAAAATATACTCTCACCAGACCAAAAAGCCACTTATGAAACTGGACTTCGTTACTTAATTATTCACGCTATAGGGTTATTTATAGTTCAGATTATCTATTATATGAAAGAGAGTTATAATCCCTACCCTAGTCGTTTTTTTTACCTGGGTATGCTTTTGTTCTCTGCTAGTTTGATATTGCACGCACTCAAAGATGTGATTGGAATAGAAGTAAATGTATTTGCCAGGCTCGCACCTATCGGCGGATTGTGTTATATCGCAGGATGGTTGATATTTGCCTATACACTGCCAAGTAAATGAAAAGAGTAATTCTTATGAGGCACGGAAAGTCTGACTGGTCTAATGCTGGCCAAACGGACCACCAACGAACTCTAAATGCTAGAGGGAGAAAAGATACACCTCAAATAGTCCGAAAAATAAAAGCCTACGGAATACTCCCAGAGCTTATTTTAGTTTCTGATGCCGAACGTACACGGGAGACTTGGCAGATCTTATCTGAGATATTACCCGCTGCACCTACACGTTTTACCCACGACCTATATCTAGCTAGTGCACAGCAAATTATAAAGATTATAGAAAATGTAGACCCACTTATAGATACGGTATTAATCTTAGCTCATAATCCGGGGATCACAGATGTATTTTACAGCCTAGCAGGTGTACAAATAGATAATGTACCGACAGCTGGTGTAGGATGTATCCAATTTGATACCGATACTTTTAAAAATATTATGGAGTCTACTACCGAACTAGAGTATTTCTACTATCCTAAGATGGATCAGTAGCGGTAAATCACCGTTTTACCGTTGATACAAAGGGATACTTTATTATCGCAAGCGGCATCATTATCAGGGTCAAAATCGATGTCTATAGCCGAAATAGAATTTGATATATTCACATTTAGCTTTCCTTCCACTATATTTTTGGCACATTCTAAGGGGTAGTTTTTACGCAAGGGCAAGGTAGTGGCCAGTGAGATAGTCAATTGATTATCTGTAACGCTCAATGTACCATCGAAGCTAAGTTGATCATTTACTATACCATAACCGTTATCTGCTAATTCTCGTATAGCGATAGTAGCATCTACCCGTTTTGCTTCCTTGTTTTCTATAACGGAAAGTTGTGTGGTAGTCAGTTTAAGCTCATCGTCACTTATTCGCTTAATTACCATAGCACCGCTTATCTCCATCATAGACTCGCCGTTACCTGAGTAAAACGGATTATCTTCTGGAAACTCTATTACTAATTTAGCATCTATATCTTGAGGATGCCTATTGAGCGAAACGGTAAAATACCCTGCTCTGTATTTGCCATCTTTGCAAAGCAAACCGTAAGGTGATTGACCTAAAAAGCCGAAATCAAATCCCAATTTAATTCCATCACCATCAATAAAGGAAGTATCTAAATACGAAACCACTACATCGCTTGGCATTAAAGACTCATCTTTTTTGAAATACAGTAAATCTCCAGTAGACCAATCTTGAACAATATCAAAAGTGGATAAAATTTCGGATACTACATTTAAGGAAATCTGCGAAGTTTCATCAGTCTCTGTAATTTCCAATATCGGCTCCTCTTGACATCCTCCTGCTATAGCAAGTAGACTAAGTAATAATCCTCTAAATAATAATCGCTTCACCTATCCTTCTTTATTCTTGTTATGCAAATGTAGTGTCTCTTACTGAGTTTTAAATTAGCTTTGACCAACATTAGGCTTTAAATTACACTAATTGGACACTTTAGACACTAGACAGACATTGTTCATTGAGGTTTTACTACCTCTGAATCTCGCAAACACATTCACGTACCGCATCCCTTTCGAACTGAATGAAGAGGTAATAGTAGGCAAGCGAGTAAGTGTACCCTTTGGCAAAAACAAAGTACAAGCGGGTATAATCTATGCCATAGGCGAAAAGCCACCTGCTGCATATCAGGCTAAATACATAATAGACATAGTAGACAATGAGCCTATAGTAAGCGAAGATCAACTTGCCTTCTGGCGATGGATAGCAACTTATTACTTGACATCGCTAGGACTGGTATACAACGCTGCTATGCCTGCAGGCCTAAAACTAGAAGGAGAGTCTAAGCTCATGCTTCATCCTGATTTTGATCAAAGCGGAGTAATACTAGACCCCAAAGAATTTTTAATAATAGAAAACCTAAAAGCGAATAAAGAACTCAGCATAGGGCAAGCAGCCAGTATTTTAAAAATACCGCAAATACACAAGTATGTAAAATCGCTGTACCTGAAAGGTGCCATACTTATGCGAGAAGATGTAAATGAAGTGTACAAACCTAAAATGGTGAACTACATCACTATAAACAAGGAAGTACAAACCGACAAGAAACTTAATCTACTTTTTGATGAGCTAGAAACCAGAGCAAAAAAGCAGTTACAAGCTCTTATGACTTTCATAGCGAAGTACAGTATCACGGGAGAAGCTGAAAAGACCGAACTAGTAAAACATGACTTGACTAATGCTGCTATAAATGCTCTGATAGACAAAGACATTTTCATACAAGAAAATAGAGCCAAATCTAGAATAGACTTCACCATTTCTCAGCTCCCACTAGAGCCGCTACAGCCAGAGCAAAAAGAGGCATACAAACAGATAAAAGCTTCCTTTGCTGAGCAAAAACCTGCCCTACTATTTGGGGTAACGAGTAGTGGCAAAACTCACGTATACAGCCATTTAATACAAGAAAGACTAGATGTAGGTGAGCAAGTACTCTATCTACTTCCGGAGATAGCACTTACTAGTCAGCTTATAGAGCGACTACAACGGTATTTTGGCGAGCAACTAGTCGTATCACATTCTAAATTTAGCAATAACGAACGTGTAGAAGTATACCAAGCTATACAGAGCGGCAAACCATTACTAATCATAGGAACACGTAGTGCTATTTTTCAGCCGTTTACCAAACTAGGACTCATAATAGTAGACGAAGAGCACGAGAGTAGTTTTAAGCAGCATGAGCCTGCTCCTAGATTTCATGCACGAGACACTGCTCTATATCTAGCCAATAAAAGAGGTGCTAATATAGTGCTAGGCAGTGCCACACCTGCTATAGAATCATACTACAATGCTACACAAGACAAGTACGCTATGGTACAGCTTACTAAGCGATATGACAATGCTATAATGCCGCAAATAGAAGTGGTAGACATGCAGGCTCAAAAGAAACAAAAAAGGGTTCGAGGCATTTTTAGTGACACTTTGCTAGACGCGATTTCTGATGCCAAACAAAAAGGAAAACAGGTTATTCTTTTTCAAAATAAAAAAGGATATGTACCTGTGCTAGAGTGCAATGTTTGTGCGTGGACACCTAAATGCCAAAACTGCGACATCTCCCTTACTTACTATAAATACCAAGACAACATGCGTTGCCATTACTGTGGTTTTACCCAGCCTGTAGTAAGCCAATGTGCTACGTGCAATAACAAAGGAATAGAACTAATAGGCTATGGAACTGAGCGTATAGAAGACGAACTAAGCCTATACCTACCAGATCTTAAAATTAAACGAATGGACTATAATACCACTCGTCTCAAAAATTCACATACCAAACTAATTCAGGAATTTGCAGCAGGAAAAGTGGATGTACTTATAGGTACACAGATGGTAGCCAAAGGATTGGACTTCGAAAATGTGACCACAGTGGGTATTCTGAATGCAGATCACTTAATCAACTTCCCTGATTTTAGGGCAAATGAGCGAGCATTTCAATTGATAACACAAGTAGCCGGTAGAGCAGGTAGACGAAAAGAACAAGGTAAGGTATACATACAAACATCTAAACCCGACCACTTTGTCATAAAACAAATAGTAGAAAACGACTACCAAGGAATGTATGAAGCAGAGTTAGCCGAAAGAAGCGAATACGACTACCCTCCGTTTTTTAGATTAATAAAATTAACCCTTAAACATAAAGATGCTTTGCATCTATATAAAATCGGGCAACAAACTAAAAACCATCTACTCTCTTTCTTTGGTGACAGCTTGCTAGGTCCCGAAAAGCCCTATGTAAGTAAAATAAGAAATTGGTACATTCTCAACTTTGTACTCAAGGTAGAAAACAAGGGTGGTCAAATAAGAGAGCAAAAAAATAAGCTTGCAGCTGCAGTAGCTCAGTTAGATAAACACAAAGACTTCAGCCAAGCACGCATAGTAGTAGATGTAGACCCAGTGTAATGAACAAAACAACCGACACCCAATCCCTGTTAATATATCATATGAAAGTATCTTTAATCTTATTCTTAATTATTGCTTCGTTTTCAATGAAAGCACAAGTTTTACCAAGTAGCTTTTCTGGAGACTGGGAAGCAACATGTGTAAAAGAGAAATTAGATACCAATAAAATAGCCGTATGTGGCATATGTCCTCATATTAGTAGTGACAGTAACTCCAGAATAATTAGTTCTGTAACCTTAAATTTCAGTAACAAAGATTTAACTATCATAACTCCTGACAGATCTACTACTGTACCCATAGAGTATAATGAAAAACTGGAACATCTCGTCTTCATAAACAATGGGATTACTTATGATTTCAGCATATTGTATGTAGATGTGCTCTCCAAAATAATCTTAAAAAGTCAAAATGGTAATATCATATACCTAGAACGTAAAAATAATCTTAGAAGTAAATAAGCAAACTTCTTGGCACGATATTGGTCTACTTTTATACAACAATGAAGAATATATTTTTACTTTTAATACTTACCATAAGCTCCGTTTGTATGGCACAAAAAGGTGCAGAAATTACCTTTGAAAAGAAAGGGTTACAGTTTGATAGTATCCCAGAAGGCACTCAACTCTCCGTCGTATACACTTTTACTAATACAGGTGATACCGAATTACATATCACTAAAGTAAAAACTACCTGTGGATGCACAGTAGTAGATTACTCTAAAAAGCCTGTAGCACCAGGACAGACAGATTCGATAAATGCAGTTTTCGATACAAACCTGAGGGCAGGTCATAATGCTAAAGGAATCAATCTAGAAACCAATGCAGGAGAGGTAAGTCTAGTATTTGAGGTATTTGTGATACCTAACGAAAATACTCCAGCTACAGAACCTACAGAGTCTTCAGAAGAGGAAGATCACAGTGGCCATAATCACTAGAGATAGATAAAGAAATATGTGCTCAGGCCAGCACATATCCACTTTTTACTCTTTTATGTTTGCTAACGCCTCAGGTCTTCTATTTTTGCAGCCTTATTATGAACATACACGAGTATCAAGCAAAAGAAATACTTAAAACCTACGGTGTAGCGATACAAGAAGGAATCGTTATAGATAAAAAGGAAGATGCACTAGCTGCTGGAGCCAAATTGCGTGAGCAAACGGGCACTGACTGGATGGTAGTAAAAGCACAAGTACACGCAGGTGGACGTGGCAAAGGTGGAGGAGTAAAACTTGCCAAAAACGACGAAGAACTAAAACAAGTAGTAAACGATATACTAGGAATGACCCTAGTAACACCACAAACAAGCAAAGAAGGGAAATTTGTAAGTAAAGTACTACTAGCACAAGACGTATACTACCCAGGTGCCAACGAGCCAGAGGAATACTACATGAGTGTATTACTAGATAGAGATACAGGCCAAAATGTGATCATATACACTACTGAAGGTGGTATGGATATAGAGCAAGTAGCTCACGACACTCCAGAATTGATACATAAAGAATTCATAGACCCTGCACTAGGACTACAAGGTTTCCAAGCTCGTAAAATTGCGTTCAACCTTGGACTAACCGGTGTCGCTCTTAAAGGAATGGTGAAGTTTGTAACCTCATTATACAATGCGTATGTAGGTACAGATTCTGCTATGTTCGAAATCAATCCAGTACTAAAAACATCAGATGATAAAATAATCGCTGTAGATAGTAAAGTAACATTGGATGACAATGCACTTTATCGTCACAAGGATTTTGCTGCGTTAAGAGACGAAAGTGAAGAAGATCCTACAGAGGTAGAAGCTAAGAAGCATGGCCTTAACTTTATAAAACTAGACGGAAACGTTGGTTGTATGGTAAACGGTGCTGGTCTAGCTATGGCGACTATGGACATCATAAAACTAAGCGGCGGTGAACCTGCTAACTTTCTAGACGTAGGAGGAAGTGCTAACGCTACTACAGTAGAAGCAGGTTTCCGTATCATACTAAAAGATCCAAGCGTAAAAGCTATCCTTATAAATATATTTGGAGGTATAGTAAGATGTGACAGAGTAGCAAATGGTGTAGTAGATGCCTACAAATCTATAGGCGAAATACACGTACCTATAATCGTAAGACTACAAGGCACTAACGCTGAAGAAGCTAAGAAAATAATAGACGAGAGTGGACTTAAAGTGGAGTCTGCTATAGTATTGCAAGAAGCTGCTGATAAGGTAAAAGCAGTATTAGTATAACCTATATGTTATGAGCGCATTCATAGAAATACGGCCTCATAACATCAACTCAAAAACAATACGAGAGATAGTGCAAGTTCTTCGCAAAGGAGGACTCGCTATTATTCCTACAGATTCTATCTACGCTATAGTAGGTGACTTGCACCACAGAGGTGTGATGGAGAAAATATGTAAACTGCTAGATAAAAAGCCCAACAAGGCCAATCTATCTATTTTGTGCAAAGACCTCAGTAATCTGAGCGAGTACACCTCTCCCATCTCTAACCCTACATACAAAGTAATGAACCGAGTTCTTCCTGGACCATTTACTTTTATTCTAAGGGCAAACAATAATGTGCCTAAAATATTTCGGCAAAACAAGAAAACCATAGGTATTCGTGTACCCGACAACGCTATTTGCCAAGCTCTGATAGTCGAACTAGGCAATCCATTGGTTTGCTCATCTATTCACTCAGAAGACGAAATACAAGAATACCTTACTGAGCCAGAAGAAATCTTTGAAGTGTGGCAAAACAAAGTAGAATATATAATAGATGGAGAAGCCGGACAAAACGTAGGAACTACAGTATTAGATGCATCAGAGGATGAAATAGAGCTAGTACGAGAAGGCCTAGGAATAGATCAACTGTAGATATAGGATAATAAGATACTACCCACAAACAAGGTAGAGGCACCACAACCAATTTCTCCAATTTAAAACCCATCTTCCAATTATTTATTCTCTGTAAATCCATGTAAATTTGCCACTCATTAATGACTAAGACATTTCTTATTTGTATATACGGCATACTGACACTACTACTAGTGAACAGTGTGCAGCCATTGCTCACTGTGGGCTCAGATGCTGAGACCGTTATACTTGCAGAAAACGATACCGATAGCGAAGAAGACACTAAAAAATCTCTTGATGATGTTTACTTATCAGAGAACTTTATGGAA
>Ga0115006_10000605_pt1 | contig 19918 bp, 15 predicted proteins | sample ArcOceMetagenome_3_FD_88943 | JGI IMG/M metagenome (GOLD analysis project Ga0115006, IMG submission 88943) | Marine eukaryotic phytoplankton communities from Arctic Ocean - Arctic Ocean- Svalbard ARC20M Metagenome | ecosystem: Environmental > Aquatic > Marine > Oceanic | place: Arctic Ocean...
TGCATTGTCTATGGCGCCGGTCGAAAAAATAAGTACAGGGATATAGAGAGGTAATACTAATAAACTCAGAAGTACCCCCCCTTTTTTTATTCCGACCGTTAAAGCAACACCAATAGAACCAAGTAAACTCAGTACAGGTGTACCCAGTAATAAGGTTAAAAATAACGCGCTATAACTTCTTTCATCTAAGTGTAATAGAACCGCTAAAAGTGGTGCAATAATGATTAATGGTAATCCAGTAATTAACCAATGCGCAGTAATTTTAGCAAGTACTAAAATAAATAATGGTTGCGGACTGAGTAATAGCTGTTCAAGAGAGCCGTCGAGGTGATCTGATTTAAATAACCTATCTAAGGATAATAAAGTAGCAAGTAAGGCTGCAACCCAAATAATTCCTGGTGCTATACGACTAAGTATTGATACATCAGGTCCTACTCCTAATGGAAATAGCGTAACAATGATGATAAAAAATAGTAATGGATTGAGGAAGTCATCTTTATGGCGAAGGGCGATAACTAAATCACGTGTTAAGACTAATTTAAAAGCTTGACTATAAGAAGGTTGCTCATCAATTATTACTATTCTATCTAGTTTAGTAGTATCTGGAGGAAGTCTGTTATTTTTCTCGACAGCTAACTCTTTATTGTTACACTGATAAGGTAAGTTCTTCATTCTATTTTCTCGATTATCGTCAGTGTCACTTAATATTTACTATTTTCTGAATACTATATTTCGTTTAATGGTTTGCGATGAGATACTTCAAATACGCATACTGCCATAATCGTAGTCTAAGGTGACTTTTTTTATTGTACTAGAATTTATGGTCATTAAATCTTGATGAGTGGTCATAATAACACATCCTCCTCGTTTAGCGTGCCCAACAAAAAGAGCTTCTAAACTGGCAACACCCTCCTTGTCTATTGCGGTAAAAGGTTCATCTAAAATCCAAACAGCTGCTTGTGATTGATACAAACGAGCTAAGGCAATTCTTCTATGCTGACCAGCACTCAAGTGAGATGCTAAACTGTCTTCAAAGCCGCACAGATTAACGCAACTAAGGTAATCTTCATGGTGACAATTTTGATTACCGTGCAGAGCCGTGTTAAATGAAAAATTCTCTTCAGCACTCATCTCGCCTTTAATGCCAGCTAAGTGACCCAAGTACAAAAGATTTTGCTGGAATTGTTCACGGCAATCTTCAATGTTCGTTGTTGAAAGTAAACCTTTCCCTCATAAGGCTGAGATAATCCTGATAAAATACGCAGTAAACTGGTTTTTCCTGAACCATTAGCGCCTTCAATTTGCACAATGTCACCAGCAAAAATGTCGACTGATAAGGTTTCAAATAATAAACGCTCTTCACGAATACATGTTAATTGTTTAGCGCTGATTAGTGGAGAGAGTGTTTTTTTTGCCAAAATAGTCACTTGTTTAAAATGTTAATCAATCTTGAATTTTTGTTATAACCGCTTTTTGTAAAGATGATATCACGCTTTAAGTGAACACGAATTCTTAAGTTGTAACATTATGAAACAACTTGCACGTTCAATTTACATTAATATTTTGTTCAATAAAATGTTATTATAAATCGGTATTTTTTGATCACATTATATGAATAACAAAATTGTGGTTAATCGCATTTTGAAGTAGAGCGGAGAAACCAATGATACCTGACCTGGTAGCAAACCAAATACCCGAACTTGTCCCAGAGTTGGGCCATTTAGCACTTATTATCGCCTTAGCATTTGCTATTTGCTTAAGTATCATTCCTCTAATTGGAGTCCATAGCCAACAACAAACTAGTTTAGCCAGATTAATGTCTTATGCCAAACCACTTAGTTATGGACTTTTTTTCTTCACCAGTATAAGTCTCATTATTCTTGCCTACAGTTTTGTAGTTGATGATTTTTCAGTTAAATATATTGCTAGCCATTCTAATACTCAGCTCCCTTATTATTTCAAAATTAGCGCCGTATGGGGGGGGCATGAGGGCTCATTATTGTTGTGGGTATTTTCTTTAACGGCATGGACAGCAGCAGTTGCCCGTTTTTCATCAGCCGTTGAAGAAGCGTTTATCGCCCGTGTATTGGCTGTTATGGGCATGATCGCGATTGGTTTTATTGCGTTTACCCTGTTAACGTCAAACCCTTTTGAACGGTTGTGGCCAAACTTTCCATTAGAAGGGAGAGATTTAAATCCCTTATTACAAGATGTAGGTTTGATTATTCACCCACCTTTACTATATCTAGGCTATGTTGGTTTCGCTGTGGCTTTTGCTTTTGCCGTCGCGGCTCTAATGGCAGGAAAAATGGACGCCGCTTGGGCTCGTTGGTCGCGCCCATGGACTATAGGTGCATGGGTATTTCTAACCATAGGTATTGCCTTAGGAAGCTGGTGGGCATACTACGAACTAGGTTGGGGAGGTTGGTGGTTTTGGGATCCTGTTGAAAATGCTTCATTTATGCCATGGCTTGTTGGTACAGCGTTAATTCATTCATTAGCTGTGACAGAAAAGCGTGGAACTTTTAGAAATTGGACCATTTTATTAGCTATTTTTGCTTTTGGTTTAAGTTTGCTCGGGACTTTTTTAGTCCGCTCAGGAGTGATTACTTCAGTGCATTCATTTGCTGCGGACCCTTCACGTGGTATTTTTATATTAATGATTTTAGCTGTTGCAATGGGTGGCGCTTTAACCTTATATGCATTCAGAGCTTCCAGTGTTGCAAGTTTTTCACGTTTTGGTCTGTATTCACGGGAAACAGCGTTATTATTGTGTAATGTGATTTTGGTTATTGCGACGGTAACTGTATTGCTTGGTACCTTATACCCATTATTAGTCGATGCGCTAGGTTATGGCAAAATATCAGTGGGAGCACCTTATTTTAACGCGGTGTTTATTCCTATTATGAGCTCGTTATTTCTTATAATGGGTATTGGGCCGTTGATCCGCTGGAAAAAAGCTAAACAAGGTGAGTTACGTAAACAACTATTTAAGCCCTCATTAATTAGTATTGCCCTAGGGTTATTATTTCCTATTGCCTACGGTGGTGAGTTTAATGCCCTAGTTGCCATGGGGATGACTTTAGCAATATGGGTTTTCTTGGTCGTTGTTAAAGAGGTAATAAATCAGTATCAACTTACTGGTAAGTTGTCGACTAGTCATATTGGTATGACTTTAGCTCATGCGGGTATTGCTACGACTATTGTCGGTGTGACGCTAGTGTCAATGTATGAAAGTGAAACGAATGTTAAAATGTCTATTGACGAAAAAATAGTTGTGTCAGGCTACGAAATAGAATTTAAAGGCATTAAAAATGTTGAAGGGCCAAATTATAGTGCAGAGCAAGGCCAGATAAATATTTATAAAGTGAAAGGCGAGGGCGAACGCGATTTTGTAAGTCTACTTAAGCCTGAGAGACGTGAATATAGAGTACAAACTATGGGAATGACTGAAGCGGGGATTGATCCTGGCTTATTTCGTGATGTTTATGTAGCTCTTGGTGATCCTCTACCTGGTGGCGCTTGGGCTGTAAGAGTTCATTATAAACCTTTTGTACGGTGGATTTGGTTAGGAGCAATTTTTATGGGAATTGGCGGCACTCTATCGATACTTGATAAACGCTACCGACGTAAAAAAAAGCAACGAAGTGAGGCTTCAGAAGCTGTAATCTCAGATAAACAATTTACTACTGAAACGATTGCTCCTGTAACACTGCAAACTTTGGAACAATAGCAATGACTAAGTTAATACGTTTTTTACCTCTGATTTTAGTGCTTACTTTAGGTGTAGTCTTATATCGAGGCTTATCACTAAATCCTCAAGACCTACCCTCTGCGTTAGTAGGTAAAACAATGCCTGCGTTTACTTTACCGACATTGAAACAAAACCGTGAGGTGGTGAATCAAAATAATATTACCGGTGATATTGCCTTAGTTAATGTTTGGGCGACCTGGTGTCCAACCTGTAAATATGAGCATCCCTATTTAGTTGATATAGGCAAAGATCCAAGGCTCAAACTTTATGGTTTAAATTATAAAGATGATAAGTTAGCCGCTCAACAATGGTTACAATTTTACAAAGACCCCTATGTTTTTTCTATTTTTGATAAAGCGGGTACATTAGGCTTAGATTTGGGTGTTTATGGTGCACCTGAAACTTTTGTTTTAGACCATCATGGTGTTATTAGAAAACGATTTGCGGGGGCTATTGATAATAATGTTTGGCGACGAGAGTTTGAGCCACTTATTGCCCTACTTATTGAAGAAAAGAAGCAGGGGAAATAGCATGACTTTATCGCATTTACTTATGGTTAGTACTTTTCTGACATTATTTAGCTTTAGTTTAAAAGCAAGCCCTGTTGATACTTATGTATTTCAAAATGAGGTAACTAAAATACGTTTTCAGGCCTTAAATAAAGAATTACGCTGCCCTAAATGTCAAAATCAAAACTTAGCCGATTCAAATTCACCTATTGCCGCTGATTTACGAAATGAAGTATACCAATTACTGCAACAAGGCAAAGCTGATAGTGAAATTGTTAATTTTATGGTTGATCGCTACGGTGAATTTGTTTTGTATAGACCACGCGTTTCTCAGTTGACTTATGTCTTGTGGTTCGGACCCATAGTCTTGATATTAGCTGGAATACTCATTGTATTGGTGATTGTTCGGAGAAAGCCTGTTGCTAAAAAAGATCTCGCTTTAACCACAGCCCAACAGAAAAAATTATCACGATTTTTAGATAATCAATAACAGTTTTTTTACCCAATATTTAAGCAGTAATAGAGAGTATTATGGAATTTTTAGTTATCAGTCTCATTTTTATTATTTTGGTGTTATCTATAATCTGGCGACCATTTTTCTCTCAAAAAAAATCTCCTGTTGAAGTGGAAGGTAAATTACGCGATCAAACTAACGTGCGTTTATATCATGAGCATAAAGCCGAAATAGAAAAAGACTATCAAGAAGCCAAGATTGATGAAGAAAATTATCAATATTTACTGGCCGAGCTAGATAACACACTTCTGCAAGATATAGAAAACACTGACAATATTGTAGCTAATAACTCTACTAATAACAAAACCTACTCGCCAATTTGGCCTTTAGGATTAAGCTTATTTGTGGTTTTATTTTCAGTTGCTGTTTATCAACAGCAAGGCAGTTTTTTAACAGTTTCAAAGCCTAGCGTTCATTCCAGTAAATCGCAATTGCAACAAAACACAAACAGTCAACAACAAAAGCAAAATCAAGCATTAGCGCAGCTTAATGAATTAAAAAACTTTATTAAAAATAATCCTCAAAACGGTGAAGCTTGGTACAATTTAGGACAATCTTATGTGGCTATTGGTGATTTTGACGAGGCTATTTCAGCATATAAAGAAGTCATTGCTATTGAGGGAGAGCAGGCCGATTTATTTGGGGCAATTGCACAGGCATCGTATTACAAAAATCAGCAAACAATTACTGCTGAAGTGCAAAACTATATTGACCAAGCATTAGCGTTAGATATTAATGATGCTTCAACAAATATTATGCTAGGCATGCATAATTTTAAATCACAAAATTTTAAAGGTGCTATTTCATACTGGCAAATTGTTATTAACGCGAATAATCCAGGTGTAAATATTAGTGCCCTAAAAGAGGCTGTTACTGAAGCAAAATACCGGCTCAATGAAAATGTTACCGAGGGCTTAAATCAGTCTAATATCAAGAGTAATAGTGTAGGTCCACAACTTAAAATAAGTGTCAGTTTGTCTGACGCGGTCACTGCGCAATTAGTAAATCAAGATGATCGCGTGGTATTTGTTTATGCAGTGCCTACCAACGGCCAGCGAATGCCATTGGCTGCGGTGAAAATGAAAGCCAGTGATTTACCCAGTATGATAGTGTTAAATAATAGTCAAGCCATGAGTGCCGCTAACACCCTAGGAAGCGTAAAAACTGCACATGTATATGTTATTGTCTCAAAAAATGGTGGCGTAGGAATTAAATCAGGAGATTATAAGGCCGAAGCATTAAATGTTGATGTTAATAGAGTCGAGACGCTAGAGCTAGTAGTCGACAAGTTAGTTGAATAATAAAAATTTGTTTAACTGATAGCTATGTATTTTCTGAACCTCATTTATCAGTAAAATACTAATTAATACCTCTGGCCCTTAAAACGATAGACTGTGTTTATATATAGATATAGGTGTTTGAGCTATGAGCACAAACAAAAAGATTATTCATGTCGACATGGATGCATTTTATGTGTCTGTTGAAATACGAGATAACCCAGCGCTAGCAGGTAAGCCCGTTGCTGTTGGTGGTAAATCTGACAAACGAGGCGTCTTGTCGACATGTAATTATATTGCCCGCCAGTTTGGCGTTAGTTCAGCAATGCCAACCATTATAGCCCTTCAAAAATGTCCAGACCTTATTGTTGTTCCTGGTAGGATGCCTGTTTATAAAGAAGTTAGCCTCATTATTAGAAGTATTTTTAAAAAATATACCAATAAAATCGAACCCTTGTCACTTGATGAAGCCTATTTAGATGTCACTGACTCGTTATTACATAATGGCTCTGCTACTTTAATAGCCAAAGATATTAGGCAAGAGATATATAACGCTACAGGCTTAACAGCCTCAGCAGGAATATCGTCACTTAAATTTATTGCAAAAGTGGCGTCTGATTTAAATAAGCCTAACGGTCAATGCACTATAGGCCCTAATGACATTGATGAATTTTTGAAAAACTTGCCATTAAGAAAAATTCCTGGTGTGGGTAAAGTCACATCAGAAAAATTAAAGAACCTAGCATTCTTGACATGTGCAGATATAAGAACTTCGTCACCAGCGTTTTTAGTACAAAATTTTGGCAAGTATGGTCATGTTCTATGGCGACGCTGCCATGGCATTGATGAGCGAGAAGTGCAAACTCAGCGAATTAGAAAATCTGTTGGTGTAGAAAAAACGTTTGCAGAAAATTTATATAATCTCAATGACATGCATGAAATTTTAAAATCTAAACTGATACCAGCGCTCATTGAACGAGCAGCAAGTTACATAGCAAAGGGTAAAATTAATAAACTCGGTGTGAAAGTAAAGTTTAGTGACTTTCAACAAACCACAAAGGAACAAACTCATAGTACGATTAATACCAGCTTATTTCTTGAATTACTTAATGATGCCGTCAGTCGGGGGCAAGGTAAATCAGTAAGATTATTGGGCGTTCATGTATCGCTAGCAGATAATCAAATAAGTGAGTTGCAATTGGGTTTAGATTTTTAATTATAAAACTTGACTGGTTAATCTAATTTAGCAACGGTTAAATAAATAAAACGGCCACCAATTATTATGAAGGATAAAAGTGCTATCAATAATTAATGAACTCAGCTAATTAACAGTTTTTGCTATTAACATGTAGTAAATAACAATAAATCTGTAGGATAAATCGTTAGATTTGTATGAAATTTGCGAAATTGATTGGTAACTTTGAACGGAGCTTGGGTATAATGAGAAGCTAAGGCATTAGCTATACGACTTTTTAACAGCCCAGTGTAAGGTCATAATAAAAGTTATATTAAAATACTATGCCCAAGATAATTAACTGAGCACATTGCTTCTTTTTATTGCGCAGAGCAGTGATACATTTAGTTGGTAACAACTAATATTAGCCGTAAATTTAAATAGACCCAAAATCGATTTGTTGAGTACCTCATGATTAAAAGCACCGCCGAAGTCCGTCAGGCATTTTTAGATTTTTTTGCCACCAAACAACATCAAATAGTTAAAAGTAGCTCCCTAGTACCAGGTAACGATGCCACATTATTGTTCACTAATGCTGGTATGGTGCCATTTAAAGATGTGTTTTTAGGTGCAGAGAAGCGAAGTTATACGCGAGCAACATCAGCGCAACGCTGTGTGCGTGCTGGGGGAAAACATAACGATTTAGAGAATGTTGGTTATACAGCTCGCCACCATACCTTTTTTGAAATGATGGGTAACTTCAGTTTTGGCGATTACTTTAAAAATGATGCAATAAGTTTTGCTTGGGAATTTTTAACGGATGTTTTAAGTATCCCTAAAGAAAAGTTATTAGTGACCGTATACGATACTGATCAAGAAGCTTTTAGTTATTGGAAAGATATTATTGGTGTACCAGAAAATAAAATAATTCGAATTGGTGACAAATCACTGGATAAAAAGTTCGAATCTGATAATTTCTGGTCAATGGGTGATACTGGCCCATGTGGTCCGTGTTCTGAAATTTTTTATGATCATGGTGAAAATATTTTTGGTGGACCCCCAGGCTCACCTGATGAAGACGGTGATCGATTTATTGAAATTTGGAATATTGTTTTCATGCAATTTAATCGTCAAATTGACGGTACTATGGAGTCATTACCAAATCCATCTATTGATACGGGAATGGGCTTAGAGCGCATCTCTGCTATTATGCAAAATGTTCATAGTAATTATGAAATTGATATTTTTCAGGCATTAATTAAAGACACGGCGACGTTGCTGAATTGTGATGATATTGAACATAAATCATTACGAGTTATAAGCGATCATATACGTTCATGTAGTTTTTTAATTGTTGATGGCGTTGTACCATCAAATGAAGGTAGGGGTTATGTATTACGTCGAATTATTCGTCGAGCAATTCGCCATGGCCATAAGTTAGAGGCGAAAGCCCATTTCTTCCATAAACTTGTTTCTTCATTAATTACACAAATGGGGATAGCATACCCCGAGTTAACTCAGCAACAAGCTATTATTGAAAAACTCTTACGTATTGAAGAAGAGCAGTTTGGTCGAACTCTAGATCGGGGTATGATTTTACTCGATAACATTCTAGCTAATTTGTCGAGTGATACTATCAGAGGCAGTGATGTTTTTAAATTATATGATACCTATGGTTTTCCAGCTGATTTAACCGCTGATATTGCTCGAGAACGTCAATTAAAAATAGATCATGCTGGTTTTGACGAAGCCATGCAACAACAACGAGAACGTGCTCAACAAGCTAGTCAATTTGGGACAGATTATAATGAACAGTTAAAATCAGACCACAAAACTGATTTTAAAGGTTATGACAACGATTCCTATTCGGCTACTGTTGTTGAGTTATTTAATAACCAAAGCCATGTGCCTATCCCTCAATTGAATGCAGGTGAGCAAGGTATTGTCATTTTAGATCATACGCCATTTTACGCAGAGTCAGGTGGTCAAGTAGGTGACAGCGGCTTACTTCACTTAGATGGTGGTATTTTTGAAGTAACTGATACTATTAAAATAGGTAATGCATTTGCGCATAAAGGCTCTGCTCATACAGATATTGGCCTAAACAGACGGGTTAAAGCTGAAATTAATGTGGAACGCCGAGCGGCAATTACAAAAAACCATACTGCCACTCATTTACTTCATGCCGCTTTGCAAAATATACTCGGTGAACACGTTACCCAAAAAGGCTCTTTGTGTGATAGTGACAAGTTACGCTTTGATTTTTCTCATTTTGAAGGCGTTACTGGCGATGAATTACAAGCCGTTGAGCAAATGGTCAATGATGAAATTCGACGTAATCATGCTAAAAATACAGAATCTATGTACATAGAAGAAGCCAAAGAAAAAGGTGCTATGGCGTTGTTTGGTGAAAAGTATGATGATGAAGTTCGGGTTGTTACTCTTGGTGATTTTTCGATAGAGTTATGTGGTGGTGTTCATGTTAAGAGAACTGGTGATATAGGCCTGCTTAAAATTGTCTCAGAATCAGGTGTTGCTGCTGGTGTAAGAAGAATAGAGGCGGTAACCGGCCAAAGTGCACTGAATTATACTAATCAACAAGCGTCTTCGTTAACTCAAATTGCTTCATTGGTTAAAAGCGATGTGAATAATGTAAGCAGTAAGGTTGAAGCATTAATCAACCGAGCTAAACAACTTGAAAAACAAGTTACTACATTAAAGCAGGAACTTGCAGCACAAGCAGGCTCAGATTTAGTGAATGAAACCATCACTATTGAAGGCGTAAAAGTCCTCATTGCTGACTTAGGTGGTGTTGAATCAAAAGCGCTACGTGGTATGGTTGATGAGCTTAAAAATAAAATTCAATCGGGTATTATAATGTTGGCAACAGCTAATGGCGCTAAGGTGGGTTTGATAGCTGGTGTTACTAAGGATTTAGTTGCTAGAGTTAAAGCTGGAGAATTAGTTAATATGGTTGCCCAGCAAGTAGGTGGTAAAGGTGGCGGCCGACCCGATATGGCACAAGCAGGCGGCAGCGAACCTAAAAATATTGCCAATGCCCTTGAGAGTGTTGCTCCATGGTTGTTAGAAAAATTGCGTTAATTACTTTGGTAAACCTAAAACTATTTTAAAAAAAAGGAAGCAGAAGCTTCCTTTTTTTATTTAAATAGTGTTTTGTAAAAAAAAAGTAAATTCTAAGGGGAGTAGTTGTACATATGTTATTAAATTGTCTGTTTATACAAAATATTACTAAAATATTACAAAAGGTAACAAAATTCAGTCACAAATAAGTGTATAAATGTGTCCAAGGATAAGGAAACCTTGCTAAAATATGAACTATAGTAATGACTAACAAACCATCAATTGTCATTTCTTAATAGCTTCATTTAAGACAATCATGGATATGGTGTTTTTAATGAAAAATACCTTTTTATATTATTGCTCTAATTAAGAGTTTTTTAAAAAGTAACTAATTTTAATATATTACTAGCTTATATATATTTATTTAGTGATCTCACATCAAAGGATAAGGAAGAAAGTATGCTTATATTAACGAGACGCGTTGGAGAAACATTAATGATAGGTGACGAAGTTACCGTAACTGTTTTAGGCGTTAAGGGAAATCAGGTAAGAATTGGTGTTAATGCACCTAAAGAAATTTCAGTACACCGTGAAGAAATCTATATGCGAATTCAGGCTGAAAAAAATGATGCTGAAGTGTCGGGAAATAAAGTTTAAATGATAATTTAATGCTAAGTTTATTTAAATACTTAGCACTTTGTAGATTATCTTTACCGGCATAAACAATCGTTTAAAAACACCGCTCCAGCGGTGTTTTTTTTTATTCCTTTGCTATTCAATGATTAAAAAACGTTACAATTGTTTGAATTCTCAGCAAACAGTAATTTATACTAAATAAATACTAAAAATTGTTTGACTTATTTTTAGAATCCCTTATTATTCGCACCCATTGGAGAGGTGGCCGAGTGGCCGAAGGCGCTCCCCTGCTAAGGGAGTATCCGGTTTATAGCCGGATCGAGGGTTCGAATCCCTCCCTCTCCGCCATTAAAATTTAATGGTAATGAGAATTTAGGTTCTCTATCTTTAGACTAAGATATAAAAAATAGTTTTTGAGGACGCGTAGCTCAGCTGGATAGAGTACCTGGCTACGAACCAGGCGGTCGCAGGTTCGACTCCTGCCGCGTCCGCCACTTTCTTAAAGTGGTAAAATAATTAAGAGTAGCTAATGTAAAGGCTAGTTAAAGAAATTTATATACCGCGGACGCGTAGCTCAGCTGGATAGAGTACCTGGCTACGAACCAGGCGGTCGCAGGTTCGACTCCTGCCGCGTCCGCCACATATTAGAAAGCCCATCTGTTAAGATGGGCTTTTTTTTTCCAAAAATTAAATATGTTTTGTATAAAATTTCACTCAAAAATATATGTTTTTGATTAATTAACGGCCTACTTCCAATAACCTAATAACTAAACAAGTAAATTGAGTTTGTTTATTGGATAGTATGAGTTCTTTGCTGACATTTCATACGTTAAATCTTTAATATTTTATTTCTACAATATATTTATTGTGAAGAAGTACTGCGAGGTTTTTTGTAAGATCAGTTGATAAGCAATTAAATCTATTTTGGCTAATATAATCTGTAAACTATTTTAATGAATTGTTGCTTAATTAAACTAACATTTAGTAATGCTTACTCAAATTATTATATTTCAAAAGGTGAGCATAGTTGATATTTTGTGACTAAGATAAGCTTAAACTTATAAGTCTAAAATTTTTACAATGATAAAAATTAAGTCGTTCCACTGATGTTGGTCATAGACATAGTTATTTAATACTAAGTGTTTCGTATAACTATGCAATAATCTTTAATCAATTTAATCATATGGGATATTGTATATTATTTTCGATTATCATTTTACAATACCCTATATTCATGGGTTTGATAATGTATACAATATTTAAAAATAGGCGCTAATGATGGTATTTTTCATCAAATTTAATGAATAAACCTCCACTTTAGGTCTTGACGTGTAATTATTTTTATGAAACTTAATAAAATTGTTTGCAATATAGGTATTGGAGTGATTATTCTAATCTCCTTAAAGTTAGTGTAAACGTATAACGAGAAAAAATAATGGATAATATGCAACAACAATTTTTCGAAGCAGGTACTTTAATGTTAGCAGGTATGGTGTTTGTTTTTGTATTTTTGAGTATTTTAATTTTGTTCATTAATACTGTTTTGGCAAAACTTGCTGTTAAATTTCCAGATACCATTGTGGTAACACCTCATCGTAGTACTAAAAAAAATAAGAATAAGTCGGATGGTAACATATCACCATCTGTAGTTGCGGCCATAAGTGGTGCGGTTAAACGATTCCGTTCTGAGCATGGTCAAAACCAATAGTTAACTCTACCCGTAAATAATATTCTTTAACAAATATAAACCTTAGATAAAAGGGTCGAAAAAATGAGCAAGCCATTAGGTATCACAGAAGTCGTCTTGAGAGACGGACACCAATCAATTTTAGCCACTAGACTTCGCTTAGAGGATATGTTGCCTATTGCCGCTACACTTGATGAAGTTGGCTACTGGTCGATTGAATCATGGGGTGGTGCAACCTTTGACTCTTGTATTCGATATCTTGGTGAAGATCCTTGGGAACGTATTCGTGCCTTAAAAAAAGCAATGCCGAAGACCAAACAACAAATGTTGTTCCGAGGTCAAAATATTCTAGGTTATCGACACTATGCTGATGATGTCGTTGAAAAGTTCGTAGAGCGCGCTCACATCAACGGTGTAGATGTTTTTCGTATATTCGATGCAATGAATGATGTACGTAACCTGCAAACTTCAATAAAAGCTGCAGTAAAAGTTGGTGCGCATGCGCAAGGTACACTAAGTTATACCGAGAGTCCTGTGCATACTCTTCAAGGCTGGTTGACTATGGCCAAACAATTAGAAGATATGGGTGCCCATTCTTTATGTATTAAAGATATGTCAGGGTTGTTAAAGCCATATGATGCAGCTGAATTAATTGGTCAGTTAAAAGAAACAGTATCATTGCCGATTGCTTTACATTGTCACTCCACTACTGGCCTCAGTGTCGGCACTCAAATGAAGGCAATTGATAGTGATGTTGATGTTATAGATACTTCTATATCATCAATGAGTATGACTTATGGCCACTCACCAACAGAGACCATTGCTGCTATTGTTGAAGGTACTCCTAGAGATTCAGGCCTTAATGTTGAAAAGATGGCTGAAGTCGCTGCATATTTTCGTAATGTGCGCGAAAAGTATGCAGAGTTTGAGGGTAGTCTGAAAGGCGTAGATGCGCGTATTTTAACTGCCCAAGTTCCAGGTGGGATGTTAACAAACATGGAAAACCAACTAAAGGAACAAGGTGCAGCAGATAAATTTGATGAAGTATTAACTGAAATTCCAAAAGTACGTAAGGATTTGGGTTATATTCCTTTAGTTACTCCTACCTCCCAAATTGTTGGGACCCAAGCAGTACTGAACGTCTTAACAGGCGAGCGATATAAATCGATAACTAAAGAAACTGAGGGAGTACTGAAGGGAGAATATGGTTCTACTGCAGCACCCGTTGATATCGAACTGCAAGCACGTATTTTAGATGGTAATCAGGCCATTACTTGTCGTCCTGCTGATTTATTAATACCAGAGCTAGATAAACTTTCTGATGAATTGCAAACGCTAGCTAAAGAGAAGAATATTACACTTGCTGATGAAGCCATTGATGATGTACTCACTTATGCGTTGTTTCCACAAATTGGTTTGAAGTTTTTAGAAAATCGAAATAACCCTAGTGCATTTGAACCTATACCGACCAAAATAAACCCAGCAGCTAAAGTCTCTAGTGACAAGAGTACGAGTACTGTAACCGAAAATTATGCTGTGAGTGTCGATGGTAAAGTCTATGACGTGATTGTAGCACCTGGCGGCTCTATTGAATCAATAACACACCCTGCTGGTGATGATGCCATGAAACAATCAGCTTCTATTTCAGCCGAAGAAACACTCAATGCGCCTTTAGCGGGTAATATATTTAAAGTATTAGTACAAGAGGGCGATAGTGTTGAGGCTGGCGATGTCGTTATTATTATGGAGGCTATGAAAATGGAAACAGAAATTCGTGCGGTAACCTCGGGTGAAATTGTTTCTTTATTTACCAAAGAAGGCGACTCTGTTGCTGTTGGTGATGCATTACTTAGCTTTTCATAAGACTATAGGAACTGTTATGGATTCATTAACTAAATTATGGCTGTCAACTGGCTTAGCTAACTTTGAGTCAGGTCAAGTTATCATGATGCTAGTCGGCTGCGGTCTTTTGTACTTAGCAATTGCGCGTAATTTTGAACCTTTGTTATTACTCCCTATGGGCTTTGGTTCAATATTAACTAATATTCCTTTGGCAGGTTTTTCAGAAGTAGGCGGGTTACTGCATTATATTTATTACGCAGGTATTGATACGGGTATCTTTCCTCTATTAATTTTTATGGGTGTCGGTGCCATGACTGACTTTGGTGCTTTAATTGCTAACCCAAAAACCTTGTTGCTAGGAGCTGCTGCGCAATTTGGTATCTTTGCCACCTTGTTTGGCGCTATCGCCCTAAATTATGTGCCAGGTATTGAATTTACTTTAAAAGATGCCTCTGCTATTGCCATTATTGGTGGTGCAGATGGTCCTACGGCAATTTTTTTAGCATCACAATTAGCCCCTGAGTTACTTGGTGCAATTGCGGTGGCAGCCTATTCATATATGGCATTAGTGCCAATTATTCAACCACCAATTATGAAGGCTCTTACTACCGAAGAAGAACGTAAAATCGAAATGGCGCAACTTAGAAAAGTGACCAAAATTGAAAAAATTATTTTTCCATTAGGTGTCCTGTTAATGACTATATTCTTCTTACCGGCAGCTACTCCTTTGGTAGGTATGTTTTGTTTAGGTAACTTAATGAAAGAGTGTGGTGTGGTAGATCGTTTGAGTTCAACGGCACAAAATGAACTTATTAATATAACAACGATTTTCTTAGGTCTGGGTGTTGGTTCAAAGCTCAGTGCGGAAGCTTTCTTAAATGTTGAAACATTGGGTATTCTTGCGTTAGGTGCTGTAGCCTTTTCAATTGGTACTGCTTCTGGTGTAATTATGGCTAAAACTATGAACAAGTTTTCTAAAGACCCAATTAACCCATTAATTGGCGCGGCTGGTGTCTCTGCTGTTCCAATGGCCGCTCGTGTAGCTAATAAAGTTGGATTACAAGCTAACCCTCATAATTTTTTACTCATGCATGCTATGGGACCAAATGTTGCTGGAGTTCTTGGCTCAGCGGTCGCGGCAGGTGTGTTGTTAGCACTTGTTGGTTCATAGTATATATTACCTTTCATGTGAAAAATGAATAGATAATTTATTTAATCAGTATAAAAGGGACCTAGCTATATTTGTTTTTTTATACTAATTAAAAGTTATAAAGTTAGAGATTTGTAAAGACGGTTTAAGGTACAGTAAAATAGATTAAGACTCATAAGTCAAAAAGTAAAAATGTTTAACCTGACTAGGTTAATGACACCCGAAAAATTATTTCAATAATTTATATAAAATAAGTAACAATACTAGATTACAAACGTTAAGTGGTTATGGGTTTAGTTTGAAGTGCTGCCAGCTATGATTTTCGAGCTTGAAGCACAAACGGTCATGCAATCTATTAGTTCGACCTTGCCAAAATTCAAAGGCATGCGGTTTTATTCTCCAACCTCCCCAAAAGTCAGGGTGAGGAATTTCACCATCAGAAAATTTTTGTTGGTAGTGTTTCATTCGATCATTTAACTCGCCATCGTATGTTGATATTTGGCTCTGCTTTGATGCCCATGCACCTATTTGGCTACCCTTTCCGCGACTATGAAAATACTGAGCAGATTCTGCCAGTGAAATCTTTTCAACTAAACCTTCGATTCGAACTTGTCTTTGCAAGACCCCCCAATGAAATAATAAAGCAACTTTGTTATTATCAGTCAATTCATGGCTTTTTCTGCTTGTGTAATTTGTAAAAAAAATAAAGCCTTGATCATCAAATTCTTTGAGAAGAACCATGCGCGAACTTGGTTGACCATCTGAACTACAGGTACTAACCGACATAGCTTCTGGTAACAATATACCTGACTTGTTAGCGTCATCAAACCACTCTTGAAATAATTGAAAAGGTGTAGAGGATTCCGATATTTCAGGTAGCGGTAAAGTGACACCTTGCCCAAAGGTAAATAAACAACGAAGTTTTTCAAAAAGAGTCATAATTAAAAATCATATCAAAATGTTATTCTAAGCTTAAATACTCGGTTTTAAAATACTGGAGCATTAAAATATAGTGTTAATGGTTAAATATAATGAAAATGTTACCAATCTTCACTGTCATCCAATAGCTCCTTGAGACGTCTTTTTTCAATCAATTCATCAATACGTTTACGGGCAATGATATTTTTTTGAGCTTGTTCTTTATCTTGTTTATCGGCTAAAGTACTGCTTTGTAGTTTTCTTTTGTTACTAACAAGGTCAAAATTACTGCTAGTGGTTTCATCACTAAAATAATTTGACCCATTAAAATATGAGCTAGTTATCAAACTATTTTCAACGTCGATTTTCATTCTTCATACCTCTAATTTTATTAAGTTAAGATTTTTTCGAGTACATATAAGCTTATCATCTACAAATGGAACATTTAATTGTAAGCATCTGCTTTAAAATTAGCAGCACGCAGCAAAGTATCCCAAATAAAAAATTATTTACTCTAATAACATGGGCTTTACTTAGGTATTTCCTTTATTAATTGTGCGATTAACAGGACTTTCTTTCATTTAATACATTCTTAAAGTCTATTTAGATCATCTTATTTTACTCTTTAGAATTGTGTGTGATGATGGATTAATAATCTTGCTGGTGTTTTAATCTAAATTAAAGCGCAGTTGAACATTTTTTGATTACGCTTAAATACTGAATTCGATTCCTATAGTTACGCGTAGTGCAATACAAATTAAATTGACACAAATTGCTCATAAATTACTTATAAACTGATAGTAAATATAGTAGATGAAGTAAGGCTATTGTCTTTCTGGATTTTTAGTATGGTAACCTTTATTCTGTTTAGCTATGTTGTTGTTAAATTTTATAGAATTTAACTTAGAGGCTAATCGACTTATAAAAGGGTCTTTTTGAGGAATAAAAGTACATGCAAGTACAACTACTTATCACTTGGTTTAGCGAGCTTTTAAAAGAGTTAGCGTGTAAGAGTGAGCGACGTTTAATTCTTTTATCGGGTTGTGAATCATGGGCACATACTCTATTGGCTAGTATTCATAAAATAAACCAATCGTTAATTGCTAGCCAACAGTTAAACAATAATGATGAGGGTGTTAGTCAATGTTTAATTTATGGTGACAGCACTGTTTTTACTGCCAATGTAAATTACCAAAGATATCGAGATATACTTGGCAGTGAAGCCGACTTTATTGTTTTTGCAGACAGTAAATTTAACTTAGATGCATTAGCTGCACTTTCTGGTACGTTAAAAGCTGGAGGCTTATTTTTTGTAGTGATGCCACCTTTGGATAAACAATATATACAAAGTTTATGTATTCGACGTTTTTATGATTTAGTAAACAATAGTAGTTGTCATTCTGTTATAAATGAATGCAACGACACTTTACCTAATATGTTAAGAAAAAACGTCAAACAATTAAGCAATCGAACGTCCAAGCAGCAGGTAATACTCCCTTTGGGCTGTAAAACAGTCGAGCAATATAATGCGGTTGAAGCTATTGTTAAGGTAGTTACAGGTCATCGAAAAAGACCTTTAGTACTGACTGCTGACAGAGGTAGAGGTAAGTCTTCAGCACTCGCTATTGCCAGTGCTAAATTACTAAAAGAAAATCAATCTAGGGTATTTAGAATTATTGTTACTGCCCCAGTTGTTGCATCCCTCTCTATTTTTTTTAGGCAACTAGCTCATATGTTGCCTAATGCTGAAAAACAAGGTAACTCTTTTGTTTTAGGTAAAGCAAGTGTAAGTTTCTCTCCCATTGACCAGCTTATTATTAAACAATACGGTGTGAGCTTAGTAATTATTGATGAAGCAGCAGGCATTCCTGTACATATATTGGAGCAATTATTAGGTTACTATCACCGTATGGTTTTTTCCAGCACAATACATGGTTACGAGGGTGCAGGACGTGGATTTACGATTAATTTTAAAAAAATATTAAAACGTATTTGTCCACAGTCGGCAAGTATGCAGTTGTATCAACCGATAAGGTGGCGGCAAGGTGATCCTTTGGAAAGGTTAGTCTTTGATTCTTGTTTATTAAAAACAGAGCTACCAAAACTTATCTTACCAACTATGCAAGTAAAATCAGTTCAAGAACCCAAGTTCCTTCTATTAACGAATTTAAAGTTTAGGCGATATACAGCAAACGAGTTAGTTAATGATGAGCGTTTATTGGCAGATATTTTTGCAGTATTAATTACGGCACACTACCAAACTAAACCCAGTGATTTACAATTGATGTTAGATAATTCACAAGTTGAGGTCGTATGTCTTGAGTTATCTGATGAATCAAATACTCAGATAAATAGTCAATTACAAAATAAGGTTGTAGCTGTTGCACTTGTTATGCATGAGGGAAAAGGTTTTGGGGTTGATGATGAGGATGTTGAGGCTATAAAAAATGCTAAACGGCGTTTGCGTAATCATTTTTTACCACAATCACTACTGAGTCATTGTGGCGATCAACATGCCTTTAATTTTCATTATTTAAGAATAATGCGTATTGCTGTTCACCCTGAAGTACAGCAACAAGGTATTGGACTGAGGTTGATTTTTGAATTAAAAAAAATGGCTAAAGAGCAAGCTGTTGACTTTATTGGGGCAAGTTTTGGCGTTAATCATTTGCTATTAAAGTTTTGGCTTAAATCAAAACACTCATTACTAAGAATTGGTTTTAGTAAAGATAAAGCCAGTGGTGAACATTCGGCTTTGGTGATTTGTGGCTTAACAGATGAAGCTAAAAATAAGCAATTTTTTTTAAATAAGCAGTTTTACCGTAGTTTTGATTATCTATTGTTAGATGAATACCAATCATTAAACAGTAAACTTGTGCGACTAATTTACAGTATAAATAATACGCTAGAGCAAGACGAATTATCAGTAGCTGATATTGATAATATTATGGCTTATGCAAGAGGCGAACGTCAGTATAGCGACTGTGTCTATAGCTTATATTTATGGTTTAAACATGAGTTACTGAAAAGTCATACAGACCAGTCTATGAAACAATCGTTAGTGCTTGTGGCTCGCTTACTACAAAAACAAAAGGCTACAGAAGTGTGTAATGAATATGAACTTAGCGGTAAGAAAACTCTAAACTTGCATATTAAGAATTATATCATATCTAGGCTTTCATTAAATTGACTCGATCAACCCTAAATTTTTCATAGCAAGAAATCAATTTAACTCATACTGCGGTACTATTTCTGTAATGCGTGCCAGTGCCAAAAACGTTGCATAACAAGATATTCACAGCGTTTTTCTCCACAAAAAAATATATCGTCATGTTTTAGTAGTTTATTTAAATAAAAATAAATAGTTTTTGCTAAA
>Ga0115006_10000606_pt1 | contig 19910 bp, 15 predicted proteins | sample ArcOceMetagenome_3_FD_88943 | JGI IMG/M metagenome (GOLD analysis project Ga0115006, IMG submission 88943) | Marine eukaryotic phytoplankton communities from Arctic Ocean - Arctic Ocean- Svalbard ARC20M Metagenome | ecosystem: Environmental > Aquatic > Marine > Oceanic | place: Arctic Ocean...
CCACCGCCTCGGGCCAACACCTCGGGATACGTGACGATGGCCACCCAATCCCTCTTGATGTCGGCATTGGCCACGCCATCGCCGTCGCTTTTGGCAGCCGACGACGACGACGACGGTGGCGGTACGGTGCTGGCCATCTCCTCCCATTCCACCACGGCGGACGGTCCGCCACTGGACGACGAAACGGCGGTGCGCATCGCCTTCCGAAGCTTGGCGTAGCGGTTGTGGTCCAGCAGCGTCGTGGAGAGGAAGGTGTTGACGACTTCGAGGCTTTGGGCCGACATTTCACCGGTGGTGGTGGTGGTGGTGTCGTCATTGCTACCGAGGAGGCGGGAGGCCTGCAGGTCCTGATGGTACAGGACCTGACCGGCACGGGATATGATGGTGACGGTGTCCAGCATTGTTGTTTCGTGCTGTAGTGGCTGTTCACCACGCACAACAGCACGGCCGCAGGATACTCGTACGATACAACGACAACGCAATCGCAGAACTCGCAACCGGCAAAAAAAATGACGACATCGGCACGACGGATGGAGGCACAGACGCCCCTATTACCAGATTCGATATCCCCTATATTTCTCGACAAGTTCGAGCGAAGCAGCGCAGCTGCTGGCAGAATATTAGAGGGGTATTTTTCAACTGAGGGGGAGATTGGGTGAACGAAAAGTGAAAAATCAGCGAACATAACAGATCAATCAGCCAGCAAAGCAAGAAACGCAACGATGAAGGTGGTGAGCATCGCGATCCTCCGGACCGGGCCGGACGTCGCCGAGCCCGTCCCGGTGTCCATGGCGTGCGAGCTCAGCTCGTACGGCTTCTTCCAACGGCAGGTGAGGCAGGCATTGCCACAAACCAACGCGCGGAAGTTAAAACCGTGGTTTTCTGGTTGTTGGCATTTTTTTGTTGTTCCCGCCGCGAGGAATGCTGCGTGTGTATGGTCCGTCGGAGGGAGTGGGTTGGCTTAATATTGAGGATGTGATGTGTGCGTCGTAGATGCCTGCAGTGGAGCGGTGCGCGGTCGGCCGGGGCCGGCCGGTGGGCGTTTGGTATCTTGTGGCACCCGAACATGTATGTCTTGTCGGGAATTTTTGGCGTTCCGTTCGTGCTACTCTCTCCCCTCGGGCCTTATTGGAACCTTCGGGCAAGAGGCACGGCCTTTCCCTCTGTCACTGGACGGAGGTTTCAGTCGCCATAGTATTGAACTTGGGGTGCCAAGTATACGGTGCAGATTCTGTTGCTGAACTCATGGGAGGCGGAAAGGATCAGCGGAGGGGGTCGGCGTATGAGCGGTATGCGAGGTGTTAGGCCGATCGATTGGCACCTGTCCCAGGAACTTGCTCCGGGAATATCAGTTACTGAGACCTCTCCCACTTTCCTTCCCGAGGCACGAAAGCAAGGGGAGGAATCAATGTATGGAATGCACACCGCATTGGCCAGCACTATCTCTAACTAGAGGGTTTCAGAGGTCAGCAATGAATGGCAGGATACCACCCATGAAATACATACGAGAGCTGTCTGCATGTGCAACATCGAACAGTTTTTAGAAAAAGAATCCGGTTGCTTGAAGGACCCCGCCGCTTTGTGCCGAGCCTACTTTTTAATTATTGTTTTGGGCAACATCGTAATTTCTGCCTCACAAACTCACGCTGGACATTATTATTTTATCATCATTTAACTCAAATCTGCAGGGAGTCAAGGAGATGCTAACATTCTTTTCCAAGACATTCACAAAGAGGACCGATCCCGGGCAGCGCCAGTCCATTGAACATGAGTCCTATGTGGTTCACTGCTACGTGCGATCGGATGGGCTTGCCGGTACCGTAACAACCGACCTGGAATATCCCGCTCGCGTTGCGTTTGTGCTCCTCACTCAGTTGTTGGATGAGTTTCAGCAGACCGTTGGCGATTCCTGGCGCTCAGTGACCACTCCGGAGTCCGTCACGTTCCCCAAAATTGAGGAGTACTTGCAAAAATACCAGGATCCCGCCGCGGCCGATAAGGTGACCAAAATTCAGCAAGACCTCGATGAGACTACCCAAATCCTTCACAAAACCATTGACTCCGTCCTGGAACGTGGTGTTAAGTTGGACAGCCTTGTAGAGAGGAGTAATGATCTCAGCGCGCAATCCAAAATGTTCTACAAGCAGGCAAAGAAGACCAACAGCTGTTGCACCATCTCGTAGATTGATGATGAGTGACTTGATTGATGCCATGCGGAGATGGGTTGGTTGGTTACTGCGACGGACTGGAATGTTTTTTATGTGGAATGGGGGAGTTCTACACGGCAGATCTACCCTAAAAGAAGTGAGAGATTATTTTTGCGGAGAGATAAATGTAGAGTGCCTCCAACAGTATCTCTCTGCATAGGAATTCCTAATATTGATATTCGATCGATACACACACGGACGGCCGGTCGGGGGCTTCTCTCACTCGAGTGAGTCGAGTCATCGAGCGAGTGGTCATAGAGAAATAGGTCTCTTGAACAGGTGGGTGAGATTCTCAAAATTCGTGGGTCAAAAGCGTGGGTTCCGTAGAAAAGTACTGATTCCTAAGTATAAAAAATATTGAGGTCACTGGTTACGTTAGTGACCCACCCGTTCAGGAGGACCATCGAGAAGCACAGGGCGGTTGTGACACTTTTCGGTCAAATCCAACCCGTTTAGTTGGCACGCGACAACTAAATCCCTCTGATTGTGCGTCTAATCCGCTCAATCTCTACTAGCTAGTAGTAGGTCTCCTTCCTTTCTCCATTGCCACTCGCTGCACAGCGTTTCTCCCCCGGCCACTCAAATGCAGCTCTTACAACACTCATCCAGTTCGAAAAGCAATCAATAGATAATGGAAAAACCGGTGCGCCGTCGCGATCGGCGTGTGTCGTTCGCACCCTTCTGCGGGGTTCGTCACCATCTTCACAAAAATGATATGACGAAGGACGAAATATCTTTAACGTGGATCTCCCGAGCAGAGCAAAAACTCGCTGAAACCGAAGCGAGATCGACCATCGGGTACATGCGCCACAGACCTGAACAAGTGTCAGAGGAAAATGGTCGGTGCGGGCGAGGCCTTGAGCATCATGTGTCAACAACCATTTTTCGAACCCGGCGGAAAATCAAGCAAAATGTCATGAACGCTGTCTTAATCGAGCAAGAGCGACAGCATTTCAACAAATCGCTGCCTAATGCCGATGCCATAAGATCGGCCTCTAGGTATCATTCAAGACATTCGGAAAAGAAAGCGATCAAGCTGGCAGAAGCTGATGCCGAGTACGTCACGAGCATGATGATCGAAGAAGAACTCTACTGGGAGGCAGTGGAGAAGGATAATACCATAAGTGGCTCGCTTGAGAGAGGTGTCCGCAGAAGCGATTCCATGCCCTGGGAAGAATGGGAAGAAGTCGAAGAGGAGAAGGGAGATAAAATGAGTGGACTGATTGAAAGAAGAGCAAGTAGAAGACATTCCTTGCAAATGGGCGAAGAGGAGAAAGGCCAAGAAGAGGCAGAGGGTGACAACGTCAGTCACCAAATTGCGAGAAGACAGCAAAGGAGGCATTCCATGCCAGCAACATTGAATCCCTGGACTACAGGGACGGCTGCATAGATAATTATGACAGCGAGAGGATCAGAGGTAGCCAGAACAAATTTTGAATAATTTTGTAGAACAAATAAATACTACATGTAGATCTAGTCTAGTAATTTTATTTGTTTGTATACGTTGAAAACTACATGTAGCTGATGTACATGTAGATGGCATAAATAATGAACACAGCGAGTGAGGCAGTTATTGGGTCAAACTGGGCCGCCCTTTTCATGTCCACACATATATAGAGAGATATTTCATCGAGAAACACTAGCTCCAGTAGCTACGTAGTCTAGCTAGAGAAGATGAAGACCAACGATGACTGCCACCGCGCAAGTGCTGGAAGTACAGCAGGTGATACCCAGCAGATTTTGTAACTTGTCATATGCGTCATCCTCGGCATCTTTAACATTCTTCATATCCTTCTTCTCGTTTACCTTTGCCTCCCTCTCCTCGACGTCTTCTTCAAAATATTCAATTTCACGTGCCTGAGACCGGCTTTTCGATCGACTCTGGCCGCTGCGGCTCTTACCACCTTTGGCACGAGATCTGCTCCTTGATAATGATCTTCTGTGAGATTTCTCGTCCTTGTCGTTATCCTTGGAGAAGAGGCCGTTGGAATCGAATAGGGAGTTGCGACCACCTTTATTTTTGCTCTTCCCCCTCCTGCTCTTCTTACTCTTTCCCGACCGGCTACTTTTGTTGTCGTCGTAATCGTCATCAAAGGACGAAGAACGTGTGTCGTCATCATACTCGTCGTCGAAGGATGGAGAGCGCACATCGCGATCTTCGTCTCGGTCGTACCGGCCACGGAACCGACCGCCGCTTCGACTGCGACTTCGGCTTTGACTGCGGCTGGCACTACTTTTGGTAAGGAATGCCTCGGCTCTCTTGGCCTCTTGCTTCTTCTTGTTTCTTTTCTCGCGCTTCTGCTTTTTGATCTTGTTCGAGGCCTGTGCCTTTGATTTCGATTTGCCAAAGCTCAATGATCTGGTCAGTTTGAGTCCCAAGCTTTCGTCTCTGTCCATCAAACTTGGGCTGTCCCGGATGAGTTCTTGAGATCTATCGAATACTTCCCCTCGTCCGCTCTTCGGATTTTTTTTGGAGACGGAGTTGGGATTGCCACCGCCACCAAGACCACTGGCGAACGCAGCCCCCCATCCGTAGATAGCAGTTGCAGCTTGTGGCGGGGCTATTGACGAGAGAATGGAATCCTCACATTCGAGCTCAGGCAGATCCTTTGTCCTTTTGTTCTTCCGACCGATCATCTTGCTTGAGAAGTTGAGAAGCAAGTAGATCCTACATGTAAGATGCGTAATGTGCTTACAGACAACAACTCTTTGTTGTCTCACTTCCTTTACCAAATCGCAGAAGTGGCCACAGGGCAAAATGATTGTACACCAGCAGTAACCACCTGCCAAACTGCTGCCTGCGAAAGGTACGGTGGGGTCGTGCTACCTAACGCTCTAACGCACACCTGAACCTGTCCGTTAGGAATTCCTCCAAGCGTTGGCGCGTTGGGTTCACCATGTTGTGTCAGTGCGAATTGTTTTGGCTGGTTTCTGCAAAATGGCGCCTCCCTCTGTCCCACCAGCGCCGCGCGCGTTGACTACATACATGTACGACTGCTAAGAAAACGGCGACAGATCATAGGATTCCTACAACATTCAATCAGGATGAAGACCCGCTTCACGAGGCTGTTCCCCTCCTGCACTGTGCCCATTATGGGCGCTCCGATGGCTGATGTATCTGGTGGACTCCTGGCATCTGAAACTTGCCGAGCAGGTGCCCTCGGAAGCATCGGCGCAGGTCACCACAACAAGGAGGCCGAGTGTCTTGAGAGAGAAGTTCAGAGATTCCGGAAAGAGACGGCCTCAACAACGTCGTCGTCGCCACCGCTGGTTGTTGGATTCATCTGCCACTCCACCTTTGCGTCGGAAGATGGATGGAGATTGATCGAGGAGTTTCTTTCAAGACATAGACCAGCGGCTGTCCAATACTTTGCGCCGGCTGTTGTCAAAAGAGAGCCTGGTGACAAAGGCGGCTTTACAAACAATATTGATCTAGCAAAGAGATATGGGTGCAGAGTAATTACACAGGTGGGTACAGAAGCCGATGCAATAGAGGCTTTAGAGGCTGGGACCGACTGCATAGTTGCTCAGGGAACGGAGGCGGGCGGGCATGGGTGCAGGTCAGCTTTGGGGTCGGGCACGCTTTCAATCGCTTCGCGATTGGTATCGATTGTTCGCGGAAATGAAAAGTGGAAGGATATACCAGTATTGGCAGCCGGGGGCATTGTTGATGGGCGGGGATTGGCAGCAGCGCTGTCACTGGGATGTGATGGCGTTGTTTTAGGGACACGTCTATGGGCGACAAAGGAGGCCAGGGGCCGAGAGGATTGTAAGCAAAGACTCGCAGATAAAGATATTGGCCCTGATCAAGTGACAAGAACCGAGGTATTTGACCTCCTCCAAAATAGTATATCACCCAACCCGTGGCCAAAGCCGTATGACTCGAATGGAATGATTCGGAATGAAATGATAAATGAGTGGGAGGGAAAGTTGAGTGTAGCAAAGGCTCAGCTGGACAAAGACAGCCAGATAATAACAGATTTCAAGGCGGCCAATGGAGGCGATGCTCAGGAAACATTCATACACTCAGGCAAGGGCGTTGGCGATATTTCATCGATTGATGGCGCATATGATATCATTCTTAGAGTAGATGAGGAGGCCAGGACTATCATTCAACATGATCTGAGGAAATTGTTTGAGTGAAATATTCTAGCAGCACGCACGGTATAAGTTCAGTGATGGCATTGCTACACATCATACCACAGTAGCTAAATCTAGCCATTCGACAACGGAGTACAGTGCCTAGCTGTCTTCGCGTTGCTATCATGTAAGTATGAATAAATCAATTTATTTTTACAAGGTCCAAAAATCGGAACATACATGTTCTACTGTAATTCTGCAAAGGCAGATCAATGCCTCCGACTGGCACATCTTTTTACATGTATCACGAAATAAAATGCATAGGCATCATCTCGCGCGCACATGCATTCCGTCTTCAACGTCTCTTCACAGAGAACGAAGACGTGTCACTTTTTACGTCTCCAGTGGAGGAACAGTATTGGCACGGCTACTGTCCTTCTCCTCCTGCTGCTTCATGCCGCCAGCCCAGACACCAGTGACGAGCGCTCCAGCAGCTCCAGCTGCCATAATGACGGGTGCCGTGGCGCCGGACGTGTTGACAATAATCCGAGATCCGACGTCGGCGACTCCGTACAGAGCGGCAGCAGCGGCTCCAATCTTTGGAACTGTCAGAGGCGCTCTTCTCCGGTGGGTGGTGCTGATTAGATCGACGATCGGAGCTAGCTCTTCCGAATCGTGGTCAAAGCTGATCTGAGGAGAAGATTCATCGTCGCTGGACGATATCTGTTGCGGCCGCATACTGCCGCCTCGGCTTGGGCGCCGAATGCCGAAAATTACAGCGTTCTGTCCAGAACTTTTGGCGCGCCCGCCCAAGAAGGGAATCGCGGATGCGGACCCGAAGAGGACGGCCGCCAGGACAACAGAAAGGGACAGCTTGGCCATTTTCATGAACAGGGCTGTATTTATGGTTCCAGGCTTTGAAAGTATGGCGGCGAAAGACTAACTGACGGCCTGCGGACCCTGCGGATGACGGCGACTTCCGCTGACTGACGAAGTGAGAATGAACCTCATGAATCTTTGAATGAATCAATCTGAATCTCGCGGTGACCGACGCGCGGTGCGGTGCGGTGACGGACGAAGCGGTTGGCGGCCAGACAGCTACTTTCACTTTGCTTGGCACAATACTGCAATACAACAATACAACCGACCACCGACACGACGCCACCGACCTCTCGTATCACGCCAAGGCATGCCGATCGACCCCACTCTTCTACGGTTGTCTAAGGAGGGCGGGGATGCAGAGCTTGTTCTCAGATCGCAGCAACTGCGGGGCGGCTACGGACATGCCATCATCGACGTCATCAAAGGCCTCCAACAGTGTGACGCCCAACGTCGTGTGGCCGTGAGTGATCTTAACATTGCAAGGAGGGATCTCAACGAGCACAAAAGGAGCTTGAGGCCGGGGATATCCAACGGCGATGGAATTGATGATGACTGCGTTGATAGAGGAGCAATCAAGAAGCAAATGCGGGAATTGCAAACCAACGTCATTCCAGAGCTACAGGAGTCTGTGTCGAAATTGGAGGTGAGGGTTGGCCAAGAGCTCCTCCCAAAACTGGCCAACATTGTCGATGAATCTGCCTTTTCTCTTGATGGACAGAAAGTTTGTGAAGCAACATCGAAGGACAAAGAAGGTGGGATTATAAATGACCCACTGTTTTGCCTGGGTGGGTGTAAAATGTTGCCGACAATAAATCCTGGCAAAGAGGCCGAGAAGAAGTCAAGTCAGAAATGGATATTAACCGGATGCGGGGTATCTATTTCCGATGCATTGATGAAATATGCAAACTCATTTCTCAATCAGAGATTGTGCAAGGATGACCCACACAGTGTTGGTTATAAGATGCTGCAATGTCCAGCAACAGCTCCGATGGATACCATTTCTTCTCATAATCTTCTCGGGTGCTCGGCATCATGTCCAGTGTGCGCCGAGGACACTTCAACATTTCAGGTACCGTCATTCATTACGCCCGCAACAATTCATGCTGGCAAATCATATCCCGACGCCAAACTGCCCATTTACCATGTTTTCAAAACCGATGAAAGATCCGGTGACTCGAGAGGATCGCATAAGAAGGACGTTTGCCGTCTTTTTTCCCATCCGACCGAGCGCATCTCAATGTTTGCATTGACTTTGCCATCATTGACATGCTCGAGAAGTTTACAAGACCAAATGGGTGGAATGCTTCTTGACTTCTTTGAAAGTCTGCTGGTTCCTAGTGACAAATCGAAATTGTCATTTGCCAACCGAAACCACCGACGGACAAATGTTTTGCTTCCGATGGTACAAGCCCGTACAGTTGATGCGTCAAGTCTGGCCATGAATGAGTGCCGACGAATTGTTGTCGAAGGGTTTCTACCCTCTGCAGATTCATATATCGAGCTTGCATCTGTTTGCAATACATCCGATTACGTGGCTCGTGCGTTGGACATCAAGAGCCATGGAACCAAGGTTGGCAAATGCAAATCACAGGGTGGCAGTGCGGAACATCTGCACATCATTCACGGAACTATTTGTGATGCGCAAGTGGCGTTGGCATGGGCGATGGAAAATAATACAGCCAGGCTATCTTGGAGTCCGGAGGGAACTGTCATCGAGGGCGTTGCCCTTCCCCGCACGCTCGCAGACTCCATGCACGACGTTGGAGAATACGAACCTCATCGTCTTGATGATTCTGTTTTATTCTTGCCGTTCTGTCGAAGAATTCTTGTAGGCAAAAGGGGCAAAGCGATCGTGAAAAAAGTTGAAGAACGTTCAAAATTAGAGAATCTTGAAGGAAAATCATCGGCGAAAGAGAAGGTTGAATTCGCCATCAATCGTCCTCCCACAAAGCGTGAAGTGGAAGCAGAGGCACTGAACAATCCTTTTGCTTTCTTGCCAATCGGCATGAAATTTTAGAGTACCGAAGTACGTAGCACTCTCTAGCTAGAGTCTAGCTAGAGGGATATTGAAAGCGATCGTTTTAATTCATTTAGTCTAGCTAGCTCAAACCTCGGTCATCCTCCTCTGGTTCATTGAAGAAGGAGCCTGCAGCGGCGGCAATCATCAGCACACCAAGTGCTGGCTGTACAATCAGTTCAAAGTTGTTGTTAAAGGCAATCTGGACCGCGTCGTTGCCGAATGCCGACCGAACAAATATTCCAGTAAGGAACCATGCAAGCAGACCGAGGACGAAGAAAAAGTCGATTGTTACAATGGTCGAGATGGTTTCCTTTATGCCACCAGGGATCGATACACCCTCCAATGCCCCCTTTTCATCATCCGATTCGGTATCCCCGCGCAACTTCTTGGCATCGGCCAGCAGTTGGTCCAGAGTAGCATCGCCGGATCCAATCGTCGGCGGTTCGATTTCGTTGCCGTCATCGTCCTCGTAGTAGTACTCCCACTCTTCGTCATCGGCGAGATCTTCTTCTTCGTCGTCATCATCATCGACGTCGTCGCTATCCGCAACAGCAACCAATCCCGAGGGCTCTGGCTTGCCCGATAGGACATCACGTACGTCGCGAACTTGCATGGTCACCGCCTTTGGCGAAGCGCTGGCTGCCGGCGCCGCTGCTGTTGCATCGGCAACTTTTTCCTCTTCCACAACTTTGGGTGCACCAGGAGCAGCAGTGACATCGGCATCCTCTGCCCTCAGATTGCGACCATCCTTTCGTTTCCTCCTCTGCCGGCTCGAGCTGCTGCTGCCGCTGCCGCTGCCATCCGACGACACGAAGAGTGGCGTTTGTGGTGTGCTGCCCGCCGACCGCTGAGGTAGCGGCCGCGGCGCCAACCCGATCGGTGCAAACGCACCGACCTGCACGAACAGTGCAGTCGCGGAGAGGAGGCAGGCGAGAAGGTGGTATTGCATCTTCTTTGGTTCGATTGAGACCGGCATCCGACACATCTTGTGTGGCATGTTGAAGCAAGGAGCAAGGAGAGAGGAGCGAGCGAGCCGAGAGCTATCGCATCGATACGTACGGTACGTTTACGAACGGCAATAATTGAAAAGTGACGTTTCCCAGCCAAGACGACACTTACTTTATTCAACGGCAAACCATGACGGCCCCTGCTTCGCTGCCCTCTTGGCTGATTGACATGCCATTGTAGGCACACGAGCAAAATAAGTGGTTCTTTATCCCAAACTGGCTGGTGCACCATCGTATCTAAGCGGCGCTTGGCGCGTGGGTGGCACGCTGAGCGAGTTGCGGGGCACCGAGAGCTGACACGTTCGCACGCGTGCTGAACTGAGGGAAAGAATTCCGGCGGCGAGAATCCGACCAAGCTCCCTACACAAGCGAGGTCATGAGCAGCAGCGACCGCGGTGCGTCAGGCACGGGCGTCGGCGTTTATAGTAGTGCAACCGATTTGTTCCAAAATATGCCCTACCTCCTCGGCCTATCGTCGTCTCCGCCAAAGGCACCGGTCACATTTTTCTCTCGGCTTCACGGCAAACTATCGCCTCATCTCACCCAGTCCAATCTGCAGCGGTCCCTCGTCACCCTGTTCATTCTGGTTATATCGTACGCAATTCTAACAACGCCGGAGGCACGGCGCAAGGTTATGAAATATTATATGGGACCACCGCGATGGATAATCAAACGGATTCGGAAGCGGGTACGAAGGATGTACTCGAAGGTATCGGGTCGGACCTTGGACGAGAGTGAGGATGGTTTCTTCATTGAAGAGGCGCCGAAGAAATCTCGGACAAAGAGGGGTGGCAGGCGATCGAGCAGTAGGGCTGATGTGCGTGATGGTAGGTCGAGCTTCTTGGGTGGAAAGCTTCGACGACCACCCTGGTCCTACCTATCCGAAGAGAAACGATTGGAAGCAGCAAAGGATACCTCCGATGTGCCGTCTGGTGGGATAACGAATGATGGCACGCAAGAGGCGCGCGGCGGGGATACTAGTAGTGTCGATGCAGGGGGAAGAGTGCATCTGACACGAACTTCGGTCCCCGTTGCTCCTGGCTTTTCTGCCACTCCAACAAGAGCGGCAGCTGTCGCTTCGAGGGACATGCTGCTCTCAACGACGCCCGATATGTCGAGTAGACGAAGAAATCGATATGCCGCTGCAGCTGCCATACCATCGCCCACTTATGAGCGAAATGAGTTGCAGTCTCCATCGCCACAGCACCACAAAAGTGCAAAGTTGCGGCATGCGTATTTGGCGCGACTGTCCCCCACGAAAGCGCCCACCACAGCCTCATCCCTGTGCACGGGTTTGTTTTTGCCGGAATCGACGCATGAGGAAGAGACCGATCATGACCGATTTACACGTGCATGGCCCCGAATTCGGAGCTCGGCATATGGCCGGCTAGTTCTACCCCCAGAGTGTCGATTCGTCGGACATTCCGACCGTGCTGATGAAGAGGGTTTGGAAGGCGAGGAAACGACTGTGATGTCGTGGTGGCTGTGGTTCCTTCACTTATTGCTATTGTTTCTTCGCAAATCGAAAGATCGGGCGATCATTATCGCAACATGCGACTATGCCGCTGTCCTTACTGCCGCATACCTCCGGCTCATGGATTACATTCGCTATAAACGAGATAAGATGCTTGGTCGTCCAACGCCCGATGAGGAAGACGAAGACGACGAAGATGAAGACGACGAAGAAGATGAGCATGGTGAAGAGAACGATACCGTCGGAGGCCTCCACAGTGTGAACTCGTCGTCCTCTCTCCGACAACTGATGGCTGCAGGAGGACTCATGCCTGCTGTTCGCGATCGATTTTACTCGGTTGACCCGAATGCCCATGTTAACGACGAGGAGAAGAAGGAGCCAGCAGCCGATCGGACAATTATCAGTACGAATGCAGAGTCATTGTCGCCCAGCAAAGACGCTGAAGGAGGGCCGTCGCTTACGCCTATTATATCTCATCATGGAGCTACTGAGACATGGACCACGCCGAATGATTTTGTGCCAAGCCCCGGTACACCGGGAGGAATGGTGGGACGGGTGAACGGTTCGGATTTGGCCCAAAATAACGAAGATAGGACTACGGAGAGCGTGGATCAAGCGAAAAACACGGGTTTCAAGCCCAAGAGGAAAAGCAGATTTGTCCTAACCACACCGGGTGGAGACGGAAGTGTCGAATCGGACAAAGGTGCGACATTGAAGAAAAGAGACAACCTCGAAACTTCTGATACAAACGTTTATTCGTCCAACGTTACTTTTCATTCAGATCGATGCATGCCCGATCTTTCCCCCCGGCCGCTGCTTCAGTCAAAATCAACGCCTTTGCTATCCAATGTGGCCACAGATGCCTCCGTATCACCGGAGTCGCCACTGAGAAGTCGCAATGGTTTCTATCCAGAGGCTTCGGTTGCTTCATCTTCACAGCATGATCTTGCCTTTTTCGATGCACCGATATCCAATGCATCTCTCAAGCAACTCAATAGGGACGTCCCACTTACCGTCCCAGATAAAAATGGTTACATTATCGGAGACGATCTTTTACCAGACTCGCAATGGACTCCGCTTCTAGTATTTGTCAACAGCCGGTCTGGTTCTCAGCAAGGGCAGCTTATTCTGATGCAGCTTCGCCGTTTGCTAAATCCAATTCAGATTTGGGATCTTGCCGACGGTGATCCCACCCCAGTGCTTCGTTCATTCTTGGTACTATCGAGGCTCAGGATTCTCGTTTGTGGCGGCGATGGTACTGTTAGCTGGATCATATCAACTCTAGAAAATATGAAACTTGAGCGTCGGTGGCCGCCGATTTCCATTCTCCCTCTTGGAACTGGTAATGATTTGGCACGAGTTCATGGGTGGGGAGCCGGCTACAACAATGAATCAATTCTTATGATTCTTGAGCAAATAACGGAGGCATATGTTAGCCTCCTAGATCGATGGGAACTGACCATCGAAAGCAAAAAGAGGAAAACAAAGGATAAGAAGAGCTTCATGAATTATTTGGGTGTCGGTGTGGACGCACAAACGGCACTCGGATTCCACAGGCTTCGTGAAAATCGACCGGCCCTCTTCTTTTCTCGTGCCGTGAATAAGGCTTGGTACGTCATCTCTGGTGCAGAAGATGCCATCAAAGCCAGCTGTGCAGGACTTTCCGAGGACATAATTTTGGTCGCGGATGGAGTTGAGGTGCCGGTACCGCCGGATTCGCAGGGCATCATCCTTCTAAACATTGACAGCTATGCAGGTGGGGTTCCTCTGTGGTCTCACGGAGAACGCCCACAACGGTCGCGTGGTCGAAGACACAGTGACGGTGATCTACTCGCGAGACAAAGTTCTTCTTCATCCGATGATTTCGACTCTGAAGAATTTGCTCGTGAATTAGATTATGAAGAAAAACTCTCCAAGGTCACTGCCTGTGATATGCCAAGCAGCTGTCAAGATGGTCTCCTTGATATTGTTTCGATCAAATCTATTTTTCACATGGGCCAGATAAAAGTTGGTTTGAGCAGAGCTCAGCTCATCTGCCAGTGCAGTGAGGTGGAAATACGGCTCAAAAAGAGAGTCCCACTACAGATCGATGGGGAGCCTTGGAAACAAAATAGCGGTACAATCCGTATTCTTCGTAAGAAAGAACCCGCGCTTATGCTTCACAGAGCCGCGGCGGACGGCGGAGGCGTCGAGACAGAGGTTGGCGATCTGCTAGAATGGGCCGAAGAGCGGCAAATTATTGACAAGAACGTGCATGCAACGCTTATGAAAGAATTCAGTCGACGCATCGAAAGCAAGAATCGAGCAAGGCGAGTCCTCTCCAATGACAACCTCTTTTCTACGATGAAGCGAGCCATTGGTGCCACTAGTCCGCAGCAGTACTAGCTAGCAGTACTGATGGATCAGGCCTCGTTCAGCATCGTCATTGTCTTGAGTGTGATATTTATATGTAAAATGTGTACATGTATGTTGTTATAGATCTACTGTATCAATCATTGGCGCACTCCTCTCATACTCTTCATGAAGCTACGTAGTGTCTGCATGTACCTAGGTACGTAGAAAGTGCGTGTATGTAGATCTAGGCCTACTAGATCTAGATCTACACATCCGATCGATCCCAGCCTGCGGAGCAGCCATCGGACGTTCGGACGGACTAAAAAGCTCCTTGCGGCGGATGCAAAACGAACCCCGCGAAGCCCAAAAGCTGTCAACCTGTCAGCCATCACAGATCACAAAGCCGCAGAAGAGCCGTCCTGGACCAGACAAACATCAACATACCATCTTGTTGTTGCAAAGATAATTCAATTTCTACACATCACAAATATCATGATTGGCGGAGAGGAAGAAGTAACCTCTGCGTATTCAATCGCTCAGCGCAAGGCGCTGTCAATAACTCCGCACGTCACAGGGTTGATTTCTTTCTTTGCTTCTGCTTTCATCGTTATTGAAATCCTCCGTGATAGACTGAAACGCAGTCAGATCTACCACCGACTCATGCTCGGTATGTCAATAATCACCATGCTCTCGTCCATCTTCTTTGGTCTTTCTACGTGGCCCATCCCCGAGGAGACGCCGTATGTTTATGACGCACGTGGAAACACTCGTACCTGCACGGCGCAAGGCTTCTTTTTGGCGCTGTCGTTCGTCGCGCCAATGTACAGTGTGGTACTCTCCGCATACTATCTTCTAGCCATCGGTTACAGCAGAAAAGAGCGCGAGCTTCGCAAGCTAGAACGCTTTGCACACATATTTGTTACGTCAACTGGCCTTGCCTTTGCCGTTTCTGGTTTGGCTCTTGATCTCTATAATTCAGTACAACTCTGGTGTTTTATCGGACCAATCCCGTGCGACGACAATGATCCCGAATGCGATCCAAATGCTAACAAGTTCCAGTTGTATCGCTGGATTTTTGTTGGCATTCCATTGTGGATCTGCATCTTCGCAATCACTGGGCTCATGGCGGCGGTTCTGTTCAAAGTTTACAATCAAGAAAGACGCTCGAGGAAGTGGCGTGCTGGTGCCGAAAATAAGGGACGACAGCTAACCAAAAAGGTTGCCGAACAAGCTGCTTGGTATGTGTCGAGTTTCTATATCACTTGGTTGATCCCGACAATAAGTCGAGCTATGAGCGCTTTTGGGAAACAACCACCATTTGCGCTGATGTTTCTTACAGTTTTGATGATACCACTGCAAGGAGCATTTAATTTTGTCATCTACATGAGGCCACGATACGTCAAGTTTCGTAGAAACAATCCAGACAGATCTACTTTGGGATTGCTAATGGAGACGTTCCTGAGGACTTGCAAAATTCGTCGCGAAGAAGAGGACGGAGATGACATGAATTTGGCCTTGAAGGTAGGCAATCTTTATCAAACCACTGCTGCTTCAATGTTGCATTCGGTTGTGGTTTCTAGAGCGAGTGCCGTACAACCTCATACTAGTAAAGCGATGACGTCGTCAGCTGTTGTTCCAGTTCAGGATGACGGTGATGGAGCCGTGGAAGGGGAAATGGATGGAAATACGGTAATGTTCAAAGAAGGGATGTAGATTGATAAGTACCGGTAGGAATTCCTACAATATATTATACATAATTCTACCATCGGTATATATCAAGTATACCAAGGGAGGGTGTTGTGGTGGGAATTGATTACAATTGGTACCGTAGAGTCTTACAACAGAAATCAGTGAACAAAAGTTTTAAGAGGGCGGACGGTGGACAGACGTAGACGCAAAAGTTCTGGCCGTCGACAGTTTTTGCTCCAATCCATCCATTCTTCAATCATTCGTCTTTGTCCAAGCGCAGACCATGGCGAAGATGGACGCAGATACCCGACGGTCTTCCAAGAAGACGTCTACGAAGAAGAAGCGCACATCTTCGTCCGGTGACGATGGCACTGGTGCCGAAGATACTGCTGCTACCAGCAGGAAGCGTGTGCGAAAGGAAGAAGTAGAAGAAGACAAGCACGATGTAGCAAACGATGATGCCAAGTCCGATGCTGATGAACAGCAAGGCCAGGACGCCCAAGAGAGCGGCAGCGGCGACAATGAAAAGGAGGACGATCCTAGCTCCATCATATCCTCATCGACATTCGATACGCTCGGTGTCTGTGCTCCACTGTGCGAGGCGGCTACTTCCCTCGGTTGGGCCAATGCAACTCGCATTCAGAAGGAGACGATCCCACCGGCCCTGTCTGGAAGAGATGTGATTGGCCTCGCTGAGACGGGATCGGGCAAAACCGGTGCCTTCGCCATACCCATCCTACACTCGCTCCTACAAAATCCCGTCCGAGGAGCTGTCTATGCCGTCATCTTGGCCCCCACGCGCGAGCTGGCATTCCAGATCCACGAGGTTGTGACGGCTTTGGGCAGTGGCATCGGTGCCTCGTCCGTTTGCATCGTCGGTGGCGTCGATATTGCCAGCCAGGCCATTGCCCTAGCGCGTAACCCTCACATTGTTACTGCCACTCCTGGGCGTCTGGTGGATCACTTGCAACATACCAAGGGCTTCACGCTCCGGAAGATCAAGTACTTGGTAATGGACGAAGCCGATCGAATGCTCAGCATGGACTTCGAACGGGAGCTGAATGAGATTCTGGAGGTTATTCCCGATTCCAGCAAGGGACGGCGGACCATGCTGTTCTCAGCTACCATGACCTCCAAGGTCCAGAAGCTGCAGAGAGCATCGCTGTCCGATCCCGTCCGCATCGAGGTGTCAACCAAGTTTCAGACACCGAAGAAATTGTTGCAATCATATCTATTCACTCCTGCCAAGTACAAGGACGTTTATCTTACCTATCTCATCAATGAGCACGCCGGCCAATCCATCCTCGTCTTTGGAGCTACGTGTAACAATGTTCAACGTCTTGCACTGATGCTCCGCAACCTCGGCTTTCCAGCTGTATGCTTGCACGGTCAGATGTCCCAACCGAAGCGCCTGGGGGCTCTCACAAAGTTCAAGAGCGGCGGAAGAGACATTCTCATTTGCACGGACGTAGCTTCTCGAGGTCTTGATATTCCCTCCGTCGATGTCGTGATCAACTTTGACCTGCCAGGGCATGGCAAGGATTACATCCATCGCGTTGGACGTACGGCTCGCGCAGGACGGTCTGGCAAGGCCATTGCTATGGTGACGCAATACGACGTCGAGGTATACCAACGTTTGGAGGGACTGTTGGGAACCAAGCTTCCAGAACACAAGCTTGACGAGGAAACCGTTTTGGTTTTGCACGAACGGGTCAGCGAGGCCCAGCGATTGGCAACTCGTGAGCTCAAGGAGCAGCTTACCACCAAAGGCGGGCGTGGCCGAAAGAAGGGAAGTCGACTTGGGATGGAAGATGCCGATGGCGAAGAAGGCGGAGTGGAACGCATCGTAGAGAAGGAACTAAAGCGCGGATACTACGCCGGTGGATCGTCCGGCAAAGGTGGCGGTTTTCACAATCAACGAGGATCTGGCAACGCCAAGAAGAAGAAATATCGGCGTTGATGAGTGAGATTATTATTATTCATGCAACAAAAGAAATTCCTAAAATGGAAATCCCATCATAAAAATGCTGTTTCTCTTCTAATAGATCTAGATCTAAAGATCTACATGTTGCTGCAGATGTTTTTGTAGATCCATCCCGTACCGGCACATAGTACTGTTAATCCTACGATCAAGTAAAAATGGCAGTAGTCTAGATTGTAACCTTTTTGACGGACACAAAAGCATGAAACAAAAACAATCAGAGAGTCGTCGAGTCGTCATTCAGCGCGCACCGCCGCCGCACCATCGGAACTTTTGAGGACAAATCGTGTGACGCACGAAGGACACGTAATTTCGAAAAGATTATAAAAGAGGGACTCCAATGTACCAAAGATTGGGATATGTATAGACCTATGTGGATACAGTGCCAATCAAACAATTGCGGGATTTCGTTTCGCTCGTTCAACTTCAACTCGTCTAGTTCTGCTACATTGTCTTGATCCAATATTTATCAAGCTTTTCGTAATAATGTTTTAGATATTTGCAACTTACAGAGCACTAATGGCAGAGGTGGATTTCCCGCATTGCGGCAGAGCCAGTAAAACTGCCGGCTTCACAAGCAGATCAGCATTGCTCCTCGAGCCTTTCCGCATATTGAAGCCCCGAAAAGAACAACCGCACGGCCACCCCCATCCCCCATCCCGTAGCGACCACGGAGCAATCCAGCAAATTGCCATGTCCGGAGTGATAAGTCCCGATCTGGGCCTCGCGGCGCCGGGCGGCGCGAGCTTCAACCCCCTCAAGAGACGGAACACGCAAATTCCCGAACAGGCTGCTGCGGAACACCCGACACCGACATCGGCTACAACGGGCCACGGCACCACGTACCGGATGGACCCAATGATGACGGAGCACCTGGCCCTCATCGGCTTCGCGGCCCGGCTCGGCACGTCGCTCACCAGCGACGCGGCCGAGGCGTCGGCGACGCGCAACGACGCGCAGCTCCTCATGGGCATGCTCAGTTCTCGTCACGGTCACAAGCCGACTTCGTCCGACGAATGCGCCGGACGTCCGCCCCTGGACGAGGCCTACTGCGGTAAGTTTATGCCCCCGGCACGCCTTTCCGTGCTTATCGTATTCTTCCCCTGTGGTGGGCACATGTTTTTGAGTGTTTTACTTCATGACACATCTTATGCTGGCATTTTCTGCGGCGACGAATCCATCCCAACTCCATCGTGTCACTAAATATCTATCATTCCGGAACCACCTCCCCCATCCCCCTACCCCCTCCTTTCTCAGCAGGCTCCACGACGAACACTGACGCGCCGTCCTTCGCTTTCAGTTGCCCGTCCCTGTCCCTCGATGCCAACCATCAGAGGGCCAAGAGGACCATGACGGCCGCCACCGGCCGGCTCGTTCTCGACGCCGCCAAGGACGACGACATCCGTGGATCCGACCTCCTCGGCCGGACCCTCCTCGCCCACAGCCGCGAGGGCGTGTCGGAGGCCACCGACGTCATGGCCCGGAACGCCCTCCAGGCCTTCAGCGTCGCCCTGGAGTGGCGCTACAGCGCGTGGGTCGGCTCCCTCGCCGAGGTCCTGCGGATCAAGAAGTCCCTCATGGCCCAGCAGCAGCAGCAGCAGCAGCAGCAGCAGGGAGAAGGAGATGTCACCGACGGGGCAGCGTCGTTTGACGAGGAGGAAGACGACGGCTACGACTACGCCGAGGCCACGGCCATTGACTACCTGGCCCGGACCATCGCCGATCTGTCCGTCATCGACGTCAAGACGGCCTTCCGCGTCCAGCAGCCGTCCGACCGGGATCTCGTCCAGCCCAAGAAGAGGATCAAGGTCCGACAGGTGACCCTCGAGAACACCCACAACAACGATGGCGGCAACGACAGCGGCAACAGCAACGGCAGCGGCCGTCTGTACGAGCGATCGTCTCCCCTCATCTTCGAGGCCGTCCTCACCGTCCTGGCCGGACCGAACGCCGAGCCCATGCGCGTCGTCCTGGGCACCGCCGGCACCATCGCCGGAACGTTCGCGGCCGCCCCCGCCGGCGCCGAGGGGGAGGAGGTCCTGGTCGGGGTCGACCTCCGCCTCGACACGGACGGCCTGGCCCACTCCATGGAAGAGCAGAGCCGCCTCCTGGTCCGGGCCGCCGCCGAGGCGGCCATGGGCGGCGGGGCGACGCCCAGCTTCCACGCCACCCTCCCCGCCACGGCCAATGCCCCGACCCGCATCCTCGATCTTACACAGCCCCCGTCCGTCGCCGA
>Ga0115006_10000607_pt1 | contig 19880 bp, 5 predicted proteins | sample ArcOceMetagenome_3_FD_88943 | JGI IMG/M metagenome (GOLD analysis project Ga0115006, IMG submission 88943) | Marine eukaryotic phytoplankton communities from Arctic Ocean - Arctic Ocean- Svalbard ARC20M Metagenome | ecosystem: Environmental > Aquatic > Marine > Oceanic | place: Arctic Ocean...
ACGACGGGAATACAGAGAACGGAGACGGGTGCTCATCATCGTGCATGATCGAGGTGGGGTACTCGTGCGTGCACTATGCGGTGCCGCCGTATCCATGCGGAGTTCATGCAGATCGATGTTGGCCTATATGCGGTGATGGCATGATTGTTGGCATTGAGTGGCATCTTCGAAGTTACTGTGACGATGGCAACACTGATTCCGGGGACGGTTGTTCAAGTGAGTGTAACATAGAACACGGATTCAAGTGCGAGCGCTTTAAGGAAGCTGCTGATGCCTGCTTTGCAACATGTGGCGATGGCATTATTGCTGGGACAGAAGAATGTGATGATGGGAATAATGACGATGGGGATGGATGCGCTGCTGATTGTTTTGTGGAAGCAGGAATGGTCTGTTTCGATGATGATATGCATGGATCTGTCGAATGTGTTGGCACAGGATGTCCGAAAGGTTTTTTGGGGTCTGCGTGTTCATTGTGCAACTCAGGCATTTATATGACCCGATTTCTGGATTCGAATCTTGCGATCAGCACCGGTCCATGTAAAAACGAGTGCAATATGCTGACGACCTGCAATGGGCATGGACGCTGTTCCGTACGTTTAGAAGGTTGTGAATGTTTCCTGGGATACGGCGGACCAGATTGCCATCCTATTTGTGGAGATGGTCGGGTCATGCCGGGGGAAAGCTGCGACGATGGAAATATCATTTCTGGAGATGGATGTTCACATGATTGCATTCAGGAATGCGGCTGGGTATGTTCGGGTGGCAAGCGTGACAATCCTGACAGCTGCCTGTATAAAATGTACGCAAGGGACTTAACGATTGCCCAAGAAACAGAGGAATTTGTGCTTGTAACTTGGAAGAACCTTGCAGCTGAATATGTCTACCACGTGGAGTTGAAGGAAGCCACATCTGAAATAGCAATGGCCTCGCAGGAGTATTCTTCTGATGGTCCAGGATGTCATCTCAGCGATGACTTTTGCTCGGTCAGACTCCGTGTTGAACCTCCAAGAGGATCCGCTGCTGTGCCAATGTCAGCCTTTATTACTGTCCGCAACGCATGTGGACAGCTCGGTGACGTTGAGACTGCCATCGGTCACTTAATAGGAGCCCCATCTCCCGTATCTGGCTTGTCTGTGACAGCCCGAAGCAGCACCAGATGGTCTGTCAAATGGAATCAGCCTAGCTTATTTTGGAGTGATGCCCATTCACAGCCAGGATATTATTTGGCAACAGTATGGTGTGGAGCAAAGTCCATTCAAATTTTGCTAAACCATTCGTCAGTTCTGCAGCAAAAGTCATTTTCGCTCAATCTGAAAGCTTCGTGGCAGCAAGTGGTCTTGAATAGGACTATAACGCTAGTACCTCAAGATGCTGGTGCAGTATTGTTGAGCCCGTGGCCGTTGAAGTGCGACCAAGGAGCAAATGTTTCTGTTCGCGTGAAAGCCCGAAATCGATTGTTTGAAAATCCCGTGTCTGCAACTGTAATTACGAGAAGCCTGGCCGCCCCATCAAACGACCTGCTCCTGCAAGCGTGGGAGCAGGAAGAGGGCTTGACCATTGTGTGGATTCAGGTCGGTTAAAAATCGAACGAATTTAGCTAGTACTAGGCTTATAAACCAACTGCTTGATGTGCTCATAAGTTGTTGGAATCTTGGCTGATTTTTGGGGGTCCTTTTGCGTATGAAGTTTTTGTGAGGTACTCAACTAGTTGACAATAAGCCTCCTTGACTGACGAATTCTTTTTTTTGGTTGGTCTGTGTCCAGCCAAGCGACACCGGATACGGCGACTCTTCAGCTCCAATTCTGCAGTACAAGATCGAAACATCAATCTGCCCAACCTTTGCCAAAATGCATGATTGTGCTTACCGCCAAGAAATTGTCTCTGGCCAAGGCAGCCATGAATTTAGCAAAAATCTTACTCGAGAAACCTTAATTTACCCTGGTGAGATTTACTATATTCGAGTTTCGGCACAGAATGAAGCTGGAACCTCGTCGGCTGAGATATCACAGCGCTTCATGATTGTTCCCTCGGTCCAATCGCCCATGTCAACTACAAAGGATCGGTTGCGAGTTGCGCAAGGCGACAATTACGTTCACGTGTGGGAAGGAGACTCGGAACACAACGCGGATGGAAGACTAAGGGTGACTGTATCCGGTCTGGACATTTACAATCCATCCGAAGATCTACGGATTTTGTTGTATGTCCAAGGTCAGGAACAAAGCGAAAGATTAGATTTCGAATCCCCGCGAATTGATGGATCTCGACTGGCCTTCATAGTTACCCTTCCAATCTTGCAGTCAAGGGTTGAACAGGCCAGTACATTGGTGATGATAGAATTCTCCTCAGCGCGGAGCCCAGAAAGTGTTGCGTCCTTGTATGTGGAATACTTTTTGTACCCGCAGCCAATCATTTTGATGGTCTTGCCAACAGGCGCGCCAATATCTGGTGGTGTTTCGGTAATTCTTCACGTGAAAGAATTTGTTGGGGATGAAACACGAAGTGGTGCAAACTTACCCAACTTTGCTGACTCTTTACTCCCAGGAGTGAGAACTAGAATTGCTGTGACGTGTAACGATTCTGCCTTGTCAACGTGGGTTCTGGCGTCATCCGCAGAGATACCGTCATCAGTCACGGCTGATGGAATGGAACCCTATCGCGTGTATGAGCTATCCTTCGTCCTGCCTCCGTCCCCATGTGGCCCAGAGCGAGTTAATTTCTTAGTTGACCTTGAAAATGACGGACTTCATGGCTGCGCACTATCCAATTGTTCAAGCAATTGGCGACCCAAGATGCAAGGGCTGGAACTTTTTCAATTCCGTAACCCTGGTATCATGGAGGTTACGCCATCATCGGGAATGATCAACCGTGGAAATGAGAAAATCATCATCACCATCACACTTGAGAATGTTGGGGATGTCTCAGGCCTCAGTGACGTTGGAGTATCTCTGGGTGGGAACAATTGTACCATCTTCAGTTTGCCTTCTGAAGTAGGCTCAAGCGAGACACTGCTCATTCAGATTAAAGTGGTTGCTCCAGAATTACCGAGAGGGGATGCGGGGCTCCTGGATCTAACAATTTCAAGCAGCACCTTTGGAGTCTTCACCGTGCCGTGGGAATTTTTAGCACCTCCAGTGCCAGCTATTGTTCCGAATTCTATCCGAGTCAATGATGAGAATAGAGACGATTTTTGGTTCAAACAGGTTGGTGAATTTGACGATGGAGCGACTTGGTCTTTCGAGATTGAGATATCAGCGCTTTCAGAAAAGTATGACACTGGTTTTGATCAGTTAATGGTCAATGTAGATGACTACCGAGACCGTGTAAAGGTTGTGTCGCTTATACGACAAGGGCCCAACGTATATCTGAAGTTCGACTTGAATGTTGGCGATCTGCCAGTAGGAAGGTATAACCTAACTCTTGATGTTATCAAGAATGAACAGGTGCAATGGAGGCTGACTTTCCCAGAGCACATCAAGATAGTCGACATGTCGATTCCCACTGCTGCAGATGGAGCAATTGTGCCAAGCGAAGGTCCTGCGTCCGGCGGCACAATAGTTTTTGTCGGTATCGTGGGCGCTCGTCCCATCATTGATGCAACTGCTTCTTTTGCTTTCAAAGTGCGGCAAGAAAATAAATATGAGGAGACAGTTGGAGAAATCGTCGCAGGGCCTCTATCCTTGAGCGCGTGGGGACAAGGTGCATCGTATCTTGATTTTCTCCACAAGACAAGTCAGCAAGGTAGCGCACAACTAGCAAATGCATACGAAACGGTTTATCGTCGCGTTCGGTCAGTCATCGCATCGGATGATGATGGTGCCGTCTTAGCCGTCCGGACAAATCCGTCGAGCATGTCTGGGAAAGCAACTGGGGTCATAGTTGCCGCGGAAAGTGCCGAAATCACCTTCGACTTCTATCTAGTTGCAACGCCCAGCTCAGAGGCCATTGTAGTATCAGCAACCACAGCGCAAGGATCTGCTTCGGGACCAATGGAAGGTGCATACATTATCGTCATTGTCTTATCAAATTTTGTAATTACCAACTATCTTCACGAGCTTTCGATCTCGTTTGGAGCCCAGATTGGACAAGTTGTTATGTTGGAGTTTTCAAACAGCAAGCAAGGCACGAAATTGAGGGCTTTGGTCCCACCAGGAGTCCCTGGTACAGTGTTGGTTGAAGTGAGACATGATAAGCACCCACAGAATGCAGCAACATTTGAATTTCAGTACATCGACACGCAGACGTTTGCAGTGGAGCGAGTACATCCATTTCAGATTTACAATGATGGAGGTCAAATGGTAGAAGTGGACATCCTTCGACTTCCGTTAGGGATCGATATTACTGAATTCAGTATTGAAATGTGGAATGTCGATAGCAGTATGCAGGCCCTTGGTGCTTCAATGCAACCAGCGATGATTCAACATCTGCCAGCAGCGAAAAATGGGGATTCAAGGACAAAAATCCACTTTATGTCCAAAGAGCTGCAGGACAATGATTCAGCAAATATCAGGGTCGACATTTTGATCAGGGGTAAAGCCATTTCGTTTGCTCTGGAGTACAAAAATCTGCCCGACGGGCCTCCTCACATTGTTGACCTGCATCCTTCAACCGTCACTTGTACAGGTGGAAATCAACGAGTTTCGATGGTTCTGCACAACTTGAGGATGGTAACTCGTGCCTCTTCTCTTCATATATCTGTTCAGGGCCGAACTCTCAACACCGAAATTCGGGTTCAATCAACCATGTCTGAGACGTTTGTGTCTTTCGAGATACCTCACCTTCCTGACCATAAAGGTGGTTCGTCAGTCCATTTGTCCGTATGGACTGACGATCTGGGGGTAAATATGGCTGCAAATGCCAGCTTTGAATGCTTGGACACGAAAAAAGCTTCACTTGGATACATCCTGCCCTCTTTCGGAGATGCTGGGAGAAATGTTTCCGTAAAATTGGGCTTGAATAGATTTATTGGAGCAAACTACAGCAATGTACGTTTGTTTGACAACAGGTATTAACGTGTCCTGCAACAATCCCAGGCTTGATTGTGTCAGAAAAGAGATTGATGTTTTTGGTTTCTGTTTCGTGCAGGAAAAATCAGGTATGCCCAGATAGCTTGACCGGGGGGAATGAAGAATGCGTTCAAGCGTCAGTCGAAGAAGTAGCATTGATTGACATTCAACGGCATTTGACTGAGGTAAAGCACATGATGCCATTTTTTGCTTGATCAAAAGAATTTTTTGTCGATTGCGCACTCTGACTTGCTGGATTCATGCATGCCCTAGGTGACGCTCAGCTTGAGATCAAACGTTGCAAGAACATTTACCGCAGTAGTTGCACCGTGCGAACGCCTTGAGGACTGCGTGCACCAACATGTTCCGTTCTCGTTCACATTCAAGGATCCGTTTGCCATCCAACCTACCGCGTTCTTGCCGATGTCAGAATTTCTGTACGGAGGTACCCACATGCGGATCAGAATGCGGAATCTGCCCAAACGCACTAACACAAACGAAGTCATCGTCGGTTTCCACGTGAATGTCTCCTTGAGTGGAATTGAACACGGCAGTGTCGAATCGGACCTCATTGTCTTGATCCCCTCGAGTATTTCTGTTCAGACTGTGACAATTGTTGTCTTCTTAATTGACCTTGGGCTCGCGCTGGAGCTCGAGAATTCGTTTTCTTACATTTTGCCCCCAACTCCTGCAATAGCCAGAATAGTTCCCACACAGGCTTCCGTACAGAGAGGATCGCTGATCAGGGTCTCAGTCACAAATTTTCCAAAAGTGTCTGCGCCGGAAGATGTCCAGGTGAAATTTCAATCCGGGGGCCTGACATCCATTGCTACTGTGCATTCTGTATACATGAACTCAGAACAAGGATCAATCCAGAATCTTCAAATAGACGTCCAAAGTCCAGTTGGCATTGGAGTGAAGCCAGGATTCGCAGTTGTGCTCGTTTTTCACAAGGCGACGGGCCAAACTCAGCCTGCCACTTTACGCGATTCATTCATGTTCGTTGATTCGTTCAGCCCTCAGGTATCCCGAATGTCCAGTTTGGATAAGATGGGTATAAATCAGCTTCCTGTGCCGATGACTCAGAGCACACAAATCTCAGTTGACATCGCCAATGTTCCGCGACCCGCAGACGTGGAGCCCAGTAGCTACTTCGTGAAGATTGGAAATATTCCCGTGAATATTGATTCTGCTATGGTAACAGATGACGGACAGGCTCGACTTTTCTTTTTTTCCATCCCATCAATCAGAAGCGGTGATGAATATGGAATTGTATCATTTGGAACGCTTTGCTCCAGTGACTGTTGTGCTGACATGTCGTGCCCAAGCACCTGTCCCGACTTCAAGTCTGCATGCTTTGTAATCCAGTACTATGACGATACAGTCCCTCAGGTCAATGCCAAGACTGATCTAAGAGGTCCATCAGTTGGTGGGGATGAAATAAGACTGGTGATTGAAAACTTTCCGACCTTGGCGTCGGCTGAAGATGTCCTTGTAAGCTACCAAGTTTCAAATGAGAGAACGATCGTAGAAAATGTCGTTCTTGTGTATTCATCAGCGCCTAAAACTGAAATCCTCATCGTAACTCCTTTTTTCAGCACTATCACAACAGAAACTGCTATTCAATTCACGATTGAACCCATAGAAGACCCCAGGAAAAACGTAAACGTCTTGTACATTGTCGAAGCTGTGCAGGCATCTGTTGCAACTTTTTTTCCTTCAGCAGGATCTTATCTAGGTGGAACAACTGTCCTCGTTGAGTTAGATTTTTTCGTGTATCCGACAGACCTGCTCATCAGATTCAACTCACAAGATCAAGATCATGAGGTCGTGCCAGACGAATACATCACAATTTTACCCGTAAGCAGCAGAACGCGCACGGCGATCACTTTCGTGACACCGTCAACACTGCCTGGCCGGTTCCATGTGATGATACTCCCGAAGTATTGTTCTTATCCCTGTGCGATGTCAGCTTCATTCTCGTTCAGCCAAATTGACGACACTCTGCCAGAACTTGTTGCACCAGTCCCGTTTTCTGGAAGCTTTCACAGCATGAATATGCCTCCTATCAACCTTCGCCAGGCTCCTGCACAGGATGCCGTGATGTATTTGAATGTTTCTTTTGAAGGACATGGGCAAAAGTTTCAGACTTCAAGCTTCGACAACATCAAATATGTCCATTCCGAGACAACGGGCGTGAGCACTCTTTCCATTCCTACACCGCAGATTTCCGAACAGGGCTCCTATAAGGTCACTCTCAAATTTGAATTACTGGATGGAACCGTTCAAGAAGTTCGAAGTTTCGATTTCATTTTTTTCGATGGCTTTGCTCCTCGCATTGTCAGTACAACTCCCAATAAGGTACCAACTTCTGCAGTCGTTGAAGGCCGACAATTGTACTTGCACAGCGAAATCTCGATTGTGTGTGCCAACTTTCCTCAGGATATCATGGGCAAAAACGATGTTGCGGTTGCGCTCAATTCCTCTGTCCAGATTGTTACCCTTATTGATGTCAGGCACCTTGTGTCGTGCGAGATGAAGCGTCCAGATTGCAACCGCAGCCTCATCGTGGTAAAATTGCCCTCCCTCGAGTCCCCTGGCGTGGATCAACTTGTCATTTCAAGGATGATGCCAGGACGGGAAACCACACATATTTTGAGCACTCCCATAGAGTATGCTCCACCGTGCGATTATTTCAGATTTTGCCAGGCGATGGGCTTAGTTACAAATTTCCCTCTTCTAGAGACAAATCCAGTCGTGGAATGTGATGCTAATTACTGTCTTGACCCAAATCGCATTGGAGATCCTGTCGTCGTGGATGCATTTCCCACGGAAGGCTCAGTCTCTGGGGGTACCTTTGTCACTGTTGTTTTACGCGACTTCCCAGCCTTTTCTCCAAGTGATGCCTCTGTGCAAATCCAGGGCTCCAATTCGGTTCAGATTGCGCCAATCCTTGCTCTCAATCAGAGCAAGGACTCGACACTGTTGTCAAGTCTTGTCACGATCCTTTTTCAAACTCCGGTCTTTACTTCAAGGGATACAATAGCTTCGGTTTCAATCAGCGTGCCGATCGCTGGGACTCAAAAAGCAGCATCCTTTCCCTTCGAGTATTTGCCTGCAATAAGCGGCCCTCCAAGGGTCGTTCGCTACCTGCCAACGACAGCATATGCAGGAGAAGAGCTGAACATCCTTGTTGAGCTTGAAAATATTCGAAGGCTCGAATTTCCATTCTCTTCCAGAGACCTTCTCGTCCACATTTTCAATACAGAAATGTCATCCGGCTCCATCACAGTTGTTTACTCCGATCGGTATACCACGTCCCTTCGCATTTCTGCGACTCTTGATAATGCTGTAATACAGGATTTCGGTGCAGTGACAATTGGTGTGGGTTCAAGACTTGAGGTTTGGCGTGGCATGGGTACTTTCAACATCACAATCCTTGAAACGCCTTCTCCTGTTCTTATATCATCGTACCCAACGCAATATTATGGTATATCGCCTAGTGAGCAAAATTTACTCAGTGTTCTGGTTGCACATCTACCTCCATTTGCGATTGACACTATTTCAATGATGGCGAGAACAGAGATGCAGACAACTGGTTCGACGTACACTGTCCAAGTAATGTCAGCGGTATCTTTGACTGCAGAGAGGTGCTTCAAAGCATATTGCTCCTTGACTGAAATTAGGCTCAAAGTTCCTGCTTTGGCAGACGCTGACCAACAAGTAGGTGGGGCAGCATCTATTCAAGTGTACACTGGTGCACAAACGCTAATTAGCTTTTATTTCTACTTCCGAGCAGCGTCTGCGCCGAAAGTGCTCATGGTAGAGCCGAGCTTACTATCACTGAAGGGCCAGGTCCCGGTTACCGTGTATCTTCAGAACTACCCTTCGGCGGTGTGCAAACTTCGGGATCCGCCTGACTGCTCCCAAGAAGCAATCAACAGTGGGATGAGGGTGATGTTTGAACGACTGGCAAATCCACTTACTTTTGAAGTCTTAGACATTAATGGCTTGATGGCTGTCACGTTTTTGGCTCCCCCAAGTCAAGTGGCTGGAGCAGAAGTGGGTACAATTGGATTGTGTCTGCAAAGTCTTGCTTGCTCCTCTTCGGTCGAGTTTTTGTTGAAGTACAAAATGCCACAAGCCGAAATTACGCCAAAGGACGGCACCATGAGAGGCGGAGATCTGCTTTCTATATCAAGCCAAGGCTGGTGGGGTAACGGCGAAGTTCCAGCATCACTTCCCACCTCTGACTCACTTATCATCAAATTTGGAGACACAACAGTCTTGGAGTCAGATATTGTATCGGTGATGTCTGAGGACACTTCTCTGGTCACCGTCATCCGGTCGCCAGCGTCGTCACTAACAGGTGCTGTGGCCTGCTCAATAAGTGGCATCGTCAATGGCGAGACGAAAACGTCGAGATTCCTGTTTGACTTCTTCAACAATCCTACAGTGGCCAATCTGCAGCCCAGGAAAGCATCAATTTTCGGGCGTACAACAAATTCCGAAGATGACCGAAGTGTCGTAATGACGGTCAAGGATTTCCCATTCGTCTCGTCTCCCCAGGATCTTCGAGTTACATTTGGGCACCATGTTTGTGGCTCAAGCTCGATGTGTGCAGTGACACAGATCAGTTATCTGCAGGAAAAGGGCACCATGCTTATGCTTGTGCGAATAGCGGTGCCTCCGGCCAGTACTGCAGGTGAAGTCAGTATTTCAGTCGAACAGGCGAGCGTCGAGGCTGGAAGAAAAGCCCGACGCGCTGAAACGAGATTTTCTTACTACACACCCCGGCCTGACATCCAGTCTGTAAGGTGGTGCAAAACGTGTGTTCAGGGCGCAGGCCCATGCATTATCATGGGAGTTTGTGGTGATGGTCATAGGCCGCGAGATGATTCGTTACCTATCCACGGAGGAGGAACCGTAACGATCATAGTAGACCACCCGCCTTCACACCTAATTAGTTCTGATGTAGGTGGCTCACCGGAATCTGCAGTCTTTTCGCTCTTCTTGGGTTCTGCGTATGGTATCTTTGTAAAGATCGCCTGGAGCAATGTAGAATGGAATGGTGAAAATACTTTCATGTCTAGGCTGGCGTTGGAGTTTGAGGTCCCGGATTCCTTCTCAGGCCGTGATGCTAAGCTCACAATATCCATGCACAGCCTCAAAGGGTTGTCTGCAGCTTCGGCTTTCCGTGGCGTCTCCTTCTTTGATGATCGCGTTGCTCTCGCTTGCTTGCGAGGCTGTGAGCAATCTGCCCAAGGAAATCAAGACGTTATCGTGTCAGTTTCCAACCTCCCGCTCGCCTTTGATTCCCCTGTGGTAGACCAAGTCATTGCCAAGATTGGAGTACGCCATGCACTTTCAGTGCATTTTGAGCATGACTACCCTGGGTGCAATCAGACAGCGACTTGCTTGAGGATGGTATCGCCTGGCTGCATTGACTGTACTTTTTCTGGTGGCGTGTTAGAACTTCCCCTCACATTAGCGCTAAAAGCTGATAGGTTAGGCTCGGCTACCACGTGCATATTCAAATACTTCTCGCCCCCAAACATCGTTGCTGCAAGGCTGGATGCAGCTGGAGTAAGCATAAGATTGCAATTCGATCAGGATACAGACAAAGGAAAACAGGCTATTACTGACACAAACTGCGATCACATATTAGACCATGAAACCATGGACAAGTTGGCAGCGCATCTGCATGAGGCATCTTGTGTATGGGAGAATAATCAAGTGTTCATCGTATTTCTGGGTCCAGGAGCTACCATCGTCCCTGGCAATGCAATTCGTATTCGGCATGATATTCTCAGGTCGCGCAACGCTGTTTCCGGCCCATCCACCTCGACAGCAACTGTCGAAGTTCCTCAATTTGCTGCATTTCCGGTCCTGTCATTGACGGTTCAAGGTCCCCAAGTCGTAGATGCATGCTCAGATCTAGAGATCAGAGCGACCGGCAGCAGTGCAAGGGCATTGGACTTCTCTTGGAGCTGCAGAAATGATGAGATTCTCGATGAAGCGCTAAGTACAGTGTCGTCAGCAACCCTATTTCTTGAGTCTGGCACCCACGAAATGCAGGTTTTCGACAAGGAATATGATATTGTGGTGACTGCCACAAATTTCCTGGGAGTCAGCGAGCAGGTTGGATTTAGCGTGCTCAAGAGGGGATTCCCGACGCCGTTGCTCACTTTTGACCCACCGTCGTTCTCCACCACCCGGGACCAGGATGTGTTGATTAGTGTGCAAGCTTCATTCTCGCAGTGCCCCACGCCAAGAAACAGGCTGAAATTTCTCTGGCGCCTTGACCGAACTGAACACTGCAATTCTCAGGTTGATATCAGCATCTTTGAATCTACTACCTCGCAACTTTACATTCCTGCGGATCTTTTGAATTCGGGCTGTCGATATGTCTTAGTAGTGGAAGTTTACATGGAAAATGAACGAGGGTCTAGATCCGAAAGCATTTACACGCTCGATGTTGTGTCAAGGCCGCTCGTTGCCAAGATCGCAGGCGGTACCGAGATCCTGGCTTCAAAAGCGCGGGAATTAGTCTTGGATGCAAGTGCATCAATGGACCCGGATTTCAATGGCGATGTAGATGCTGATTTGCAATTTGCATGGTCTTGTAGCGTTACAGAATCAGTAACCGACCTTACCAGTCCGCTTTCTAGAGGGGTGTCCAATGTTTGTCTGGATATGAACGGAGTTGACATCGTTCGCTACCTCACTAGCTCTGGCCAGCATAACCAGTCGCGTGTTGTTTTGCGTACGCACGTGCTTCAAAAATTGGCTGCTTCGGATAAGCCATATTTGTTCGAGGTACGAGTGGCAAAGGGATCAAGGACACCGTCCACGTTCCAAATGCCTGTCGTTCTTGTGGACAAAGCCATACCTAGCGCAGCAATTCAAATGGAGACCGGATGGTTCACAGAACATGGAGGACTCAAAATCAACCCGAATCAGCAGCTTGTGTTGACAGGTCATTGTTCACTGACTGCTCCAACATATTCCGATCAACAGGGAACAGCGTTGAAGTGGAATTTCGACCCGCCAGTTGCAAAATGGACGACGATTAAGGAAGACAACGTTGCAAATGCAACCCATTTGCGGGAAACCATTGTTCTTGAAGAAAACGCACAGGCATTGGTTGCTGGTACAACTTATGAGGTTGAATTGGAATGCGTGGAGTTGCCTGGTTCGACGGCAAAATCTGTGATGCGTCTGTCGGTCAATGCGCCTCCTGTGGGTCCTTCATGCAGGGCCTGCCGACTTGCTGGAGGACAATGTGCAACTGAGAATCCGCTGATGGGGCAGCCTATCACAGACATATTCCGATATTCGTGCTTGAATTGGGCTGATCATGATGTGCCTTTGGAGTACCAGTTTGCATACTCTGTTTTATCTGGTGGGAACTATTTCGACATGGTATTTGACTGGGCGGTATCGCCTGTGAGAGATTTGGTGCTCCCGTCCGGAACCATCTCGTTAAAAGCTCGAGTGAGAGACTCGTATGGCGCAGCCACCCAGTGGATGCAAGGAGACACCCTGTTTGTAGGTGCAGACGCTGGTTCACGGCGACTACTTGGACCTTCAGAAGAATGGCCGGCCGTCTGGACAAGAGTGCAAGAAACGCTGGACCTTGCTGATTTTAGCCTGGTCAATCAGCTTGTCGGGGCCCTCGCAATCCAGGTCAACGAGTGGGCGCAGAAGAATATGGATGATCGCTCCAGTGCAACACGGCGAAAAGAAATCCTGTTCGAGACCTTGAGGGTAGCGTCAGACCAGGCTGTGAAAACGGAAGGCTTCGCGTGCGAAACACTGTCAGTGAGCGAGGCACTTGGCTCGAACATTTATCACATCAGCGCGGCCTCAGTTTCGCATCTTTCCTCCATTGTTTTGCTGCTTTCATCTTCAGGCGTGGTTCGATCTTTAGCGCCAGATTGTGCGAAAAGAGTTTTGACGCTAACGAGAATCGCATTGACCGCCACTCACGAAAATAGAACGTGTTTGCCGAACGGATTCGCTGGGACCGCCCAGGATGAGCTCATGCGTCCCTTTTTAACCAACATGGATGACTCTTTGGACATGGTTCTACAGAAGGCCTCCTCTCGACTTGTGACAGGGCAAAAACGTGAGCTGAAAGACCTTGCATGGAGAGGATTCAACTACGAGATAGCGAGGATAGCGATGTCGAGCAATGCCGTGTCTGCCAGTCGATTGAGTAAGGGTGTCGACTTACCTGCAGTAAAGTATTCTGGCGTGACCTATCGACTGCCCCAAGAAATATTGCAAGGCCCCGGCGTGATTTCGGAGTCATCGTTGTCTGTGTTGTTTGGAGCCTTCCAATATCCCCCGGTGATTGGTGGCGTCAACCCGATTTCGCCGGTTGTCACCTTGGCTCTGGCGGACGCCACAGGCCACAGACTGGAAGTATCAAATCTTCGGCAGACGGTGAACATTACGATTCCTATCTCGCTGCGCAGTTTATGCAACGTCGAAAGAGCACTCTTCACAGGGCGAAGCCGTTGCCTCCACTGGGATAAAGAGCAGGGTGTATATAGCCCTGATGGTTGCGCCGTTCTTCAGAATAGTGACACAGAAGTCACATGCATGTGCACGCACCTGACATCCTTTGTAGTCGAACCTTTGATCGAAGAGCCCATTTGCACTCCTTGTGACCAGGGATTCTATCAGAGTAAAGCTTGCACACAAACCTCGCATAGGGTTTGTCAGGCTTGTCCTGCTGGAAAGTACGCCAATGGCACGGGAAGCACTTCATCTGCAGTCTGTATTGACTGTAGCATGGGTAAGTTTGCTGATACCAGTGCCAACTTTCGAGAGTCTCATTGCACTTCATGTTCTGCTGGAAAATTTTCCTCTTCTCTGGGTGCCTCGACAGCCCAGACATGCAGTGAGTGCATCCCCGGCAAAGTTTCGTCAGTTTCCTCATCTTCTTGCACCGCATGTGGGGCTGGATCATACTCTGATTCCATGAAGACGATGTGTGTGCGTTGTGCGGCCGGAAAGGTCGCGGCAAGCATAGGTAATACAGACGAGTCCGACTGTGTCCCTTGCATCGCGGGGAGGTATTCCAGCGAAAACAGGACGTCATGCGTTGCGTGTGGTGCAGGAAAGTACTTGGATTCTGCAGGCAACGATGATGAGGCTGATTGTTTTCCCTGCGCTGAAGGCAAATTTTCGAATCAAACTGGCGCATCCACAGTTGAGACGTGTCAGGATTGTGCGCCAGGCAAATATTCAGAGACTACGGCTTCGACCACATGTGACTCGTGCCGCGCCGGCAAGTACTCTACGCAATTTGGTGCCATCTCTGCGGCTTTCTGTGCAGAATGTCCCGCCGGGTCGTTTGCACTTGCTGAGGCTAGTGCGGCCTGCACCAATTGTCTAGCCGGGAAGTACTCGAACGTAACCGCCTCAAGTGCTTGCACGGAGTGCCGTGAAGGTACGTTTCTTGACGAGGTCGGCAGTGATGATGAATCAGACTGTCGCAAGTGCGTCAAGGGCAAGTATTCTGTGTCAATTGGTGCCACGAATGATTCTGTGTGCCAGGATTGTCCCAGCGGCAAGTATGGGCTCCATGATGGAGCGCGTGAAGCATCAGCATGCAATGAGTGTGATGCTGGCAAGTACTTGGAGGGATTCGGAGCAAGTTCTGCCTCTGCGTGCAGCCTGTGCAAGGCAGGCAAATATTCGAACATGACTGGGGCGTCACATGCCTCAGCATGCGTGCCGTGCATGTCGCACTCGAACTCTACTCCTGGCTCAGTCAGCCCTCAGAGCTGTGAGTGCATCCCAGGATTCACAGGCCCAATCTCCGGAGCATGCGCGTACTGCCCTGTGGGCACGTACAAGGATAGTTTCGGGTCTGGCGCTTGCACGCAGTGTGTGCAGAACTCCACCTCAATGCCTGGATCTACTACGGCAGATGCTTGCAAATGTAACATTGGATTCACTCCGAATCAAGGCTCCTGCTCCCAATGTCCGATTGGCACGTGGTATGGCGACGGACACTGCCTTGCTTGCGGACCATGCGAACTTGGATTCTTCCGGGAGGGATGCCTAGGACTCAGTCAGGGGTCATGCAAAGCGTGCCCACGGGGAACCTATGCTGACAATGTAACCCTCTTTGTGTGCAAAAGCTGCCCGGTTGGTAAATCTACCAATCGGACCATGGCCAAGTCCCGCCAGGACTGCGGTTGTGATCGTGGCTATGCGTCCAGTCCAGATCAAAACGCAGGAGGATGCGCTCCGTGTGTCGCAGGCAAGTACAAGGATCAGTATGGAAACGAGGAGTGCAGTGCCTGCCCTGGAAACTCAACTTCGGAAGAGGGAAGCCTTTCCTTGGATGCCTGTCTATGCAAACCCGGTTATGCTCCACAGAATGCAGGAAGATGCGTTTCGTGTCCCGCAGGCAAGTACAAGGACAAGAATGCTGGTCTCTGTCTCGCATGCACTTCTGGAAAATATTCGGCGGCAGTGTCTGCAAGCACAGCCAGCTCGTGCGAGAATTGTATCGCGGGCAAGTATGCCGCATCAGAAGCGGCGACGGCATGCACAGAGTGCAGCGCTGGCAAGTATTCGATGCAATCAATGAGCAGGTCAGAGTCCGATTGCGAGCTATGCGGCAAAGGCAAATATTCACCGGCAGTTGGTGCTTCCGCAGCGAGCCAATGCTGGGCCTGCGGTGCAGGAAAGTACTCGGATTCTTTTGGCGCCACCACTCAGGCTGTCTGCACCCTATGTGACGCGGGAAAGTTTGCTTCTTCTGATGTCAACGACAATGAGGCGGACTGCATCCCTTGCAGGGCTGGAACATTCTCGGGGCTGCTTGGCGCTAGCACATGCCAGGCTTGCGAAGCCGGCAAATACCTTCCGACCCGAGGCAGAAACTCGAGCATTCACTGTGTGCCTTGTGTGAAAGGGAAATACTCCACGGCGAGCGGTGCCTTTACCAGTGCAGCATGTAGAGACTGTGGGGCTGGTAATTATTCTACGGTGCTTGGCGCAGACAGTCGCACTGCCTGTCTGCCGTGCGCGTCTGGCAAGTACGCCTCTTCGCCCGTGAACGACGCCGAGGATGATTGTCAGGCGTGCAATGCTGGCACATTCTCGAGTGTCGGGTCTCCGTCCTGTATCACGTGTCCTGCATTTTCGGTTATGCAGCAAGGCGGTACCAGAGGTTCAGACTGCGTGTGTGTGGAAGGCTACAAACACAGGATCACTGCATCACCTGACGACATTGTTAATTGTACAAAATATGCAGCATTTACTGCAGCTAAGATCGTGGACTCGTCAGTCGCCCCGGGCGCGAGGAATTTCATCACAGTACGGTTCATGGTAAACTTGAATATTCCCGCAGGAACCGTCGTCGTCTTGTCAGGACTCATCAAAACATCCTCTCCATCAAGTCAGATTGCTATAGTTAGTACGAAGGGAGACGTCACGGGCTTATGGAGGTACGATGAGGGATCTCTGCGTTTTAGTCTTGGACAACCTGCGCTGCCGGAGGAGGAAATTGTGTTTTCATTCGATGTTCAGAACCCCTATGATGCCCAGGAGGCTCCAGAGATTCGGTTGGGGTTGATGTTCATCTCAGGACTCAAAATAGAGCTGCTCTTATCTGCATCGACAGCAATGACTGTATGCAGATCGGGTTATTACGGAGCGGGTTGCGGCATCAGGTGCTATGGCGACGTGGTTGGCAGGAAGTGCGTGTGCCGGGATGGACAATTTGGGGTGAATTGTGGGCAGACGGGTGTACTGTTGCCATCCTCCGTCGGGCCGACAATGGTTCAGTTGGGAGCGGCTGCTGACCTCAAGTCTGCGAGTGGTGTAGGAATATCGATTCCCGCAGGGGCCTTGACCAGTTCTGAGACCCTTGAAGTCAAAGTCTATAATGTAAAAGTGGAAATAGGCGAGCAGCAGGCAGAGACGATCGTGCCTGTTGGACCATTGGCCGTTTTTACCCCTCATGGACTTGAATTCGCGATTCCTGTCTCACTCTTCCTCAGCTATGATCCTTCGCAGGTGCCGCAAGGGCAAGCACCCTACGTTCACTACTATAATGAGACAGCTGCTCCCCCCCGATGGCAAAGGATGGGGGGTACAATTGCGGGACCAGGCTTGTTAGAAACGAAGACAACACACTTCTCGACCTTTGGGGTTATGGCAACTGCGGAGTCAGGCAGCATGCCATCACCGGCTCCTGGTGTCAGTCCGACAGGAACACCACCTCCAGTCCAGGTAACCCCCCCTGAGACCTGAACCCTAAATCTTAAGCCCTAAGCCCTAAATCTTAAGCCCTAAACCCTAAACCATACTCATAAACCATAAACTCAGGCAAGCCCTCGGCCAAGTCCCGACCCGTCTGTCTCTGGCCTACCAACGTCGAGTTCGCCTGCGCCAGCGGCTGGGGACTCTGAATCTGGCATATCATGGGCGCTTGTCGCCCCGCTGATTGGCGCAGGCGTGGCAGTAATCCTGGCATGCTTTATGGGCGCATACATCGTGCTGCGACGAAGAACAACCCACCGTCAGGCTGCCTTTGCCAAAACGCAACGCAGCTATTCACAGCCCTCGCTCGCGCAGCCACGCGATGACACCCGAGTTGATGCAGAAATCGCTTTCATGCCGGCGCCCGACGATGCACAGCTGACAAATGAAGCGCTTGACAGACCTCTGACAGCCTTGCCTTCCATGTGGGCCCCTCCCAAACCACTGTCTTCGAGAGGCGCGGCAACACTCTGGAGGCGTCCATCTTCCAGAGCTTCTGCAGCGGTGTCGGCGCCAGCCCCATGTTCCCTGCCCGATGATGGTCTGCCGGAACCAGAGCTCGAACCTGCGAGGGAACAGGATCTTGTGGGTTCCGGACGTGTTGATGGCGCCCCGCCATGCAACCCGCTTAGACCTTCCCCGCTTGTTCCTGATTTGCAAGCCGATGACGATCAGAGCGTGGACGATGAGGACATCGAAGCCATGGACTTGAATCATCGCTCTGCAGCCAGGGCGCCTGCGGCGCCCACACTGCGGATGTCACCAAGGCAGCGCGAGGACACAGCGCAGCCGTCAGCAGTGCGTTCAGCCGCAGCCTGGCGGGCCAAACAGCCTGGCTGGAGGGAATGCCCAAGCTGCATGAGACCGGTCCGTGCGTTTTGGCCTCGATGCCCGGCATGCCACGCACCGTTCGAGGGAGGAGCACCGGTTGCAAAAGCTTCAGCGGAAGCGTCCGTGGAAAAGGAGGAGAAGTGGGTGAGAGGAGAGACAGGTACGGCGAAGGGTGGAAATCAACACGCGCCGCTATCCCCGGCGGACTCGACATCCTCAGAAGATATCTCGATTCAATTGAAACCCTCCCCACTTCCGAGCTCATCACCTGTGGTGCCAGCAGCCTCACAGACGCCGCCAACGCCCTCGTTCATTTCCCCCACAGGCGTGGTATCTATCAGCCAGTTGCCAAAGAGCGCGGCAATGTGGCAGCAAGCTGCCTTGCTTCCTGACTTCTCAGACATCCAAGAGGATACGGAAAAAGAGGAAGAAGGGGAGGAACGTTGATCCAAATCGATCAATAAGATGGAATCTCAGCAGACATACTAATAAGCGCAGATGTATTCTTGTACTTGGCAATAAACTAAAATACAATATGGACCATGACAACGGCTTGCGTGTTGCGTTTCCTGTCCGAGTTTTCTCTCGCTCTTCCCTGTCCCCAGGTATAGTGCTCGCTGCCGTTTACTGGGCCGCGGGTGCCCAGCGGTGGTGTTACCCGACAGGGCATTGTGCTTACAGACCTTCAGTCACCTGTCCCCCCTTCTCCTCCTCCTCCCACGCGCTCGCAGGCTTAAGAAACGACGCACTCTCCTTCATCCTGTGTTGCCCCTTGATTGCAGACCCCTTGCCCGCAGCGATCACGCTCCCAAGCCATATCCGCTGAGTGTATCGAGAGGTTTGAGAGTACATCTCGCGTTACAAATTGTAAGCTCATGCTCGCATGCGCAATGTCCTAGCGTAGTATCAGGATCATTGAAACTTTGTCTTCCTCCTCCTAGCAAACTTTCCTCCTCCTCCTCCTCCTCCTCCTCCTTCCCCCCCCCACCCCCCCCCCGGCCCCCTTAGTCAATTGACACCTTGAATACATGAAAAATAAAAAAGCATATTCTAAAAAACGTTTTCTAAAATATACTAGTCAAAATGAGATATGTGTCTGACCCAATGCTGCATCGAGCGCCGCGTGCACGTCATCATCATGCTCCATAATATAGTAGCGCGCTTCCTCTTTCGTCAGCGTACACCTGTGCTTATTCGTCAGTGTGCATTGTTACCACACCCCTCCGCACACGGAGACACAGACTCAGACACAGGCACGGGCACGGTCACGGGCACTAAACTATACCACAAGCGACAGCAGCAGCAGAAGAGGAGCCTAGAGGCAATCGCACGCATACATGCATCCATCCGTATATGTATACATGCATACGTACATACATATGTACATACATACACATACATGCATCCATCCATACTTACATGTATACCTACGAACACATACAAACAAACATACATACATACATACATACATACATACATCTCACCCCACAGCAGACGCCTTCTGACGCAAGGAAGCCTCCTTAGACACCCTCTCCGCCGGCCCACGAAGTCGGCCCGTCGGATTGTGCGCCTCAGAGCTAATCTTGGCGGGGATGAGGAGGAGGCGGCGGCCGGGGTCGAGTTCTGTGCCTGATATGCCGTTGGCTCTCTTGATGTTCTGCACCGTGACCTGTGTGTGTGTGTGTGTGTGTGTGTGTGTGTGTGTGTGTGTGTGTGTGTGCGTGTGTGTGTGTGTGTGTGTGTGTGTATAT
>Ga0115006_10000608_pt1 | contig 19872 bp, 10 predicted proteins | sample ArcOceMetagenome_3_FD_88943 | JGI IMG/M metagenome (GOLD analysis project Ga0115006, IMG submission 88943) | Marine eukaryotic phytoplankton communities from Arctic Ocean - Arctic Ocean- Svalbard ARC20M Metagenome | ecosystem: Environmental > Aquatic > Marine > Oceanic | place: Arctic Ocean...
GTGGAGTTTCATCCCCCCCCACCGCTTCCGGAGGGAGCCCCGGTTTGACTTTTGCGCCGGAGCCGGACTGGTGTGTGGCTGGTCTCTCAGTTCTCTCGAGTGCCTTCGAATGACCGCTGCAAGGGCGGGGGTCCGATCTCGGAGCGAGTCTCGGCGGGAGTCTCGGTCGGGGTCGTCGAGAGGTTTGTCGTTCCGCTTCCTGAGAGCAACGAGGAGAGGGACAAGCATCTCGAGAGGCGGCGCCCACTGGGCCGCTGAGCCGCTGAGATGGCGTGTGGCTGGTCCACGGGCGCTGACGCCACCACCAGTGCCTCGGGCGCGGAATTCGCTCTCGAGTTCTTTCGAGCGAGCGTTGAAGGGGCGGTATGGGTCTGCCAGGCCTCGACGCTGGGTCGTCGACGACGCTGGGTGGACGTCCCAGCATCGCTGTGGTGATGAGTAGATTGGTGTGTTGGGGCACTCTGCTGCGTGAGTATGCGTATGCCAGCGTGCGTGCGTGCGTGCGTGCGTGCGTGCGTGCGTGCGTGTGTGCGTGTGCGCACCCGCTGTTGGAGCCCGTGAGCGACGCCTTCCGTTGCCGAGCGACGCCATCCGTTGCCGACGCCTTCCGCGAGAACATGCGCAGCACCGCCGCCGCACCCGGATTGAGGTCGCCCGAGCTGCTGGCGCCCGTGCTGTTCCTGCCCGTGCTCTCCTTGCTGCTGTCGGAGCGCGCCCACGGCGGCCGGCCCGTGCCGCGCGTGGAGTTCCTTCTGGTCTTGCGCCGCATCGAGCTCGCCTCGTCGGCGGGCGCGCCGTCGACCTCGACGGCGACGTCGGTGCTGCTCGCCCTTCGGGACGCCTCCGCCGCGACATCCGCCGCCTCGCGCGCCAGGCTGGCCTCGTCGGCGGCCGCCTCCTCCTCGAGGGCGACGCTGAGCTGCTTCGCCTTGCCGCTCAGCGCGAGGGTCACGCGGTGGTCGGCGCCGAGGGTCGCCGTCGCGACGTCGACGGCGTCGCCGAGCGCGTCGGCCGCCTCGTCGATGTGGCCCATCTCGCGCAGCGTGTCGCACAGGTTGCCGCGCGAGTTGAGCGTCTGCGGGTGGCGCTCGCCGAGCACCTCGAGCCGCCCCATGAGCGCCTCGCGCAGGAACGGCTCCGCCTCGGCAAACTTGCGCGCCTTGTGGTGGAGCAGCCCCAGCTGGTTGAGGCCGATGAGCGTCTCGGGGTGGCGGTCGCCGTGCGTCTCGCGCTTGGCCTGCAGCGACTCGTGCAGCAGCGCGCCCGCCTCGTCGAGCCGCTGCCGCGCCGACGGCGGCAGCGCGCGGCCGCTCAGGATCCGCGCCGAGCGGAAGTTGGCGCGGTCGAGCCCCCACAGCACGCCCGCGGCGCGCGCGCAGCGCACCGTCGCCGCGCGCGGCTTGGCGTACATGAGCGCCAGCTCGCCGAAGCACGGGAAGACGCCCTCCGCTGGCACCGCGATGTACGTGTGGACGTGCTTGCCCGTCTCCGGCGGCTCGCCGGGCGGCGCGACGAAGACCTCGAACTCGCCCCTCTCGGCGACGTAGAAGAGGTCGCCCTTGTCGCCCTGCGTGATGACCTCCGTCCCCATCGGCACCTCGATGCGCGTCATCGCCCGCAGGATGCGCGCCAGCTGCTCGTCGGCGAGGCCGCGGAACAGCGCGTTGGACGCCACCGCCGTGCGCAGCATCGCGAGCTGCTCGTCGGTCTTCGGCGCGCCGGCGGTCGTGTCGTCGGCGTTCTTGGCCTTGGACGACGCGGCGAACGCCGCCGCCGCCGCGACCTCGTAGCCGCGCTCGCCCGAGGTGCGGATCGTCGTGTCGGCCATGTGGCGGATGAGCGCCGCCAGGTTGTTGATGCACGTGAGCGTCTCGGGCGCGCGGTCGCCGCGCACGCGCCGGAAGCCCGCGAGCGCCTCGCGGAACAGCGGCTCCGCCTGCTCGTTGAGCTTCTGCGCCTGGAGCAGCAGCGCCATATGGTCGCGCGCGTTCGACGCTGCGAGCAGAGCGCCGTCGCGCTCGCTCAGCCCGTCGATCGCGCACGGCGCTCCGGCATCTGCGTCGCCCCTGGACGACAGCCTGCGCAGCACCAGCGGAGAGGGCTCGCCACCGCCGCCGCCGCTGCCGCTCCCGCTGGCACCGCCGCTGCCGCCGCCCTCGCCAGCGCCGCTCCCGCTCCCGCCGCCGCCGCCGTCGCCGCCGTCGATGGCGGCGAGCGTGTCGACCCTCGCGTCGAGCACCTCCCGCTGGAGCGGCGTCGCCTCGGCGAGCTTGCCCTGCTTCATCAGCAGCACCGCGAGCGCCTCGGTCGCGGCGAGCGTCCGCTCGTGCCGCGCGCCCAGCTCGGCCCGCGAGCCCTCGACGGCGGCGTGCGCGAGCGGCTCGGCCTTGTCGTACTCGCCGAGCTGGATCAGCAGCGACGTGAGGCCGAGCTGCAGCCGCGACGTGGCGCGCGCGGGCTCGGCCAGCAGCAGCAGCTCGGCCTGCCCCTCCTTGGCAAGCCACGCGCGCAGGTGCTGCGAGACCGTCGAGTTGAGCTCGGTGAAGCCGATGGTCGCCTCGACGCACGAGAGGATCATCTCGCGGTCCGTTTGGTGGAAGGCGTCGGCGCGCCGCGCGTCGGCGAGCGCGAGCGCGCGCACGCACGCCGCGAAGTCGTCGCGCAGCGCGGCGTTGAACGTCGCGATCTCGCCCTGCGGGATCTGGCACGTGAGCGTCGCGCCCGTCTTGATCGTGCACAGCAGCTCCCACAGGCACCACGCGCGCGTCAGCGGCACCGGGTTGGACCACGGCGAGAGCACGAGGCACGTGTGGCCGATGTTGGCGATCGCCTTCATGAAGACCGACTGCCACCACAGCTGCGGCAGCGTGGGCGAGTTGTGCTGGCTGTTGGCGAAGAGGTCGAGCCAGAAGTACGTCTGCTCGGGGTCGGGCTGCGAGAGCGCGAACGCCTCGAGCGCCGCCAGCGTGTTCCGGAACGGGTAGCGCCAGCAGTGCGAGACAAAGATGTTGGCGCGCGCCACAAACGGCGCACCCGTCTGCGGTGCGGCCGCGCCGCGCCGCTTCAGCAGCTCGGCGATCGAGCCCTGCGACGGCGCCGTCAGCGGCAGCACGAAGTTGAGGCAGACCTCGGCCGTGCTCGCCCCCTCGGGCAGGCCCTCGTCGGCGTACGCCCGGTCGAAGGCGCGCAGGCACTCGAGCGAGACGCCGTCGAGCGGGAACTCGGGCAGCGGGTGCAGCCGCTCCGCCGGCAGCACGAGCGGCTCGTCGGCGTCCGCCGGCTGCACGCGCCACAGCGCGCCGTCGCCGTCGCGGTCGAGCACGATGCCGCACCGCTGGCCCTTGGTGCTGTCGAGCGGCACCGGACACGGCTTCGACACCTCGGCGTCGTCGTCGGCGTCGTCAGACGCGTCGGAGCTGCCCGCCCTGGGCGGCTCGCCGTCGTCGGAGGCCGACGACGCGGCGGCCCTCGGACCTGCGCTGCCCTCCTCGATCACCGGCGGCGGCTCCAATATCCACACCGGCATGCTGTTGGCGATTGCCGGCGTGGGAGGGACTTCCGCCGGCCCCAGGGAGCACAGCTGCAGCCACGACGTGTCCTTGCCGTCATCCTGCGACCGCGTCGAAGGTGGTAGGACGGCCTGCTTCGTCGTCTGCCGCCGAATCAGCTTGTTGCGCTGGTTCATGGGCAGGTCGTCGGCCTCGGCGTCCGAGATCGAGGTGAGCCGGGTCACCGCGCTCAGCTTGGTCTGGACGAGCCTCAAGCTCGAGAACATGACGAGGGGCGGCCTAGTGCCGCCGCCGCGGGGGCTGGGACGACGACTGCGCTGCGCAGCGCGAGCTGGAGGCGCGGTTTGTGCTCTCGTCGCACACGCCTGCCAGGCCAGACGCGCGCGCGCGCGCGCGCGCGCGCCCTTCACGTCCGCACACCGGAACACCTGTTGCCTGTTTTTTTAGGTAAAGGTGTGCTGCTCTTATGTCTCTATGTACACCTGTGTTTTTGGTTAGGTTGCGTCTGCTGGGAGCGCTTTCGGCGGCTGTGGGGTCACACCACCCAACGGGCGCTCTCTCGGCAGAAATCGCCGATCGCCACTTCGCCCGGAGTCGCCGACCCCCCGCACGCCCCCTCGCAAAACTCCGCCACGATGCTGTCCTTCGCCGCCAACGCCCCGATCTCCTTCGCGCCGCGGGCGAGGTCATCCGCAACCAGACGCTCTGGGCCGAGATGGCTGCCGGCATGCACGAGAAGATGACGCAGGTCTACACTCCCCTCGCCGACCTGCCGGCCACTTTCACGTGGGCCGACTACCAGGGCACCAACTACCTGACGACACTTCGCAACCAACATATGCCAGTCTACTGCGGCTCCTGCTGGGCGATGGGCTCGACCTCGGCGCTCGCCGACCGCTGGAACATCAAGCAGGGCCCGGAGAACCTGCCCCAGGTGATGCTCTCGGTGCAGAACGTCATCTCGTGCGGCAACGACCAGACGGGCTGCGGCACGTGCAACGGCGGCGACGACGGCCCCGTGTACCAGTATGCCCAGGACTTTGGCATCCCGCACGAGTCGTGCTCCAACTACATGGCGGTCAATACCAAGTGCAACGACAACGCGGCGGTGACCGACTCGAACAAGCCCAACTGCTACACCTGCTCGCCGGGCCGCAAGGGCTGCTCGGCGATCGAGTCGGGCAAGCACGACCGCCTCTTTGTCTCGAGCTTCGGCAAGGCCTCGGGCTACGCGAAGATGAAGCAGGAGATCTACAAGAACGGCCCGATCTCGTGCGGCGTCGACGCGACCGACAAGATGGAGGCGTACACCGGCGGCATCTACTCGGAGAAGGGCGCCGAGTCGATCGACCACATCATCTCGCTCGTCGGCTGGGGCGTCGACTCGAAGACCAACGACGAGTACTGGGTCATGCGCAACTCGTGGGGAACGCCGTGGGGCGAGGACGGCTTCATGCGCATCGTCACGTCGAAGAACACCGGCCCCGCCGGCGCCGCCCGACGCCATCGAGACCGAGTGCGCCTACGCGATCGTCGACCGCTTCGCCCCGGCGTAGACGCGCCGATCGCCTGAGGCAGTCCGGGTCGACGTGAGAGCCAAGCCGTCGATTCGCGAGAGGATCGGATATGTGCGTCCCGGCCCCGTGCACCTGTGTGAGGCGGCGTCTGGGTCGGGTCGGGGTGCGCGCCTCGTCGAGAACGAGATATTGTGCGGCGTATGAAATACAGACTTGCACACACACACACACACAGTCACTCTTTCACACACATCAGATGGCGTCGCGTGAGCGCGCGTAGACGAAGACGCCGCCGTCGGCGTCGGCGCCGTCGAGCGAGAGGACGGGGCGCGAGATGCGCAGCTCGTCGCTCAGGTACGTCGTGAGCAGCCGCACCTGCGACGAGCCCTGCGCGGCCGCCTCGAGCGCGCTGCCGCTCGGGAAGCTCGGCAGCGGCAGCGTGAGCGTGTTCTCCATGGCCTCGGTGGTCTCAATGCCGACCTTTACCTCGAGGGGGGATGCAGCAGCTACCGAGTCGGGCTCAGTCAGCGTCGCGGTCGTCGTCATGATCGACTTTGCCGGCATGAGGAAGCCGAAGAGAGGGACGTTCAGCTCGACGCGGGAGACGAGGCTGCCGGGCGTGCCCGCCGCCGCCGAGGGCGATGAGGCCGTCGTCGCCGTCCCGAACGCGGAGCGGTCGCTCGTCCCGTCCGAGGGCTCGTCCTCGGCGGCGGCACCGTCGGACGGCGCGGTGCCCTCCTCGTAGTCCACCTCGCAGCCCGCCGCGCCGCACACGCCCGAGATGATCTGGAAGACGGCGCCAATGTTGTAAAAGGGAATGCCGTCGGTAATGGCGTAGATGGCGCTGGCGACCGCGTCGCCCTGCTGCACGCCACCGCCCGGGATGGCGACCGGCGTCGTCGAGCCGGCGAGCGCCTGCCGGAACGCCCAGAAGAACGGTGAGGAGCGGTAGGCCGAGCCCTCGGCGTATAGCAGGCGCCAGTTGCCATTGAGCATCGTCGCGTCCGCAGGTGGAGCGTCGGCCTCCATGGCCTCCACGAGCGACGCGATGCGAGCGCGCTCCGAGGACGTGCAGCGCTGGCCGCGGTCGGTGGCGGCGCACAGCTTGAGGAGCGCCTCCGGCCCGACCGCCTCCTCGAGCAGCATGCGTGGCGGCACCGCAGAGGACGCAGCACGCGACGACACTGGCGCGTGCAGCGTGAACGAAGGTGTGACGACGACAGCGAGCAGCATTGCTGGAGATACGATTCCTAGAATTACCTAGTTCAGTAACATGCATACTTACGCATTCGGCACGCCTCAAAAGGGCCACCTCGCGGCGACACGAGACCAACTTCTCCGAGCTGAATCGACCTCACGACCGCTACGAGCGGGCGCCGACCCGCGGACGCCCTAGTGCAGGGTGCTGGGGTAATCGCTGGCAAACGCGTCGCCTCAATAGCCTCAAAAACATACATACACCGGGTCCGGCTATAGTGAATCTGGATTATGTGCTTCGGCAAGGGGTTCGAGGTGTGTAGTTGAGGTAAGCTAACAGCGTTAAACCGTTAAACAACTTCTCCGACCTCAATCGACCTCACCACCGCTGTGAGCGGGCGCCGACTCGCGGGCGCCCTAGTGCTGGGTCCCGGGGTTTCTAGTTGGCAAACGCGTCGCCTCAATAGCCTCAATAACGATTTCAATCGTCCTCCACCATCTCCTCGCCGCTGCTCTCGTCCGTCGTGGTCTCCTCGTCGTCCTCGTCGTCCTCGTCGTCGCTGCTCTCCTCGTCGCTGCTCGACTCGTCTCCAGCGACGCCCGGCGAGGGCAGCCGCGCGGCGGCCACCCCGCGCCCAGTCGTGCCCGCGAGGCGCCCTCGCAGGGCGGCGGCCGCCTCGCTCACCCGCGGCGCCAGCTCGGCGCCGCGCAGCTCGCAGATGCACTTGTCGCTCGCCCCTTCGTAGTAGTCGGGCCGGCGCGGCAGCTCGACGTCGCCGAGCTCGACGAAGACCTCCGCCCACCCGTAGCCGGCCCGCGCCGCGTCGCCGTTTGGGTGCTCGGAGCGCATCGCGCGTCTCGTGAGGCGCTTGCCCCAGGCGCGCACGGCGAGGCGGTGGCAATCGATGTTGTGTTGCCAGACGAGGACTGCCGCGACGGTTGCCCCTCTCATCGCTGAGTAGGACTTGGAGACGCCCGAGGGCGCGGTCGGCCCCAAGTGCGCGTCGATGACTGCCGTCGCCGACGGATGCATCTGGAGCGCCTCAGCCACGGCGCGTATCCTGCGGCGCGAATCGAGCACGCCAGACTCCTCGCCGCCCTCGCCGTCCAGCAACCAGCCGCCAAACTCGAAGCCGATCTGCACCGTCATGACGGTCTCGTCCTCTGGCGATACCAAGGACTCGGCAAGCCACTCGTGAATGGCGATCACCTCGAGGCTCGCACTCGCGGCAAGTCCCGAGGCGACTGCACGCTCGGAGCAGAAGGCCTTGTCTCCGCACTGCAGCGCAGCCCGGCATGCTCGTCCCAGACGCGCGACGTCGCGAGCGGGCAGCCAGGCGCACACCGTGCGAAGCGTGTCGGTCGGGAGGGAGCTGAACGACGCGGTCGTGTCGTCGGATTCCAACGACGCGGTCGGGGCGTCGGATTCCATGGTCACTGTTCACACGGCGACCACTGCCAAGTTTGAGGTTGGAAAGCTTGCTTGGAGAGGTCAAACCAGCGCACGCGGGTCTGCAATTTCCTTATTGAAGATCAGCCGACTCACATCGCTCCACCGTCGCGACGCGCTCGTTATCGGTGTAGCGGAAGTACTCAAACTCGGCCACGTTGGCCGCGTCGAGGGCGCCGCCAGCAAAGATGCCCGGGTGGAGCGTGGTGAACTGGTCAACCTCGCGCCACTGGTTTGCTGTGGTGATGCCGCCGCCCTCTAGCGTGTCGGTCCCCGACACGGGGAGGCCGCGCGACGGCGACTGCTGTGCGCCCGGCCCGGCGTGCACGAGCTCCCACCCGATGCGCGTCGTCGTGTAGATGAACGCGCTCTCCGTGTGGCCCGTCGGGTTGCGCCCCTCTGAGCGGCCAGTGCCCTCCATCGATGACCACGAGCCGGGCTCGCCCGTGGGCGACCACCACGCCTGCGCCTTGAGAAGGTCGACGTCGAGCCGGAGGTGCACCGCGGTGCTGTTGAGTGCAAACGGGCTCACCCACACGGTGTTCAGTGTGTCCTGGAAGGCGGCGAGTCGCAGCGCGCCGGCGCTCGGGTCGCACACCAGCGCTGCGGCGACGCCGCTGCCCGAGTTGAGCTCGCGAGCGATGAGGCCCGCCCTGCCCGGGCCACTCGTGCGTGTGCAGCCGCCCAGCCAGTGCAGTCTCGTCTCGAGGGAAAAGTACGAGGCGGTGGGACGCTGCAGCAGCAGGTTCTCCGGCGTGTCGCTCTCGATGCCCACGCAGCTGGCGTTGAGCGAGAGCCGGCCGGGCGTGCGTTGCAGCGACCAGAGCGACTCGTTCTCCTGCTTGAAGAGCCACTTGCGTCCCAGCACACCCGAAGTCACGCCCTCCAGCCCGGGGCCATCGAACTCATCGCTCGGCGCGGGCCGCCACCTCACGCCGCTCGAGCGGACGCCCGCGGGGAAGCGTCGTGTGCGACTCGGCGTCATTGGCAAGGGCCAGCCGCTGCCGTCGTCCCACTCAATGCGATCCAGCATCATCTGCCGCTGCATGCTCCAGCGGCGCGCCTCGATCGCATCGTACACGTAGAACCACGTCGCGTTGTCCGGGCCCAGCACGACCGTGCCCGTGTTGACGCACGTGAAGTCGACGTTGCTGGTGAGCAGCAGGCGCGGCCCCTCGTACGGCCCCGTCACGCTCCTCGACCGCCACACCGCAAGCGCGCCCTTGTTGCTCGAGCCGCGGCCGCCGTTGGGATCGTCGCTCAGTCCCCAGGTGACGGTGCCGTTGACCGACTCGTGCCAGTAGTACCAGCCGCCTCGACGATGCAGGGATGGGTTCTCGAGCAAGCCGACGCCGGCGGCGAGCATGTTGGCCACGTAGTGCCGCTCGCCGATCCAGTTGAGCGCGGCGGCATCCGTCTCCTGAATCCAGTTGCACGCAAAGACGAAGATTCGGCCGTCGTCGACGAACGTGGTCGCGGCCCACTGCGGGCCTGGTGTGGCGCTCGCGGCTCCCGGCTCGGGAGTGTTCATGTTGGTCAGATTGTGCCGGAGCAGCTTCCACGGACCGGCTGGAGCAACAGCCTCTGCGACCATGAAGTGCGCATCGGCGTGCCACATGACCCGGAATCGGCCGTTGAGATGCATCAGCCGAGGGCTCCACGCCTGCCGCTGGTAGAGCGTGTCGTTTGTCGACGGATCCACCGCCGGCCAGTGCCGAAACATCGAGCCAGCCACATCCCAGTTGACGAGGTCGGTCGAGCGCAGGATCTGGTGCTGCGGCGACGTCTCGATCGAGGAGCACACGACAAAGTACTCGTTGCCTACACGCACAATCGACGGGTCGCTCCAGTGGGCGTTGGACACGACCGGGTTGGAGTAGGTGCCGTCGCCGTTGTCGGGATAGTGCAGCGCGGGCGCGAAGGCGACGAGCCAGGCTGATGGCATGGTGCAATGGCACGGGGCGTCGGCGATGCCGAGGCCGAGCCCCAAAAAGTTATCATAGATAGATAGATAGATAGATACTTTGATGTCGACATGACCATCCCACCACTTCTTCAGCCACGCCTTCTGCGTTGGCGGCCGGCACAGAGATGCCAAGGCCAAGGCGCGTCGACAGGCCCCCGCTTCGTTCGTTCGCTGTATGTACTTACTGTGCGGGGTCGTCGTGTCGATCGAGTTCCCTTAGTCAGAGGGCCAGAGGGGGCGAGATTCCACCGGGTGGGTGGGTTCCTCTTCGAGAATGTGTAGCGTACTAGTCCGCGCTGGGGCAAAGGTATTGAGGGTAATTCAACGCGGCTGCATAGTATTGTCTCTGCATGCCGATTGAGATCTCAAGTAGTCCTCGTCGGCAAGGCTGCTCCGTTAAAAGATGACGGTGGCTCGGAGCTCGCTGCTTCTCATCGCGCTGCCAGCGCTCGCCTCGGCATACACGCTGCCGCAGGTGCCCCGCGTGCACGCCGCTAGGGGGCATGCCCGAGTCGCAGCTCCCGTGGCCGCCGCCGAGAAGCACGCGACCGTGATTTTCCTGCGCCACGGCCAATCGGTCTGGAACGAGGCGTCGCTATTCACCGGCTGGGCGGACGTGCCGCTGACGACGCTCGGCAAGAACGAGGCCGCTGGTGCGGCCACCCAGATGTGGCGCGAGGGTTACAAAATTGATGTCGCTTTCACGAGTTTGCTGATGCGGGCCCAGCAGACCTTGGACATCGTGCTCAAGATCATGGGTCAGGAGGACGTGCCGACGCACCAGAGCTGGCGGCTAAACGAGAGGATGTACGGCGGGCTGACGGGGCTGGACAAGAAGGAGACCGTCGCCAAGTATGGCGTGGAGCAGGTGGGCAAGTGGAGGCGCTCGTACGCGACCCCGCCTCCGGAGATCGACACCGACAGCGAGTACTGGCCGGGCAACGACAACAAGTATGCGCACATCGCCGAGGCCGAGATCCCGCTGTCCGAGTGCCTCAAGGACACCGTCGAGCGCACCCTGCCCTACTGGAACACCGCCATCACGCCGGCGCTCAAGCGCGGCAAGACGGTGCTCGTCGCCGCCCACGGCAACTCGATCCGCGGCATGCTCAAGTACCTCGACGACATCCCCGACGATGTCATCACGGGGCTCGAGATCCCTACGGGCATCCCGCTGCTGTACCACCTGGACGCCGATCTCAAGCCCATCAAAATTGACGGCTGCGAGGGCCCGCTGTCGGGCGTCTTCCTGGCTGACCCGGAGGCGGTGAAGCGCGCGCAGGAGGAGGTGGCAAACCAGTCCAAGCTCCGCTACGACACGTCCGCCGAGGGCATGGCGGCGACGGACGAGCAGACCGGCCAGGACCAGGTGGCCACCGTTGCGTGATCAGCCGCGATCGTGTGGGGTGCGACTCGCGCCGCGCGTGCCTGAGGCCATGTGACAATACTTTTGTCGGATCCATGCGACGAATTAGCACGTTGGGTTGTGTGGTTGTCAGGGTGACCAATCCGACTTTTGGCTTCAATGGGGGCCATGTATGATAGCACGGGTGACTCACAAAGTGTGCTTGCATCCCCACACGTCCACACCATGGCAGGCCCCACCGGTTCGGTCCGCGTCACAGTCGCCCGGCTGCTCTGCTTTGGCTCAGCCGCGCGGCGCAAAGCCCACCGAGTAGAGCATCGCATCGTCGAGCTGCGCCTCGAGCACGACCTTGGTGCCGATGAGCGACGAGAAGTCGGCGCCGCCCTCAAAGGAGACGTGTGCGTCGGTGCGGTTGCTCGTGAACGGCACCGCCTTGTCCGCCGCCAGCCCCGCGGGCCCGTCGCCGCTGCGCAGGCCGAGGCGCACCGAGCCGCCGTTGGCGCCGGCGGCGCCGTCGTGGACGTCGACGGTCGCCGTGAGCCACGGCCCCGTCACGAGGAGCTCGACGGTCACGAGCGTGCCGGAGCCGGACACGGCGGCGAAGCCGTCCTGGCGGAGCGTCGCGAGGCCGAGAGACGAGTTGCGCTCGCCCGAGTGCGGGCCGTTGCCGCCCATGTAGTAGATCCGCTCCTCGCCCTGCCACGTGACGGGCGACGCCGCCGCGAAGCACACGTGCGAGTCGAAGGCGCCGTCGGCGCCCAGCGGGATCGTCTCGGTCCCCGTCAGGCCGCCGTCGCCCTCGACCCACGCCCACGGGCCAAGCGGCACCGGCAGCGTATTGTCGGCGTCGGCGCCGGTGGTGGCGGTGGCGGTGGCGGTGGCGGTGGCGTCGGCGTCGGCGGGCGTCCTTGCGCCGGGGGCCCACGCGAGGCGGCAGTGCACGCGGCCGTCGGGGTCCTGCGCGTCGAAGACCATCACGATGCCGAGGAAGATGTCGAGCCACGCAAATGTGATCTGCGAGTAGAGCTGGTACTCGAGCGAGCCGCCGAGCGTCAGGCGCGGTGCCCCCTTGGTGTTGAACTCGAGCGAGGCGTTGGGCGAGAGCGCGATGCCGATCGCGCGGCCGGGCGCCGCGCTGAAGCCGTCGCGCGTCGTCGCCGCGTACTTGCCCGACGACGCGACGCGGAAGAGGTTGTTGTGGCAGTCGTAGCGCTGCGGCGACGGCCACGTGACCGCGGTGGCGTCGCTCCAGCGCAGCCCGTCGGACGAGAAGGCGAGGTCCTGGCGCGGGTACCCCGCCCCCGCCTGCACGCGGCGCACGCCGCCCTCCTCCGCCTCGCTCCACATCATGTTGCATGCCTCAGAGGGGCTCTCCGACGCCGACGCCGTGTAGCAGCCGGGCCCGAAGGCGACGTACTTCCTGCTCGGGTCGGTGGCGCGCGGGTCGCGGTAGATGCCGATGCCGCCGCCCTCGAGGACGATGTTGTTGGCCTTGCCGATGGCCTTCAGGTCGGGCCGGACCGTGCCGACGTCGAAGAGTCCCAGATTGGGCTTCTCCCACGTCAGGCCGTCGGTCAAGTTGGCGTACAGCAGGACCTGCGTGCCGCAGCCCTTGACGCAGTCGCCGTACCAGAGCTGCCACGGGTCCTTGGGCGACTCGGGTGGCACCACGTTTGGGTAGCCGTTGTCCAGCCGCGGCTCCCACGGCGTGTCCTGCACGAGGAGCGGCTCCGCGCGCGTCTTGGCGACGCCGGCGACGCGCTTGAGGCCCTTGGAGAGGGTGTCGACGACGCTGATGGCCGCGTGCTTGGACGTCGAGGCGGTGTCGGCCGGCGAGAAGGCGGGGAGCGGCGCGACGAAGGCGAGGAGCATGGCGAACGCGAGTAGGCGCCGGTGTTCGGGTGCGGTGCGTGCTGGAGGTGGTCCTCGGCCGCTCCGACGGCTGACACGCCTGGGAGGCGGAGGGTCGAGGAGTGAGAACCAGACGATAAAGTTTTTAGAACCATCCTACCTGCTCATACTTCGACTTGACCTTGCGCTTCCTCGAGGAAGGACGAGGCGGGCGTGCCCCCCCCCCCTCCCAGCCCCTCATGTGTTATCTTTTTGATTCAAGGCTAAGCAATGGAAACCGTCCCCAGAATGCGCAATCGCGAACTCCTGAGCGTGGGAGATGAACCACCCAGCAAACTTGTTCGAAGCGCAGCGTCGTGCCAGCGCTTCGCGACTTGCGCAAGCACTCGGCTTGGCTCCTGCTGCCCATCCCCAACTCAACGTAGCACTCCTCTCCGATGGACCGAACTGCCGAGTTCCGTGCCATCGTGCAGCAGCGCCGAGCGCAGAGCTCTTCGGCCGCGCCGCTCCCGGTCGTGCGCGCCCCGATGACGAGGTCCGAGTTCATGGGCGAGGCCTCGCAGATCGGCGCCGCCATCTACGCGACGGCCGACAAGCTGGGCAAGCTGACGCAGCTGGCGCAGTCGAAGTCGCTCTTCCAGGACCCGACAGCCGAGATCGACGCGATGACCGGGCTCATCAAGACGGAGATCACCACGCTGAACGCAAAGCTCGCCGACCTGCAGGCGCGGATGCGGCAGACGCGCAGCCGAACGAAGCAGCGAGAGAGCCACTCGACGAGCGTGGTCGAGTCGCTCTCGTCGCAGCTGCGCGGCGCGACGAGCGAGTTCCAGGACGTGCTGAGAACGCGCACCGCCAACATGAAGGAGCTGCAGGACAGACGCGCCCAGTTTGCGGGCGGCGGCGCGTGCGGCGGCGGCGCGTGCGGCAGCGGCGGCGGCGCTGCTGGCGGCTGCTTTGGAGCGCCACCGCCCGGTGGTGCATTTGGCGGTGCGAACGGCTACGGCGGCGGCGGCGGCGGCGCCTGTGGAGGCGGCGGCGCCTTTGGTGGCGGCGGCGGAGGCGGAGGCGGCAGATTTGGCTCTCCGGGCCCGTCGGTGCCCGTGTCGATCTTTGAGTGCCCAGCGGCGCTGGCATCGCCGGCCGGAGGCTTCGGTGCCGGCGGAAGCTCGTCGGGCGGCGGCGGCGGCGGCGGCGGCGGCGCGAGCGACGAGGTGGTCATCGAGATGCCGCAGATGCAGCCGCTCGAGCAGCTGCAGCTGCACGACCAGGGCAACGCGTACCTCGAGTCGCGCGCCAACGCCGTCGACGTCGTGCAGTCGACGATCGCCGAGCTCGGCTCGGTCTTCGAGCAGCTTGGCGTGCTGATCTCGGAGCAGGGCGCCAACCTCAACATCATCGACGACAACGTCGACGACACGCTCATCAACGTCAACGCCGGCCGCGACCAGCTGATGCGCACGATGCAGAGGTACGGCGGCAACCGCGCGCTCATCATGCGCGTCTTCGCCGTGCTCTTCTTCTTCATCGTCGTGTTTGGCACCTTCTTCGCCTGACCGCGGCGCCCATCGTCGCGATGGGTACCTCGGAGGTGGGCGCCCGTGTGTCGACGGTGTCGCGGCGCGTGGTCCACTGACCAGCACTCTCTCTCTCTCTCTCTCTCTCTAGGTAGATCGGCGAGATTGATTGATCAAAACAAAACACAACGACGAGCCATGACCGGCGACGTGCCTGCTGTAAATTACTCTCAACTGGACGGGGACACGGGCAGGAGCACACGCGACACGGCACCCGCTGCCACCGACCCACCGAGCGCCGCGGCCTCGTGGAGCGCGTAGCCACCGAAGGTGGCGCTCGAGTTGGCGCTGGAGAAGCGCGCCATCAGCGCGCGGTCGTCGGCCGACGTCGGCGTCTGCATCGCCTTGATGTCGGCCGCCGTGTATTTGCAGTCCGCCTCGCTGCGGCCGGCGAGCGCGCGGTCGAGCGCCTTCGCCGAGGAAGGCATCCCGAGGAAGGCGAGCACCTTCGCCAGCTCGGCGCGCGTGTGCAGGCAGAGGTCCTCGTACTTGACTTGCAGCACGGGCACGCCCTTGCCCTTGCGGCTCTCGATCGTGCGGCTCCACGTCTCGCCCCAGCACGCGAGCTGCTCCTCGCCGTAGCCCCACGCGCGCGCGCGGTTGGCCCGGACCAGGCCGAGCGGGTGGCGCGTCAGCACGAGCAGCTTGTCGAAGCAGAGCGAGTACTCGGAGGTGCGCGGGTCGGGGTTGTCGCCCGCGGGGAAGTACGTCTTGACGAGCGCGTTCTTCGGCTTGCCGAGCTCGCCGCAGCGGCGCTGCTCCCCACGCATGCAGAAGAGCCCCGGACCCCAGTTGCAGCGGTTGGCCTCGCCAATCTCGCCCGGATCGACAGCCTGAGCGTCCTGGATCGCGCAGCTGGGGTCGGGCAGCGCGCTCGAGGCCGCGACGATCGCCAGCATCGTGAACAGCCAGCTCGAGCCGGACTCCGGGAAGTCGGCCATCACCGTGCGCGTGTAGGGCTCGCCGCGGCACCAGGTGGGGTTGGAGGCCGTCTGGGCGCGCGGCGAGTCGAGCCAGCACTGGAAGGTGGACATGGAGGTGACTACGGTTTGCGCCTGCGCAGCACGCAAAGGGATGGTGCATGGAGCGTTGTGGCGTGTGGTATGCGTGCGTGCGTGCGTGCGTGCCGTGCGTGCTAGAGCGTGTCGCCAGCCTAAATTCTGCGGTGCACATGGGGTTGGTGCAAAGCAGACTCAACGGTGATGCTTTCGTGTGGCGCTCACTATGGTGGCGGGCGCCCATGGGAGAGCAGGCACGCCCGCCTGTCAGATGGCGCGATGTGGCGGTGCGCAGCGCGCGGGCCGTGCGGGGAGGTGGCGCCTTGGAAGCAGGCTGGTTGCTTAGTTAGGCAAAGCTCGTGATTTTCCAAACATCAGCGACCATGAGCCCAGCATCGCAATCGTCCCTACTCGCCCATGGCGCTCTGCAACCCGAGCGTGAATGTTTCGCTCGTGCAGCTCGGCACCAAGTATGGCACTGACAAGGTGCAGCACCGCTACCTTGCCCTGTACGCGTCCGCTTTTGGCGCGGCACGCTGCGAGGTGCGCCGCATGCTGGAGGTCGGCGTTTTTCACGGCGCCTCGATTCAGATGTGGCGGGACTACTTCCCGAACGCGCAAGTCTTCGGCGTCGACAGCTTCGCGCCCGGCCGCGGCTACTCGCACCTGTCGGCAAAGCAAGCCACGCGCTTTCTCGACGCATGGCGTCGCGGCGAGGTTGGGCCGCGCATCACGCTCATCCAGGCCGACGCCTCGGACGAGACCGTCCTGCGCCAGCTCGGTCACCGGCTCGCGCCCTCTGCTGGGAGCGGCGGCGAGGAGCTGTTCGACCTCATCGTCGAAGACGGCTCCCACCTGCAGCGCGACCAGCAGCTTGGGCTCGGATACCTGATGCCGCTCGTGCGTCCGGGCGGCACGTACGTCGTGGAGGACATCAGCTCGGGCCGCGAGAACGGCTACGACGAGCCGGCATATGGCGCCAACACCACGATCAACATCCTGAAAGAGTTCAACCGGACACGGCGCATGCGCAGCAAGCATCTAACGCGCGCACAGCTCGAGTACCTTGACGCGTGGATTGAGAGCGCCAGCACCGTCGTCACGCGCAGGCAGAGGCACGACGTGACCACACTAGTCAGGAAGCGGTCCCGTGCGAGCCACGTTCGCGGCTTCAGCTAGGAGAGGTCACACCACCGCCTGGTTGCTTCTTTAGGCTAAGTTCTGACGCTCTGATTTCTTTCCAAGCCACTTCCGCGGCGGCCGCCTCGTTGTCATGGACGTCGATGAGCCGCGCCCATCCCTCACAGAGGACGAGTACCGTCAAATCATATCCATCTGCACCATCAACAGCATCCACCTCCGCGCGGTGAGCCACCTCTTCCTGCGCCTGTGGGGCGAGGCCGCCACCTGGGCCGGCAGCAGCGTCGCGTGGCAGGACCACAGCGCCGCCAGCGTCGAGTTCCTCGGTCGGTTCGTCATCCCGTCCCTCGGACGCGCGGCTGCGCTCGATACGCACGCTCTGGCCCTGAAGATCTCCGGCGGGCCACGGGAGCAGGCTTCGACGCTGTCGCAGCGCCGCTTCGAGGCGCTGCCCGCCCTCAACAGCGGCATGGCTTCTTCGTTGGGATGGTTCAAGCCACCCGGAGGCCTAGACGGCGTCTCGTCCAACGTCGTCATCGACGGCGCGGTCGTGCGCCGCAAGAACCCGCTCATGTCGGGCATGGCGGCCGTGTGCGGTGCCACCCCGGTCGCACGCGCGGCGTCCGGCGAGCGGTCGTACACGCTCCGAATCGAGGACGACGACCCGGACACCGAGAGCGGCATGTACGTTGGCTTCACGGCGACGCCGCCCAGCGAGATCGACTTCAGCGACGCGCCAGCGCTCTGGAAGTCGGCGTGCATGTGGCGGCTCGTCGGCGAGGACCTCAACTCGAACGTGCCGGCGGTGGCGGTGCCGGGGCTCAAGCCGGGCCTCTCGCTCGACGCCTCGTTCAACCAGCACGCTGGCGATGACATTCACCGCTGGTCGACTGGCAATCTGCAGCAGAGTGACGAGCTGCGTGTCACCGCCCAGAGCAGCGGCCGCGACGGCGAGATGTTCATCTCCGCGACGCTCAACACCCGTCGGGTGGTGCTGCCCACGCTGATGGTGCGCTGCTCATTCGCGATGGAGCTGTGGCCGTACGTTGCGGTGTGCGGCCGCGTGCGCGCGGTGAGGTTGGTGTGAGATTATGTCGAATATATTATTTCATCCCATTTGTGCTCAAAGAGAAAGGCGAAAAAGGCCTCACGCCTCGACGAGCTCGACCCCTCCACCAGCCGGCAGCATGCCGAGCACCTTGTCGACGGTGGCGTCGGCGAGCGCCTGCCATCCCTCGGCGGTGTAGTGCACGTTGGCGGGGAGCTGGAAGCCGTCGCAGCTCTTGTAGCCTGGCCCGCCGCACCGCGCGAGCACGAGCGAGTAGAGGTCGAGCGTGGCGATCTTGGCGCCGGCCGCGTTGGCGGCCGCCATCACCTGGGCGGCCGCCTCGTTGTACAGCTGGACGTCGGCGTCGATGCGGGGCGGGTTGAGGCAGTGGGCGGTCGCGTTGCACGGCCCGGCGTCGCTGTAGGTCGGCACCGTCGGCACCGGCGTGGTCGTCACCCAAAGGAGCTGCGTCGTGTCGCGGCGCTGGATGGCGACGAGGCGCGCGGTGATGTTCTCGAGCAGCGCCCTGTACTGCTCGACGCCGATGCGCTCGGTGTCGTACGCAATGTCGTGCAGCCCAAACTGGAACGAGATCAGGTCCCAGCGGCGGCCGGCGGTGATGTCGGTCCACGCGTCCAGGCAGTGCGCGCCGAGGTTGGTCGAGGCGGCGTTGCCGGGGCTGTGCGTCGCCTCGATTGCGTGCGCCGTGAGGTTGGCGAAGACGAGCGGCGCCGTGCCAATCGACACCGAGTCGCCGATCATCAGATACTGCTGGGACGACGCGTTGGTGGGCGCGGAGGGCGTGCTCTGGCACTGCATCGCCCCACACGAGCAGCTGCTGTTGCCGGCGGCGCCCGGGCCGCCGAGGTGGCAGTTGTTCTCGGCCGACGGCTGCAGCGTCGGGTCATGGCCGCACCGCCAAGCGCTCGCCGAGCTGAGGTCACACGAGAGGTCGGCGTTGCACGGAGGGCGGGAGGGGCCGGAGCCAGAGCCAGAGGCAGAGGTGGCGGCGGCGGCATCTGCGGCGACTGCGGCGGCGGCAGCAGCAGCGGCGGAGGCGGTAGCGGCGGTGGTGGCGCTGGCGTGCGTCGAGGTGGAGGTGCGCACCGGCTGCAGGAGCGTGTAGCACGCGTCCTCGCCCGCGACCGAGGTGGGCGAGTGCCGGCCGAACTGGACGCCCGTCGTGAGCGCCGTGATGGCGCCGCGCGCGTCGAAGACCAGATGAGGCCGCTCGCGCCGAGAGAAGCGGTACTCGTACGACGACGCGCCGTCGACACCCACGTCTCCGTGCGACGGGACGGCGGCGGAAGCGGCGGCGGTGGTGGATCTCGCGGCGGTGGTCGAGCCGGCGGCGGCGGCGGAGCCGGCGGCGGCGGTGAAGCGGACGCGGTTGGAGAAGGCGGTGCCGCCAAACGTCCACGAGACGCCGTCCGCGCTGAAGGCATGGCCGCCGCAGAGCCGCTCGTCGTCGTTTTCGATCTGCGAGTGGAAGATCGCGTGGAAGGTCTCCGTCGTCGGGTCGACCCACACGTACGGGTCCTCGACGCCGGCGTAATCGAGCCGCGTCGTGTTCGGGAAGAGCATCTCCTCCCACCGCCCGACGTACGAGGAGGGGTCACGCCAGGATTCGGCGGTCACGAGGTGCGCGAGGATGCCCGTTGGGTCGCCGCCGTTGCGCCCGATGCCGACCACCGAGCCATTCGACAGGATGGTCGCCGCGAGGTTGGTGTCGAGGTTGGTCTGGTTGGCCTGCGCCGCGAAGAGCCGCTGCGGCTTCGACCACGGGCCCTCGGGCGCGCTGGCCCACGAGAGGTACGTCGGACCGTTGACGGTGTAGCCGGTGGCGCAGCTCGTGTTGGCCAGCGTGTTCCCGCCGGCGCACTCGGTGCAGAGCGGGGGCGGCGACGCGCCCTCCGGGTCGCCCGTGAACCACACGACCCACTCGCCCGTCGGCGCGCGCGCGACCGTCGGCTCGTGCGCGAACCGCTCGAAGACGACCTCCTTCCGGTCGAACCGGACGCCGTCGGTCGACGTGGCGTGCACGATGCGCGAGTTCGAGCGCCACGCCTCGATGCCGCAGCCCGCGCCCATCTCGGACGCCCACATGTGGTACATGGGCGGCGACGAGGCCGCGTCCAGGAGCACCGCACCGCCCCAGCTCGACGTGTTGGCGCCGGAAGCGTCGGTCATGCGCAGCCCCGCGTGGACGGTCGTCGGCTCCAGTGCGAGCGTCTGGCAGCGATCGCCCGTCCA
>Ga0115006_10000609_pt1 | contig 19866 bp, 19 predicted proteins | sample ArcOceMetagenome_3_FD_88943 | JGI IMG/M metagenome (GOLD analysis project Ga0115006, IMG submission 88943) | Marine eukaryotic phytoplankton communities from Arctic Ocean - Arctic Ocean- Svalbard ARC20M Metagenome | ecosystem: Environmental > Aquatic > Marine > Oceanic | place: Arctic Ocean...
ACCATTGCCATTGAAATTAACCAGAACGAAATGCCAACCGGATCGTTGGCTTGTAAATTACTCATCTTGTTTATCCTATTTTCCAGAATTTATTTTTTGAAAGTGACTCAAATCAAGTAAAATCGGAATCACCCCGGACTCAAGCCAGCCTCAATAAAAACCGCAAGAGACTATGAGCTGAATCTAATTTAGCCTTTCTCAGAAAAAAGTGCAAACAACTTTGATGTATTGCGGCGCACTTTTTTAGTGCGGTAAAACTCATAAATGCTCTTTTTAAGCGCACAATATCTCGAGCGTTTTTAGCTGACTGCCATGAAGGGCAGCCAAAGTTGCCCTCCAGGCTTGGTTTTGGCTGATGTTACCACCGAGTTGAGAGTGGTTTGTCCGTTGGCGCCGGTTGCGCTATCGGTCGGGGTTCTTCGCTTGCACGACGACCTTGGCCCGCGACGATGACTGGGGGTAGGTGGCAGCGTTTTAATGACGCGGTGATCTCGTCGCACTATACTCGGCCTTTAAAAAAGGAGTCTATTTTGAAAGTATGCTTTTTATTCGTTATGAGCCTGCTGGCCTCTGCGGGTGCAGCTTTTGCTTCCGAGCCTGAATCGGCGAGAGGCGATCGACCGATACCGGCATCAGAATGGCAGATCGTCAGGCCGTCGGACGCCAATGTGCAATCTCAGAGCGTCACCCGATTGTTGGATTTGGCGTTTAATGATGGTGCCACCCAAGCCGCGGTGCTGATCGTCGGCGGGCGATTGGTTGGTGAACGCTATGCGCAGGGTTACGATGCGCAAAGTTTCGGTACCAGTTGGTCGGTGGCAAAGAGTTTTTATGCGGCTTTGATTGGAATAGCGATCGATCGTGGCGAGATCGGCAGCCTCGACGATAAGGTATCGACCTATATAGATGTCTTTAATGATCGGCGCGCGAATATCAGTCTTCGCCATCTGCTCGATATGACTAGCGGCCTTGCCTTCCCCGAGCACGAACACGAAACCATGTTTTTTCGCGACGACCACCTCGCCTACGCCTTGGAGGTCGGAGTAGAAAAGCCTGCCGGCGAAGTTTTTGAATACAATAACGTCAACTCCATGTTGTTAAGCGAGGTGTTGCATCGCGCCACTGGTATACCCGCCGACCAGTTATTGGCAGAGAGAATTCTTACCAAGATTGGCATACAGCGGTACACTCTATGGCGCGATGCAGCCGGCAACCCGATGACCTATTGCTGCATCGATATGTCGGCGCGAGATTATGCTCGCTTTGGATTGCTGTTTGCGCGCAGCGGTCGCTGGGGCGACCAGCAAATTATTTCACAGGAGTTTGTCGATACTACCTTTAGCGAGGCCTGGAGCGACATCCCAAGCAGCACGATTGAGCACGCGCGGGGTTATGGTATGCACTGGTGGGTGTCGAAAAATGACCAGCAGGCGTCGATTTTTAACGCCAGTGGTAAATTCGGCCAGTATGTCTTTGTCGATCGTGCCAACGACGTCGTATTTACGCGCATCACACGCTATGCATCCACCGGTGCCTCAGTGCAGGATTGGGGTGCAATGCAAGCATTGACATGGATCAGCAACGTCACGCTGTTGCGCAAAGCGGGAGAATTTTTAACGCTGATCGGCCTGCTCGATCCAGTCGCTGACATCGCCACGCCGATCACCTATGAGTCGGGGGTCTCGAACGAGTTTTTTAGCGATTATTCGACTATTATCGACGCGCTGGTCGACGTCAGCCAGCCTGTCATAATTGGTGCTGTGAAGACTGCCGGCGACGCGACGGCGGCGAAGTAACCGATCGCTGTCCCGGTCAATAGTTCAGTCCGTGATGGGCCAGTCGACGATGTCGACGTGATCCAAGCGCGCTTCGCATTCAGCGCCCTTCCACAGGGCAATAAAATGGCCCTCGGGGTCATAGGTCTGAGTTTGTTTGTGCAAGTTGAAGCGCCTGTGCCCTCGCGGATCGGCGCCGACTCCGGCGAGGTACTGCCAATTACCCCAGTTGCTGGCAAAATCATAATCGAGCAGATTCTGCGCCATATAGGCAGCCCCATAGCGCCAGTCTAGGGCCAGTTCATGAACCAAACAGCTAGCGACCAACTGGCGGCCGCGATTCGACATATAGCCGCTGGCGTTAAGCTGCTTCATGCAGGCGTTGACGATCGGGTAAGGGGTGTTGCCAAGGCACCACTTGCGGAATCGCTGTGGGTAAAAGCTGGTGTTTGGTGTGCTCGTGGCAATGCCTTGAAATGCGCTGATGTTATCGCCGTGGCGGTGCGCATACCATTGAAAGTACTCGCGCCACAGGAGTTCAAAATAGATCCAGTAGGTGGATTCGTTGGCGCCCTGTTGCGTTTCATGATGCCTTAACTGATGAATGATCTCGCGGGCCGAGATTGCACCGCAGGCAAGCCAAAGCGAAAATTTAGTTGAATTTTCCCAGCCATCCAGCGCGTTGCGGGTCTGTTTGTAGCTTTGCGCCGCATTGCTGGCAAAATATGTCTGGGTATGGCGAGATGCGGCCGCCTCGCCCCCCGCGATGAGCGTGTCGGATTGTTGCTCGGCGCTGGAAAAGCGCTGGCGCCAAATATCTGGCGTTGTTACTGGCGGCGGCAGAGATGCCGGGGCCGCTATGGGCTCGGGAATCGTCAACGACTCTACTTGGCGTCTGAATTTAGAAAAACTACTCGGTAAATTAGCGACTTTAAACGGTAGCGCTGACGATTCGAACAGCGTGTGGCTGGTCACCTCACAAAAAGCCGTCTCTGGGAACCGCTGGGCGACGCTGCTCCAGCGCGCTTGCACACGCCAATTTGCCTGCTCACTGCGGTATACCGCTGACGGGTCGAAGCGCTCAAGCAACGCCGCCAGCCCTTCTGTCGAGCCGTCGGCGATTGCCTGAATGTGCTGGCCAAAAGCGCCGAGGCCCCGATCCAATGCGTCCAGCGACTGATACAATTGCTGGCGCCGAAGTGTCGTTGGGGCTATTGCGTAGCCGTCGAAAAGGTCGTCTGGCGGCTGAATGTAGACGCAGATCAATTTTTCGCAGTCGCTCGCGGCTTGCATCAACGTCGGGTTGTCCGCGACGCGCAAGTCGTTGTGGAAGCACATCAGGCCAAGTTTATGCATTTTTTCTAAGCGCCAGAAATCGTCGTCATGCGTCATTACGCAAACTACCCACAGTTGGTTCCATCGCGCGCTCGGTGCTCGTTATGCCGCGATCCGACGGCGGACTTGCCGCGTACTACTCACAGTTCGAGGCTGCCTTGTCGGCGGCTGTCGCACCGATCGATCAATGCGCCTTAGCCGCGCACTGCAATGGACATTATATGAATTCTGATAAACCGCAAATAAATCAACAGAACGCCACAGTGGAACAACAAACCCCCGCCCAACGGCCGACTTATATCGCGCTTGGCTACGCTGGTTTGTTGCCCTTTGCGCTTTCCCTCGGGGTGATTCTCGCTGCCGCTGTGTCGGGTCCAGGTGTACATAGTGCTGCGCTGTTTGGACTCTATGCACCCTATGTGTTCATCGCTTACAGCGCCTGCATTTTGAGTTTTTTGTCTGGGGCAGTGTGGCGCGATAACACCGCCGAGCACGGCGCAGCCAGCCTGTTAATCATCAGCAACGCCCTCGCTGTCCTGGCATGGCTGTGCCTGTTGGCGATTCAGGTGTCACAGATGTTGACGCTGTTGGCGATTGCGGTACTGATGTCTGGATATTTGATGTTACTGTGGGCCGAACGGATGGTGCCTGAGGTCGATGGCCGCTACACTGCTATGCGCGTCGCGCTCACCGCATGGGTCGTGGCGATGCATCTGCTGTTACTGGTTTGTCTTGTGGGGGACGTTTGAAAATGACCGAGTTGACCATATTTTACGATGCGACCTGCCCCCTGTGCGCGACTGAGATGGATCATTTGCGGCGCACGGACGCCAATCACGCGATCGCCTTTGAAAACATTTATGCCGACGACTTTACTGCGCGCTTTCCCAGCATTGACCGTCAGGAGGCCGATCGCATTTTGCATGGGCAACTGGCGGACGGCAAGGTGATTACTGGACTCGACGTGACCTATCGCGCTTGGTGTTTGGTCGGCAAACGACGCTGGGTAGCGATCTTGCGCTGGCCGATGGTCGCTCCTATTGCAGATCGGGCCTACCTGTTTTTTGCTCGCCACCGGCAGCGCATATCGCGTCTGGTGATGGGCTCAAAGCGAACCCAGAGTTGCGACTGGCAACCGCCGCGATGAGCGATCGTGGCGATGCGCTGGTAGCCGGAGCCAGCGGAGGTATCGGTGCAGCGCTGGTGGCGGGGTTTTTGACAGACCCTAGGATCGAACGGGTATTCGCCGTCAGTCGCAGTCAAGCGCCACCGGTTGCATTAGCGTCGCACCCCCGCTTGGTATGGATCTATTGTGACTACAGCGAAGCCAGTATGCAGCAGGTGCGCGATCAGATTCAGGCGCTGCACCCGACGCTGTTGCGAGTGGCGCTCTGCCACGGTGTTTTGCACGGCGATCAACTTGCGCCGGAAAAGCGACTCGAGGACATTGATGCTGTGTCCCTGCAAACGGTGTTCACTGCCAATGCCATCGTGCCGGTACTGTGGCTAAAGGTGCTGCGCAAACTGCTCAGTCATGCGCGACACTGTAAGGTGGCCGTGCTTTCGGCGCGGGTGGGAAGTATCGGCGACAACCATCTAGGCGGATGGTATGCCTACAGGGCGTCAAAAGCGGCGCTCAACATGTTACTCAAGACCGCAGCCATCGAATACTCGAGACGCAGCGCAAACGTTAAACTCCTTTCCTTCCATCCGGGTACTACTGACACGCCGTTATCGAAACCATTTCAATCGTCGGTGGCGGCCGACAAGCTATTTACTCCAGACTTTGTCGCCTCCCAGTTGATCGCGCTGATGACGGCCGCCGATATCGACGGACAACTAGCGTTTATTGATTGGAATGGGCAGTCGATCGATTGGTGATCGAGGCCGACTAGCGCTGGCGCACAAAACTGTGGGATCTATGGGCTACGCGGTCTGCGCCTGGGATCTCAAACGTGAATCAATCGCCGAGTAAGCAATCAGATAAGGTTTTTTGGCCTTTGTATGATCCCCTCGCGCCATTTTCTAGCCGCCGGTTGTGGCCAATATCCAATTGTCCATAGCCTGCCGTCCGTCAGAATTTTTTGTGTTAACATCAACGCGGTTGTAGCGCCCGTCGATCAATAATTAGCCGGGTTTGGTGCGCAACGCGGTTATCAGATTGATAGACCCCAAGCACACACATGCGGCACCAATGGCCGACGATGTTCATTGGTGACCCCCGCGCGCAGCGCTTGCGCTTTGAGGGGAGCATGACGCCACACCAAGCGCGCTTTTTCGCCGCCGCAGTGAGTCGATGCGGGCGTCAATCGCGACAGTTAGTCATGGATGAAAATAAACGTTGAAGGAGCAACTGTATGAACTATTTTGACGAATTTAAAACATCGGGCAACCAATCTCGACACGGTCTTTTGTTGGCTGTGGTGCTTGTGGCGCTAGCTTTTGTCGGCCCTGCACAGGCCCAGATCGACGAGATTATCGTCACCGCCAACAAGCGTGAACAAACGCTGCAAGACACGCCACTGACGGTTGCAGTGGTCGATGCCGAGACCATCAAGCGCGCTCAAATTATCGATATCATCGACCTGCAGACTGCGGTGCCGGCGCTGCGTATTAACCAGCTACAGTCTTCGGCAAACACCAACTTTTATATTCGCGGCTTTGGTAATGGCGCCAATAATCCAGGTATTGAACCATCGGTGAGCGTGGTGGTCGACGGTGTGGTACGCACTCGTTCGGCCTCGTCGATTGCCGATTTACCGACCCTTGAACGGATCGAAGTACTCAGCGGTCCGCAGTCGACGTTGTTTGGTAAAAATGCTTCGGCGGGCGTTATCAGCATTAGCACCCGTGCTCCCGAGCGCGAATTTGGCGGCTCTGCCGAGATCACCTTTGGTAATTACGGCAGCACCTTGGGCAAGGGCACCCTGACCGGCCCGATTTCGGAAAACTGGTCGTACCGCGTCTCGGGTAGCAGCAATCGCCGTGACGGCACCGCGACCAACCTGCTGGCTGCCAGTGATAAATCCCTCGACGCCGAACTCAACAATCGCGATCGCTTTGCATTGCGCGGCCAACTGCTCTACGAGTCGGGGGACGCGTTGCGCCTGAGATTGATTGCCGATCACAACGAGATCGATGAAAACTGTTGCGTGGCGCCGGCGCTGGTAAATGGCGATTCCTTTGCGATCGCACAGGCGCTAGCTGCGGCCAAGGGTTATGGTTCGGTCGATCCGGTCGATCCCTGGGCGCGAGCGATGTATGTCAACTTTAATCCGCGCAATCGCGCGATCGGCAAGGGGCTGTCGGCACAACTCGATTATGATTTCGGATTTGCTACCCTTACCTCGATCAGTGCCTATCGCGAACAGAGTTCCGAGGCCAACACCGACGGTGATTTCAGCGCCGCAGAATTGCTCCGCGAAAACATCGTCGCCTACCGTTTTGACACTCGCACTCAGGAATTGCGTCTCACCTCTAATGGGGAAGATGGCCTGCAGTGGATGCTCGGCGCCTTTTACTTTGAGGAAGACCTCGCTAGCAAGCGCACGGTGATCTTTGATGTAGATACCTACGCCTATTTTAATGGATTGATTTCGGGAGTAACCAAGGGCCGTCTGAACCTCGATAGTATCGCTGCCTTGCTCACTCTTCAAGCCGCTGGCTTGCCCACCGACAATCCCAGCGCGACCCTTGCGGCCTCGGGTCTGTTGCCGGCTTACGCCGCGCTTAAAGATTCTTGGTACCGCCAGGGCGATGGCGTTCGGAGCTACTTTGATATGCGTTCCGAGGCGCGCTCGGTCTTTGCGCAGGTTGACTACGCGTTGAGCGATGCGCTGTCGGCGACGCTCGGCGTCAACTACACAGAGGACGAAAAGCAGGTGCGCTCCGACGTCACCATCACCGATGCATTTGCGACATTACCGTTTGCGGGAACGCCGTTTGCGGGTTTGCAACCGTTTCAATTGTTTAGGGCTTTTCGGAACTATCCCAACGCGGATGAATCCGGTATTTTTGAGTCCGATGAAGTCACCTATAGCGCGCGCTTGGTCTACGACGTTTCGGATCAGTTGAACGTTTACGTTGGCACTGCCACCGGCTTTAAGGCAGCGTCGGTCAATCTGACCATAGACGGCCGGGGCGGCGATATTGGTCGCATCGCGGAGCCCGAGGAGGCGGAGCTGTTTGAGATTGGACTCAAGGCCCAATTTGATCGTGGCTACGTCAATTTGGCGCTGTTTGATCAATCGATCAAGGGCTTTCAATCCAACTTATTTAACGGTCTAGGATTTAATTTAGTCAACGCCGGTCAGCAGACGCATCGCGGCTTAGAGTTCAGCGGTATGCTGCGATTGACGGATCACTGGCGGTTCGATATGTCCGGGATGTGGCTGGATGCCGAGTATGATTCTTTCGCCCGTGGAGCCTGCGACACGTCGCGCACTGGAGCGGCGGCAGACGACTGTCCTCCGGGACAACCGTTCGTCGACCTCAGCGGTCGGACGCCTGCGGGAATTCATGAAATCAGCTTAAACGCCAATACCACCTTCGATTTTGAGCTCACCTCGGGCATCGATGGTTTTGTCCGTCTCGAATACGTCTACGAGGACGAAATACAGGTGGTTGATAATGTCGCCAAAGAGATCGCCAGCCGCGATACGCAAATGTTGAACGCCAGTGTCGGCATTGGCGGTACTGATGACAGTTGGAGTCTGATGCTCTGGGGGCGTAATCTCACCGATCACGAATCCTTGATCTCGGCGTTTCCGACCACCGCAGCGCCCGGAAGCTACAGCGGTTACCCCAACCAGCCACGGACTTACGGCATTACCTTGCGAACCGAGTTTTAGCTATAAGATAACCAGTTTTCATGGGCTAATAACCGAGACAGTGGTTACGCAAAAAGGGCGCATTAGGCGCCCTTTTTGCAAGTTTTTTTCTCGCCCGACCTTGGGGGTTGCGGTGACAAGCGGGTACACTGCGCAGAAAATACCGCCTCGCTTCGACTGGTGTCGACCGTGGCGAAATTTAAGCGACCAGATTTAGCCGTTGGCGTGGCGTTTACGCTCGGCAGTTTGGCGCTCAATGCGCGCACTGATGAAGCTAATTATGACCAAACCTCGACGCCATCGCCGATCTGCCCGGCGCGTTAACAGCCCCGCCCCGACAATTCTCGACAGCCATCCCCAAGTGTGTGAGATCACCGATCTCAGTCATGACGGCCGCGGCGTGGGTCGACTGGCAGGCAAGACCTACTTCGTCGATGGCGCGCTGCCCGGCGAGACTGTGGAGATGCGCGTGTGGCGTCACCATCGAAATTACGATGAGGCTCGACTGTCCAAGGTCTTGGAGCCGTCGTTACACCGCGTCGATCCGGCTTGCCGACATTTTTCCCAGTGTGGCGGTTGTTCGCTGCAGCACTTCCACTGGGAACGCCAAATCGACCACAAGGCACAACAATTGGCCGCTAGCTTTGAGCGACGTGGGATGCTGGCGAAACGATGGTTGCCGACCTTAACGGCGGCGCCGTTTGGCTATCGCCGTCGAGTGCGTTTAGCGGTGCAGCGCAGTCGCGATGGGCGCTGGGAATTGGGATTTCGAAACGCCGGCAGTCGCCGTATCGAGCCGTTGAGTGAGTGTTTGACGATGCTGCCTGCGCTGGCGCTTTGGCTGCCGCTATTACCGAGCTGGCTGGCCGACCACTGCGGGCAATTTACCGTCAAGCAGATTGAGCTGGTTGCCGGTGACCAGGGTGTGGCGATCGCGGTTGAGGCGAATCGACGGCCATCGACGCCAGAACTGTTGCAGATGCGCATTGCGCTGGATGGCTTGTCGCCGTCGTCGGAGGCGTCGAGTACCGTGCAGATGGCGCAGTTGTGGTGGAAGACGCCCGATGCGAGCACCTTTAGCTGTCTCGATAGCGAGCGTGAACCGCTTTGGGCGGCGATTACCGATCGGTTGTCGACCATCGTCGAGCCCGGTCAGTTTATGCAAGTGAATGGCGCTATTAATCGACAGATGATCGCCCAAGTGCTGTCCTTGATCGAGCCGACCACCGAGGGGCTGGCGGTCGATTTGTACTGTGGTGCGGGAAATTTTACGCTGCCGCTGGCGGAGCACTACCGTCGGGTCATTGGGATTGAGGGTTTAGCCGATTTAGTTGAGCGCGGACGGCGTAACGCGCAACATAATGGTCTGACTAATGTCGATTTTATGGTCGCTGATTTGGCGGCATTGAAACGGCCGCTCGACTGTAATAACGGTATACAGCTGGTGATCTTAGACCCACCCAGAGCAGGAGCTGCCGGCGTCATGCCCTGGATAATCAATAGCGGAGCCAAGCAGATTGTCTACGTTTCGTGTCATCCATCGACATTGTTGCGCGACGCCGAGATTCTTGGCAAGGGCGGTTTTAAGCTAGGCGCTCTGGGTGCCATGGACATGTTTCCACAAACTGCACACGTCGAGGCCATGGCGCTATTTGAGCGAGTGGGCGTGAAATAGCGACTCAGTCCGATAAGGTGTTGGCGTCGCGCATCAAGGTGAGCCTTATGCGGGATATTCCACGTATACTATTTTATAAATCGATGGTCGGCCAACAGCGGCCGGTGCGTATGTGAAGGGCGGGCTGTGGTTTTTTGTTGCGGGCTTTCTATCACCGCTGAGGGCTCTTTATATAAACGCTGAGGGCTCTTTATCCACTGAAGGCTCTTTACCCGCTGAGGATTCTTTATCCGCTGAGGGCTCTTTATATAAACGCTGAAGGCTCTTTATAATCGCTTAGGGCTCTTTACCCGCTGAAGGCTCTTGATATAGACGCTGATGGCTCTTTTAATTTGGCTGATGGCTCTTTTAATTTGAGCTGATGGCTCTTGCTGTTGTAGTTGACGGGTCATTGCGCTTATTTTTGGGCGGTAAAATCTGTATACCGCGACCTGTTTAGGTTAAAATCACGGATTATTACTTTTTTCTACTTTGGACGCAAAAGCCACTATGTTCGATAAAAACTCATCCCTCGAAGATCAGGATCCAGACGTATTTAAAGCAATTTCCCAAGAGAACCAACGTCAAGAACAGCACATTGAGTTGATCGCCTCTGAAAATTACGCCAGCCCAGCAGTTATGGCGGTTCAGGGTGGCCAATTGACCAATAAATATGCCGAGGGATACCCCCAGAAACGCTATTACGGCGGCTGTGAGTTTGTCGACCAAACCGAAGAGTTGGCGATTCAACGCGCCAAAGATCTGTTTGGCGCAGCCTACGCCAATGTGCAACCGCACTCGGGTTCACAGGCCAACAGCGCGGTATTTTTGGCGCTTCTTAGCGGCGGCGATACCATTTTGGGTATGAGCCTTGCCGATGGTGGTCATCTGACGCACGGCGCCAAGCCCAACTTTTCCGGTAAGCTCTACAAATCTGTGCAGTATGGCTTGGACGCGAAGACCGGCGTGATCGACTATCAGCAGGTTGAAGACTTGGCGGTTGAGCATCAGCCAAAGATGATCATCGCTGGTTTCTCGGCCTATTCGGGTATTATGGATTGGGCTAGATTCCGTCAAATCGCCGATCGTGTCGGCGCTTATCTTTTAGTTGATATGGCCCATGTGGCCGGGTTGGTGGCCGCCGGCGTCTATCCGAGCCCCATTGCTCACGCACATGTCGTGACCTCGACGACCCATAAAACGCTTCGCGGTCCGCGCGGGGGCATTATTTTGAGTAACCACGAAGACATCGCGAAAAAGTGTAACTCGGCGATTTTCCCAGGTATTCAAGGTGGGCCGCTGTGCCACGTAATTGCCGCTAAAGCGGTGGCTTTTAAAGAGGCCGCCAGTGCCGATTTTGTCACTTATCAGCAACAAGTGGTCGCCAATGCCAAGGCGATGGCGGCTACCTTTATCCAGCGCGGTATCGATATTGTCTCAAATGGAACCGACAATCATTTGATGCTGGTCAGTCTGATTGGCAAGCAATACACCGGCAAAGATGCCGACGAAGCGCTTGGCAGAGCCTTTATCACGGTCAACAAAAATGCTGTGCCCAACGATCCGCGCTCGCCGTTTGTCACCTCGGGCCTGCGCATTGGTACCCCGGCGATCACGACTAGGGGTTTCAACGAAGAGCAAGCGGTGCAATTGACGCACTGGATTTGTGATGTCTTGGCAAGTTTGGAGTCGGGCACCTCGGAGCAGGTGATCGCCGAGGTCAAGTCCAAAGTGCTGGATATTTGTGGCCGCTATCCGGTATACGGCTAGTTCCGATGTGATCGATAATGGATCAGACGAGCGAATTTACACGCAGCTTTATTGATTTATTTTTGCTCCGCGGCCGGTCGAGGATCATTTGACTATCGCGGCGTCGACACCGCGTCTGGCCGCCACCGTGGTGGTGTTACGTGATGGTCGTCGCGGTCTTGAAGCGCTGCTTTTGCAGCGCAGCCAAAGCGTTAGTTTTGCGCCCGGTGCCTGGGTATTCCCAGGCGGTGTGGCAGAGCCAGAGGATTCGCAACCCGGGTGGACGTCCAAGGCGATTGCTGAGCGAGCGGCTATTCGCGAAACCCGAGAGGAGTGCGCGGTTGGTCTGGCCGCCAGCGAGCTTGTGCCGTTTGCCCACTGGACCACACCCGAGAGCGAGAGCAAACGTTTTGCCACCTGGTTCTTTGTGGCCAAGGCGCCGTTGCCGAGTGCCGCAATTATCATCGATCAAAGCGAAATTGTCGCTTTTCGCTGGCTCTCACCTCGGGCTGCATTAGACGCCAGCGATCGAGGTTTGATGGCGCTTTTGCCGCCGACATTTATGGCGTTACGATTGTTTCAGCGGCGGCGCTCAGCTACCGCCGTTTGCTCTAGCATGAAGCGCCATACGCCGCATCGCATCACCCCGCAACTACTGCGTCACCGCAACCCACTGATTCTGTTATGCGATGGTGATGAAGAGCATCGGACGCTGGGCGCGCCCAACATTGGCGCACGCCATCGCGTGGTCGGCAATGGCGCCGGACTGGAATATATACACAGCGGTGACAACGTAGGATTTTCGCGCTTGGATCAAAGCGCAGAGCGCCGTGCATAGAACCTGTGATCGATACTCCAGCGCGGATCCTGTGCTAAACTGGCGCGCTTAAATATTGCTGAGGCACTGACGAGACTGATGTACGGTTATGTATTGCCCATTTTGTAACGCCGACGATACCCGAGTGGTCGATTCTCGCTTGGTCGCCAATGGCGGTCAGGTGCGTCGCCGACGTGAGTGCGTGGATTGTAGCGAGCGTTTCACGACCTATGAATTAGCTGAGTTGGTGATGCCGAGGGTGATAAAGAGTGATGGCACCCGTCAATCCTTCGATGAAGATAAATTGCGCGCCGGCCTCCAGCGCGCGCTCGAAAAGCGCCCGGTATCTATCGAACAAATTGAAACCGCAGTGGGTCAGATCAAACACTTCCTTCAAGTAACCGGCGAGCGAGAGGTGGCGTCGAGGGAAATTGGCGAAGCGGTGATGATCCAATTACGCGAACTCGACGAGGTCGCCTATGTGCGATTTGCATCGGTTTATCGAAGCTTTCAAGATCTCAGTGAATTTCAGGACGAACTCAATCGATTGACGGGTAGCGGCGTGCAGCCGCCGGTCGGCTGATGGCGGCGAATAACTGCGACCGAAGCATGATGTCTATGGCGCTGCGTTTAGCGGCTAAGGGAATCTATACCACGACCCCTAACCCTATGGTCGGTTGTGTGATTGCGCAAGGTGATGAAATCGTCGGGCGGGGTTGGCATGTGAGAGCGGGCCTTGCTCATGCGGAGGTGGTCGCCCTGGCGGAGGCCGGTGATAGAGCGGTGGGTGCCACTGCCTATGTTACGTTGGAACCCTGCGCCCATCGGGGAAGGACCGGACCCTGCGTCGATGCCCTGCTGCAGGCGGGTGTTCAGCGTGTTGTTGCAGCCTCTGAGGACCCCAACCCAAAGGTTGCGGGGGCCGGTATAGCCGCGTTGCGCGCTGCGGGCGTGGTGGTTGATGTGGGTCTGTTAGAGCAACAGGCGCGAGATTTAAACTGTGGTTTTTTTAAGCGCCATGAATACGGCGTGCCCTGGGTTACGATTAAAACAGCCGCTAGCTTGGATGGGCGCACGGCGATGGCCAGCGGGCAGAGTCAATGGATAACGGCACCGCCCGCGCGCCGTGATGTGCAGCGCATGCGCGCGGAGAACTGCGCTATTATTACCGGCATTGGCACGCAACAAATGGACGATCCATCGCTCACCCTGCGTATAAGTTACGCCGATTTGGGCTTGTCTGTTGATGAAGTCGACAGCCCGTTGCGCCAACCATTGCGCGTGGTGGTTGACAGTCAGTGTCAGATGTCGAGCGGCGCGCGATTGCTGCAGCAGGACGGCGCTACGCTGATAGCCACCACCGATGGCGCGCTTCAGCGGCAACGCGCGGCGGCTCTCGAGAGCGCTGGTGCCGAGGTGATCTTTCTCCCAGCACGCGAGCAAAGGGTCGACTTACAGAGTCTGTTACACCATCTGGCCGAGCGCGGCTGCAATCGCGTTATGGTCGAAGCTGGTGCCGGTTTGGCTGGCGCGTTTGTCGGTGAGGGCTTGCTCGACGAAATGGTGTGTTACTGGGCGCCCAAATTATTTGGCAGCCATGCGCGGCCGATGTTTGATTTGCCGATTGAAACTATCGACGCACACTTGGCGCTCTCGGTGGTGGATATGCGTCGAATCGGTGAAGACATTCGGTTGACTTTGCAGCCCGAAAAAGACTATTGAATGGCTCGGTCGCTGACTGACAACGACGGTTGGCGCGGCGCGTCGCAGGCCAACCATTAAATAACCCAACGACAGATGAGAGGAGTTGATGCATGTTCACAGGAATTATCAGTGCAATGGGCCACATCAGCAATTTGCAACACTGTGATGGCGACGTTAGATTAACCATAGACAGCGATAGCCTAGGCTTTGTGGACGTTGCACTGGGCGACAGTATTGCCTGTAATGGAGCCTGTTTGACGGTGGTCGAATTGGGCGAAAGTAGTTTTGCTGCGGATGTCTCGCGGGAGACCCTACGATTGACTACCATAGGCACTTGGCAGAGCGGGGCGCGAATAAATTTGGAGAAGGCTATGCAGGCTACCGATCGCTTTGGTGGCCATATTGTATCCGGCCATATCGATGGTATGGGCGAAGTGGTTGAGCGTCGTAGCGATGCTCGCTCCGAGTGGTTTAAAATTCGCGCGCCGCGTGAATTGGCAAAATACATCGCCCATAAGGGTTCAATTACCGTTGATGGCACCAGTTTGACGATCAATCGAGTAGACGGCACAGATTTTGAGCTCAATATCATACCGCAGACGATGAGCCACACGGTGATAGGCGATTATCAGGCTGGAACGCCGGTCAATTTGGAGGTCGATTTGGTAGCGCGTTATTTGGAGCGTTTGTTACTTGGCGATCGAGCAGCCGACCGCGAAACAGCTTAGCACGACCATCGCCAGGCGCACACATAACAATCCGTGGCGTACCTACCGCCTAATTTTCGGTACCGAGAGTAAGCGAGCATTATGATTCTGAACACAGTGGAAGAATTAATCGAAGATATTCGTCAGGGCAAGATGGTCATCCTGATGGATGACGAAGACCGCGAGAACGAGGGCGACTTGGTTATGGCCGCGCCCATGGTCAGGGCTCAGGATGTCAATTTTATGGCCACCTACGCACGTGGTTTGATCTGCCTGACGCTCAGTGAACAGCGTTGCCAGCAGCTCGATTTGGCGATGATGGTGAATGATAATGGCTCGAGCCACAGTACGCCTTTTACTTTGTCTATCGAGGCAGCAACTGGCGTAACCACCGGCATTTCAGCCGCCGATAGAGCGCGAACGGTGCAGGCCGCGGTGAGCAGCACAGCGCGCCCAGTGGATATTGTTCAGCCCGGACATATCTTTCCGCTCAAGGCGCAGGCGGGCGGCGTTTTGAGCCGAGCTGGGCACACCGAGGCGGGTTGTGATTTGGCGCGCCTGGCCGGGTTTGAAGCGGCCGCAGTGATCGTCGAGATCATGAATGAAGACGGCACCATGGCCCGCCGCGACGACCTTGAAAAATTTGCTGCAAAGCACGCCCTAAAAATTGGTACCATCGCCGACCTTATTCACTACCGATTGGTGACCGAGAAAACGACGCGCTGTATCAATCAGCGTATCGTCAATACCCAATATGGCGAGTTTGTCTTGAAAACCTACCTCGACAATGCGCGTAACGAAAAGCACTTCGCATTGGTAATGGGCGATATTGAAAGCGTCGAGTCACCGCTAGTGCGGGTGCACGTGAATCGATCGGCGCGCGATATTCTCGCGATCGAGTCCTCCGCAGACTATAAAGTCTGGTCGTTCCAGCGGGCTATGGAAAGGATTGCCGAGGAGGGAATAGGTGCGTTGGTGCTGCTGTATTATCCCGAGACCGCCGAGGACATTGATTCGAGTATTGAGCGCTTGTTAACCCCGGCTGCGCGGCGCAATCAGTCGGCCGGTGAAGTGGTTTATTTGCAGATTGGCACCGGCTCCCAAATCCTTATGGATTTGGGGATCCACAAGATGCGCCTAATGAGCGCGCCGTTTAAATTTACTGGGATTTCAGGTTTTGATTTAGAGGTTACCGAGTACGTCGACTATCTAGGTTCGGGGGTGAGCAATGGGTGAGTATCGCCCTCAAGAACAGAGTTTTTCAGTCGCCGGGCTGCGGTTTGCAGTGGTGGTCGCGCGCTGGAACGGGCAAGTTACCGAGGGCCTGTTAGGGGGTGTTTTGAGGGCTGCCAAGCGGCAGAACATGGATCCCGACGCGCTGCATATCTACCGCGTTCCTGGCGCATTTGAATTACCCTTGGCGAGCCAGCAGGCCGCGCGCAGTGGCCACTTTGATGCAGTTATTGCGCTCGGTTGCGTGATTCGGGGCGACACGCCGCACTTCGAGTATGTTTGTGCCGAGACGACGCGTGGGCTCGGTCAGGTAGGATTGCAAGAAGCACTGCCAGTAGCTTTTGGCTTGTTGACTACCGACAACTTGGAGCAGGCAGTGCAGCGCTCCAGCGAAAATTCTGAAAACAAGGGCGAAGAGGCCATACTGACGGTGTTGGAGATGTTACATACCTTGAAAAATATTGCGGGTAACGCCTAGGTGGCCAAGTTACGAGAGCGGCAGAAAGCGAGGCGAATGTTAGTGCAGGCACTGTATTCTTGGGATCTGGGTGGTGCCGATATAGCCACTGTAGACGCACAGTTTCGCGCTGTGAACGATATGACCAAAGTGGATGACGAACTCTTCCGCGGTGTGTTGTTTGGCGTTGCCAAGCATTTATCGGAGATTGAAGACGCCATTCAACCGCATTTGGATCGTGAAAAAGAGCAACTCGACCCAATTTCGCGGGCGGTTCTGCGGTTGTCTACTTACGAGTTATTGCACAGTATCGAGGTTCCCTACAGGGTGGTCATTAACGAGGGCGTCAACCTGGCAAAAACCTTCGGCCCAGAGGATGCTTTTAAATTTATTAACGGCGTGCTCGATGGTATCGCCGCGCGCAGTCGGGCCGCTGAGGTTGCCGATCGATCGCGCGGTGGATAGCGCATTGGACCGCGTAGCGCAAAGCGAGCTACCCAGTCGCGGCGAGTTTGCGCTGATCGAGCGGCACTTTAAGAACTTGACCGATCAAAACGGCGTTCAGCTAGGTATTGGCGACGATGCTGCGTTACTTAGCGCAACCGGTGGTAGCGATAACCAGTTGGTGGTGGCGACCGATAGCCTGTTACAGGACGTACATTTTCCGGCCGCGGCGACGGCCTACGATATTGGCCGGCGAGCGCTCTGTGTCAACCTCAGTGACTTAGCCGCCATGGGCGCGACCCCCCGCTGGTTCACGCTGGCGCTGAGCGTGCCGGCTGAATTGGCCAGCGATGAGTGGCTGGAGCAGTTGAGCGCTGGTCTTGGCGGTGTTGCCGATCGCGCAGGGTGTGCCTTGGTCGGTGGCGACACTACTCGTGGGCCGTTGGCGTTAACCCTGACCTTGATTGGCGAGGTACCTGCGGGTCAGGCGTTGCGCAGAGACGGGGCTCAGAGCGGCGATCGTATTTATGTTACCGGAACCCTCGGTGATGGTGCCGCGGCACTGGAAATGCTTTCGAGCGAGGCTTTGGCGTCGCCTGATGCGCGTCTGTTTGAACACTTTTACGCCCCCAAGCTGCGTTTGGAAGAGGGTATTCGATTGCGCAATATTGCCAGTGCTTGCATCGACGTATCCGATGGCCTGCTCGCCGATCTTGCACACATTTGCAGGGCGAGCGGCGTCGGCGCCCAAATACGCCTTTCGGAGTTGCCGATCGACCAACGCGTGCGGCGAGATTTTGCGTTACAGTGCACCGACTGGGCGCTTTCCGGCGGCGATGACTACCAACTTTGTTTCACCGTGCCCGAGTCGCGGATCGCAGACTTTCATCGATTGGCGGCGACCGGCGCAATCGACGCCACCGAGATCGGCACGATCACTCACTCTGATCGAATGAGTCTAGTGGCTGAGTGCGGCCGCGTAGAGTCGATCGATCAGTTATCTGGGGGGTATAACCACTTTGCCGGTTAATCCTACCTTTAACCAACTTTTGCGCTCGCCGGTGCTCCTGCTGGCATACGGCTTTGGGAGTGGTCTTTCACCGCGTGCGCCTGGCACCATGGGTACGTTGGCGGCGATCCCAATCTGGTACTGGATGAGCGGCTGGTCGCTTGCTAACTATGTTATTGCGGTCTGTTTGGCGGCCTTGGTCGGCACCTACATCTGTGGCCGCGCAGCGGAGAAAATCGGTGTTCACGACCCCGCCGGTATCGTCTGGGACGAGTTTGTTGGCTTTTGGATAGCCATGCTGGCGGTGCCTCCGAGTTGGCTGGCACTGGCCGTCGGCTTTGCGTTGTTTCGATTGTTCGATATCGTCAAGCCATGGCCGATCGGTTGGTTGGATAAACACGTCGATGGTGGTCTTGGGATTATGCTCGACGATATTGCTGCTGGCCTTATAACCGCATTACTAATGGCTGCGCTGCGCGTCGCTGGGTGGTTGTGATGTTGTGGGATAGCCCTACCCCGTGCATTGCACCCGACTAATGGCGCGGCGTTGACAGCCCTGAAATTAGCGACTGCAATCGATACAATGCACGGAATAAACGATACAACTGTTTGAGGAGAAACTACTTGGTTCTGCGTTATATACAATCATCGCGGTTGCCGACGCGCTGGGGAGCCTTTGATATTCATGGCTTTGAAGACCCCTTTAAAGGTAAGGAGCACATTGCCATTAGTATGGGGTCCTGCGATAGCACTCAACCACTGCTGATTCGTATCCACTCCGAATGCCTTACTGGCGATGCCCTGGGCAGTCTGCGCTGTGATTGTGGTGAACAACTGCAACGGGCTATGCAGCAAATTTCGGAGGTCGGTCGCGGGGCCATCCTGTATTTGCGACAGGAGGGTCGCGGTATTGGCTTGGTCAACAAAATTAAGGCCTATCATTTGCAAGATCAGGGTGCCGATACGGTTGAGGCTAATGAGCGCTTGGGGTTTGGAGCGGATATGCGCGATTACTCTATTTGCGCGCCGATGTTGCAGCATCTAGGCGCAGCACAGGTTGAATTAATGACCAATAACCCCCGCAAGGTAAAGGCATTAATCGATCTCGGTATCGACGTCGTTAGGCGAGTACCGCTGAAAACCGATAGCAATCCCCACAACGCCGCCTACTTGTCCACTAAGGCGGGGAAGTTAGGGCATTTGTTTGGAGATCAATAACTATGGTTGAATCGCGAATGAAACCCTACAGTGACCTGGCAAAGCGAATTATTCCCTGTTTAGATGTCGACAAGGGGCGCGTGGTCAAGGGTGTTCAGTTTGTCGATATTCGCGATGCTGGTGATCCGGTCGAGGTCGCTCGGCGCTACAATGATGAAGGCGCTGATGAAATCACATTTCTGGATATTACCGCCAGTCATGAGGCCCGCGATACCACCTTGCACACGGTCGAACGGATGGCCGGCGAAGTGTTTATTCCACTCACCGTAGGCGGCGGCGTGCGGCAGTTAACCGATATTAGAAATCTGTTAAACGCCGGTGCCGACAAGGTGGCAATTAACTCAGCTGCGGTAGAAAACGCCGAATTCGTGCGCGCCGCGGCGCAGCGGTTTGGCTCTCAGTGCATTGTTGTTGCCATCGATGCCAAGCGCGTGGCGCATGGCACTCAGTCGGGTTGGGAGATTTTTACCCACGGCGGCCGCAGGCCAACCGGAATAGACGCGGTGCAGTGGGCGATCCAGATGGCCGACTATGGCGCCGGTGAACTGTTGCTTACCAGTATGGATCGGGATGGAACCAAAAATGGCTTTGACCTGTCTCTGACCGCGGCGATTAGCCGTGCCGTAGCCGTTCCTGTCATCGCCTCAGGTGGCGTTGGCAACCTGCAGCATTTGGTCGATGGGGTCACGGTGGGGGAGGCAGATGCTGTGCTTGCTGCCAGCATCTTTCATTTTGCCGAATACAGTATCCCGGAAGCCAAGGCGTTTATGCGCAAGCAAGGCATTAACGTACGGCTATAGTCGGAACATGGCGTTTAACGCGGACTGATACGCAACCAGTTGTTCATCAAAAATCCCCAGGGGCTAGTCAGTTTAATCGGCGCAGACTGCGCAGATAAACAAATGCACTCGCCATTTTGAGCGCCCATAGGCTGG
>Ga0115006_10000610_pt1 | contig 19862 bp, 16 predicted proteins | sample ArcOceMetagenome_3_FD_88943 | JGI IMG/M metagenome (GOLD analysis project Ga0115006, IMG submission 88943) | Marine eukaryotic phytoplankton communities from Arctic Ocean - Arctic Ocean- Svalbard ARC20M Metagenome | ecosystem: Environmental > Aquatic > Marine > Oceanic | place: Arctic Ocean...
AATATCGAGATAAAAAAATGAAAGAGAAAAGAGGTTGGCGGGAGAGGAAGAGACTGTACATCAAGGAGATAATCGAGGGTAAAGGGGGGGGTTATGGGGGGGGGGGGGGGACTCGATTCCTTAATGAAAACGCGCTTTGTTTTGCTCGAATTAATCCACATTCTTGAACTCTTTCCCCCCACCCTCACCCCCCTTCCTATTTTAACAGCTACCATTTCCCGCCCCTAGTTTTTAGTTTTATTCTACACTGCCACCCCGCAAGGGCAATCGATAATTAAGCAGTACTCAAGTAGTAAACTCAATGCCATGAAGACCCCGTACATGCTCATCATCATCCACGCCAATTTCGTTGTAAGGACCCAACCGCAGGCGCGTATTGTGACAATCACAAGACCGACCATGATGAAGAGCATGAGGACCATAATGTTGAGACCGTCGCTGTTGATATCGACATGGTCCATCCCCGCCACCGTGGTCGCGAGGAACCAGGGAACGGGGAGTCCAATGAGAATGTCGAACACATTGGAGCCGATCGAACTGCTCACAGCCATGTCGCCGTGGCCCTTCCTTGCAACAGCGAGGGAAGAGAGAGCGTCAGGAACAGAAGTTCCTGCGGCGAGGAGGGTGAGGCCCATGACAGGGTCAGGGATGCCGATTATCAAACCAATAATGGTGGCCATCCAAACCATGAAGAAGGCCAAGATGGCGATCCAAACAATGGACATGAAGAAGGTGACCCAGAACCAGTAGCCGCCAGAGAACATTTCCTTGTTGACATCTGGGATTGTGAAGTACATTGCGAAGCTCAAAGGGAACTTAAAAGCCCACATGAACTTGTCCATGAGGGTGTCACCCATATCAAAGAGTTCTACTGGGCCATCGTCATCGTCGTCACTATCGTCACCATCGTCATCGTGATCCCCGTCGCCGTCGCCGTCTTTGTCAGTGTCATCACTATCTCCCTTTCCTTCGGCCTTCCTTACGGTGTTCTCCCCAACCCTCACTTCTTCATTGTCGCCCCCGCTCACAGGTGTCACCTGGTTGGAACTGCCCTTGGTGACTTGGTTGTAGAGTTCACCGTGGACATCAAGGGTCTTGTGGCCCTCAATTGCAGTGTCGCCTTCCTCGGTCTGCGTAGAAGCGTCGACAGTCTCCTTGTAGAATGCACGCCACATCTTGATTATGCGAACCGCCCTCAGAGCACGAACGAACCTGAAGAGACGCGCTGCTCTGAGGTTTCCTGCCACTCCATCTTCACCCCTTGTCACAGCGAGTTCGAAAATGATAAGAACAACGAGGACGCCATCGAAGGCGTTCATGGGGTTGTTCCAGTAGCCAAAGAAGGTGAAGACCATAATCTTGAGAAGTGCCTCAACGATGAAGAGAGCCGAACAGATATTGTTAATCATGGTGGGAATGGGGCCGCTGTAGAAAACGCAGACAATATTAGTTACAATGGCGGCGTATATGACAAGGTCAAAGGGAGTGGAGGTGACAACGGAATACAAAGACTGCGACGAGCGAAGCGATGAGTAAGTGGGTTTAGCGTATTGTATATAACAGCACCAGGCAGCGCGCTACGCACTCAGCCTTTGCTCGTCGCTTCGCTCCTCGTCCATTCTCACCTTCCTCCAAAGGGGCATGTTTTTGTTACTCTCTTCCGACTTCTTCAGCTGCCCCGCGGTCCATTCCTCCAACTGCTCGTTGAAGTACATGATGGTCACATACCCACCGTACAGCATAAGGAGAATGAAAGCCTCATAGTGCTGCACCTCGAAGTCAATCACAACTCCCACAAGGGCAATGATGCCAATGCAGTAAGAGATGCAATCTCGGGCCAGGGGCCACCAGGTGACCTTGAGGTTGGGAACGACGAAGGCACACATGGCGATCACAAAAAGGACATTGAAGACGGCGGACCCGACAATGGTCCCGAAACCAATGTCGTTCTTTGAAACGAAAACTCCCATGACGGAAGTGAAGAGCTCGGGTGCGGAACCACCGGCAGCCATGAAGGTGGCACCGGCAACATCCTCCTTGAGGTTCAGACTCTCGCAGATCTTCTCCAGGCTCGCTTCGAAGTAGTCGTCGCAGACGATGGCAAGGCCCATGAACATCCAGATCATGATTAAGAAGTGGAAGGCCAAACTACCCGACCTCAACTGATCCTCGGTGAAAGGGTCGTCAAAATATTCCGGCGAGATGCACTTGGGCCTGGCGTCGCAATCAAGCTCCTTCTGAGTTTTCTTCTTTGCGGCACAAATGTCCGTGGCATTCTGCAATGAGTGAGCGGCGGCGAGGAGCGAAGCGACGAGAAGAAGGTTGTTAGTTATATGTGTGGGCGACCTGTCGCTGTCGCTCCGCTCCTCCCGTCCTTCGTCCCTCCCGTCCTTCGCTCCTCATCCAAATCTAATCTCACCTCCCCCGTCAGCAACCTCTGAGGAGACTCTGTCAGTTCGTCGTAGTAGACAAGGTTACCGTACAAGTCCGACGCCACAGAACTAACGATTTGGCTGTCTGCACCATTTGCGATCCCCTGATCAAGGAAGTCAAAGTCCTCACTGAGCATGATCCTTCCGTTCACGAATCCTCGGGCGTCAGCATTGAAACCCAACATGTCGTACTCTTCGGGCCCTACAGATTGAACGTAGCGACCCCTTTTACCAGCATTATAATACATTATCCCCCCCAAACAAGCTGCTGAAAACAGCACTGTCCGAAGGAGGATGGTATTGTTCTCCCGTTTGTACTTTCTCTTCGCCCTCAGGAATCTCGCCCGCCGCCCGAGCTTTCTCTCCCCCCCCCTGGACGATACAGACGAAGAACCCATCGCCTGATCGATCTGATCATGAGAAATATGAGGAGGATTGTTCCAAGCGTCGACAGTTAAGGTGGAGACCATTGTGGACCTTAGGCAACCCCTCGCGCTATAAAAAGTTTACCAGAGGTAGCCAAGCAGGGGAAAGTACGGGTAGATGTATAGTAAGCGTAAAAAGAATCGACACAGACGCTATAATTAACAGATCTAGGATTGAGGAAACTCCTCCGCTGTTGGGAGGTCAAGGAGAGAAGGTTTTGGCAGGGGTAGAGGGACAAAATCAAAACCACCCTTGTGTTCATTTGACTTGACCTTTTTTTGAAATTTAACTATTCTGACTATAAATATATACGTCAATTATTATAGTGAATCATTTTTTAATAAACAAAAGCGAATATAACACAAGGTGGAACCTACTTAACAACCATCTCCCTTCGATCCTTGTTTCACCAATTTTGATCAAACCCTGAAGTGTATAGAACATCTATGTCGATTCAAACGATTATACCCGGGGCCAACTTTGACCCTAGTATGATGGTTAAACTTGCGATGCGTCCTAAGGACCATGACCCAGACACATTCGCAACAGTAATGAGTACCCTATTTTCAAGCAAGAATATATACGATCGTGGATTAGCTGCTTGGGCAGTTGGTAGGTTACTACAGCTTCAGTCGAAACACGATCAATATTACCTGAAAAAGCAGATACTGGACCAGAGTGGGCCTATCATGGATGCTCTTGTGGACATTATTGGGGACTCAAAGGAGCTGAGTAGTAGGGTTGCGGCAATGGGGTCCGAATTATCTGTGTCTTCTTCGTCAACGACGACCGTTTACACTCCATCACCTAAGAAGAGGACGAAGAAAAAGGGCAAGTCACCTTCCTCCTATGCTCCAACTGCCTCCTCCATCTCTGCAGTGGCATCATTGTCGGATGCGGGTCCTCTTCTGTCCGTTACCGACTGCAATAGGATCAGCAAGAACTGCTCCCTCATAATTATCATGCTTTCCAACTATTTATCGGACATAGACGGGGACCCTTATACCTTCCAGCCTCCCCCCACCCCTCTCCATCGCATGGCTGCGACCCCCGAAGTCAAAGTAACAAATGACGATGGCGTCAACAGCGATAAGAAGAAGAAGATGCAGAGAAACAGACGGAAGTTTAGGCAGACGCAGAATGCAAAGGCTTTGGAGGTGAGTGAGTGAGAGGCCAAGCGAGGAGCGAAGGACTGGAGGAGCGAGGCGACAACACAAAAGTATTATACCGCCTTCCCACATAACTAATATCCTTCCACCCATATCTTCGCTCCTCACCGCCGCTCGCTCCTCGACCCGCTGTTCGCTTCGCTCTTTGCAGGATGCCGCCAACAATGCAGCAAATGACGACGAAAATGACGACAAAGACGACAACGACGGTGACTTGGACGCTTTCTTGGAGGCGAACAACACCTCCTCAAATGTAATGGACGACGCTAGCGCAGGTTCGGAGTCGCCCAAGCGGAAGAGGGAAAGGAAATACTTTAGAAAAACCGACAACAAGATTCCCGACTTGTTGCTCTCGGAATACATGGCAGGGCCCCAGATACCGCTCACCGAGCTCGGGGATGCACCCCAACCCCGAAAAACGATGAACCCTAACTCGATAGCGGGGGAGTTGACCAAGGCGGATGGAAGCAAGATGATCACTTTAAGCAAGCGCGAGGGAGGCCCCCAGCCGAGGACGTCAGTGCTCTTCGACGACCAACCAGCATGGGACGTCTCCGTCGCTGCTGCGGCGTCGCACGACTTTTTGGCCAAGGACTCAAAGCTTGGCTACCAGGTCCCTAGACTTTACCTCGCGCAAGATCGACCCAACACCTCCAACCACGTTCCAACGATGCCATCTCCCCGCGGATCTCCTACAAACAAGGCAAAGCGCCCCAAGACGTCCGAGGATATTCGCCGTGAGTACCACAGCATTGAGGCAAAGTTCATGTTGGACGAAATCCGAAAAATGACTCCCTCGGAAACCGGGTGGTACTCGCTGCCACACGACGAAGAGTGGCAGGCAAAGGCGTTCCCCGAGGGCCAGCGTCCGGTATGGACGCCCAACAAGGGAGTCGACCCCTCACAGCTTCCAAATGCTTGGTCGACAATGAACTTCAATTCGACAAAAAAGAATTTACAACCGATTTTAAAAACTACGGCGGCCTCCCCGCCTGAACCACCTTCGTCCGAAGAAAAAGACGAGGGGAAGAAGGCATCCCCGAGCGGAAGGAAAGACAAGGTGCTAATGAAGCAAAAGCTGGCGGGGGATTCCCAGAGCTACGAGTCTCGGCAGATTCAGCGCGCCAGGGACATGATGATATCTATGAGCACAAACTTTGTGTTTTTCCCGCCTGACCTTGATTCGCCCCTCGCTGCCGCCGCCGAGCCCAAGTGGGACGGCGTTGAGGACGAGGACGAGGGTGAGGCTGGGGTGCGTTTTTCTCCCCAGTCTCGTGGAGTTTCTCGCGCCCGCACCTCCTCTCCGTCAAAGCTGCGCCCCGTCTCGCCCTATCAGATCGATGAAATTATAGCATCCACGCCTCAGTACCTTCTAGGCACAATGATCGAGCTGGATGATTACAGGAGGCTCCAGCTAACTTCGGCGGAGAGCAAGAGAGCAAGCAAGAGGGCCAACCTGGCCTCAAGGGAGGCCAAGGAGGAGTACCGGAGGCGTCGACTGAATGCAATCGTATCTTCTGACGACAAGGATCTGCCTCCCAACGAACTCTCAAGGCTTGCGAGGCAGGACCACAGGTCAATCATTGGAATTTTGACCAATCAGAGAAATACCCTCGATACTCATGCGCTTTCGTTGAAAAACAAGATTGATGCTAGCATCAAGGTCCAGAATAAGGCACTTCCTCTCCGCTTCCTCTTTACTGTCGAAGGAGGAGCTGAGATTTGCCGTGCTCGCCTTCGCGAAGCCTTCGGACTTTGGATCCATGGCTTTGAGTGCGCCCAAAAAACTGTCGCTATGGCCCTCTGGAAGATGCTGGTTGATTCCCAAGTCAGGAAGGAGAAACACGCAATTTACCGTGCTCAAGCCGGACAAAGGAAATTGAAAGTCATTATCAACGAGATTGACTTGAGGCTTTACAAGCGCACCTTCCAGAGGTGGAACAAGACTATTTCCTATCTCATATACGTCGAAAGGGACCAAGCGGCGACGAGAATCCAGGCACAAATTTACAGGTACAGGGCGGCTGTTCGTTTCGTACAGCTGCACGACAGCTGCCCAATTGGAGGGCCGCTTAGTGACATTTACCTCGAGCCCATTAGGAAGAACGTGAAATTCATGATCTATCCAAGGGTCAGGACGGAAAAGAGGCAGTTCTGGGCAGGAGCCATGGCGATTCAGACCAGGTACAGGATGGTTGTTCAGAAGAACATTTTTGTTCTCATGAAGCTTTCTTCCGTCATGATCGAGAGCGTTTGGAGAATGTGGGTCGAGAGAAAGGAGTACATGAGACTCAGGTTTCACGCTATTCTGCTCGAAAGCATGGCAAGGATGGTTGTGAAGAAGTGGCAGTACCAAAGGCTCCTGAGAGCGGCGGGCATTGCCCAAAGGATTTTCAGGGGATACAGGGCAAAACTTAGGCTCTTCATCCTTCTTAAAAATTATAGGGTCGAAATTGAGAGGCGACTGTCGATGCCTCCCCGCATTCAGCGCGCCTGGAGAGTCAAGGTTGCTAAGCGCAAGGTTCAGCAGCTCAGAGACGACAAGGTAGAATTGTACGATGCCGCCGTTCGCTTGCAATGCTTCTGGTACAGGCACCAGGGAGAGTTCCCCCGCTTTGTGCTCTTGGGAGTGCTTCGTGAGACGGACAAACAAGAGCAGGAATTCGAGAAGCAGATCAAGTTCTACGGGAAGGAGGCGATGGCGAGGAAGATCCAAAGGTATTACAGGGTTCACTTGTACCAGAGGCATGTCCATGGCGCTGTGAGAATTCAATGCATGGCGAGGAATGCGGCGGGGTCTAGCTTGGTAGGCCGTCTGAGGTTGGAGAAGTGGGCAAACAGGAAGCTAAGGTGCTGGGCGAGGGTCATGATGAAGAAGCGAAACAATGCTAGCAAGAAGATTGCGTTCGCGTTCTGGAGGGGCAAAAGGGGGAGATTCCTCGACCATCTCAAGGTCATGAACGAGATGATGGAGAACAAGGAACGCAGGGAAAAGAGGAGGAAGCTCAACTACCACGCCTCCATCCTCCAGGCTGTGATTCACGGGGTTTGGACGAGGAGGATAATTAAGAGGACTGTCGTGACAGTGCTGATTCAGAGGGTGGCACGCGGGTTTCTTGGCCGCAGAAAGGCCTTGGCTCGCCTTCGTTCGATCCAAAACTCCGTTGCCAGTTCCTTCATTTCCAGGATGACCCACGAAGCCGAAATCAAGGAGATCTACAGGATCAAGAAGGCCAAGAAGCAAGCTGCGATTGACATTGAGCGTTGCTGGAGGGGCTCCAGAGTCAGACATCGAATCTGGAGGGAGAAAGAATACAGAAGAATTAGGGACGAGGCCGCGACGGTGCTTCAGAGGAAGTACAGGAAGATGCTTCAAGTGAAGAGAGCCCGTTCCAAGATTCTCAACATGCAGAGAAAGCTTACGAATCTTTTTAAGGACCACACTTCTATAACCGCACTCGTCACGGACTGCATAGCCAAGACTGATCTCATTTACAACCCCCACAAGGTAATATGCGGAGCTAGTTTGGAGACATTCTGTTACAGGCTGCACATATTGGATGACATTCTACCTCTCCTGGAACACGCGCATATTCACACGACTCATCAGCTCCTTGGAAAGACTGACAGGGAGCTCGAGAAGATGGGTATCAAAGAGGAAGTGCACGGGAAGAGGATTACGGGAATTAGAAATGCAGAATATCTAAGGAACGTTATCGTAGCGCTAGGAAAGGACCCCGACAAAGAGCTCACTGATTTCGAAAGGAAGTGCCATGACGGGTACAGCATCTTGCCAAATGGGAAGAAGGAGAAATCACAGGCTGTGAGGAGAGTGTTCGAGGAGTGCTACGGCGACAGGTTCGCGGCCCGCGCTGCCAATTTTGCGGTGGGCTCGGTCCTTGAGAAGCCCCTGACCGCCCTGAAGCTCGCTCGCTTCTTTTCTCTGCATGACACGCCAGGACTTGCGAAGGAGCACGTTGACAATCTCCTTCAGCACGATATAATCGAGCATGAGGTAAAGTTCAACGATGCGAGGGTCGAAAAGTCTCTTGATGTCATGCTGTATGCCGCCGAATCAGTGAGGGAGCTTGTCAGGGGGCATCCAAATCTTTACTTCAGAATGGTCCAAAGCTTGGATCTGGTCGAGGGGAACATACTGAGAAAGAAACAAGAGCTCAAGAATCGCCCCAGCCACCTGCAGATAAGGAACCAGCATAAGAGGGAGAGACTCGACGTTGAGAAGCTCTACACGCTCCTAGAAGACCTCAAAGAACTCGACGATGCTGCCAGGGTTGTGCAGAATTCTGCCAGGGGATTCAACGCGGGCAGGATCATGCAGCTAGCTCGGGAAAAAAAATTCGTCGATAAAGTCAAGGACGACTATCTCTTCCAAAGGAACAATAACCACGTCCTTGATGTCTGGAAGGAAGACAGGAGAAAGGAGGAGGAAGAGTACCAGAGGAAGTACCAGGAATGGCTGAAGGAAGAGGAGCGCAAGAGAATTGAATTCGCTCTGAAGGACATCTCGCGAGAAGGCTGGAGGGAAGAGTGGAGAGAGAACGAGAACGAGCAGGAGAATGACGCCGGGGACGGCTATACCATCTTTATCAGGGAGGAGAAGAAGAGGATCAGCAGGAGGGAAAGGGAGGATCGAGGACTGCCCGCGGACCAAACACACGTCACTGAGGTGCACGAAAAGATCGAAAAGCCGATCTACTGTTACGACGAGTGGGTGGCGACCCTGGTCATTGAAAGGCTAGGAAGGATCTATCTTGCAAAGACCATGGTCAAGAGGATCAAGAGGGACAGGCTCCGCAAGGAGAAAGAGGAGGAGGAGAAGAGGAAGTGGGAAGAGCTCCAGAAGCAAAGGAAGCAGCACGTTACCCTGAAGTTCAACTTCGACGTGGTTAAGGTGGAAGATGACGTTGGGGAGGGCTTCGATCCTTCGTTTATCAAGCTCGCGGAGGAAGTTTGGGACATCTCTCTCGAGGAAGAGGACGAGGATGAGGACGAAAGTAGCAGTGAAGACGAGGACAACAGTTCGAAGGCGTCAGGAATGAAGAAGAAGAAGAAGAAGAAGGAGGAAAAAGAGCACAAGCCCAAGTACGTTTACGAAGACCCCAACGAGGACAAGAAAGGTGCCCTTCAAATCAAAATGGAGTCGCTTGTCGACACAGAAACAACGATTGAGATTGGAAGTACCGTTCAGGCTCGTTTCAATGGTGGCGAGGTCTATTATGGTGGGGTTGTCTTTCAGGTCAATCCCACCACCTTCATAAGTACGCAGGGAACCAAAACATACCCCAAGGGCACATTTGGAATTCTATACGACGACGGCGACTGGGAGCCCGACGTTCATAAGAACAACATAAGGGTTATCAAGCTTGAGGAGGGCATGAAGGTTGAGGCAAGGTACGGCGGACACGAAGCTTACTTCTCAGGTACTGTGGCTGGAACAAACAGGAGGGACGGCAAAATTCTTAGCTACAAGATTGCCTATGATGATGGCTCCGAAGAAAAGGCGGTCCGGAGGAGTAGGATCAAGGTCGGCGATGATATTATCAAAGAGACTGATTCTAGGTTAGTCACCTTGGAGAAGGAGCACAAACATCTCACCAAGAGGAATAAGGAGATGAGGGAGAAGCAAATCGCCAAGTGGTTCGAGAGGATGGACACGATCGATGGCATCCTTGACGAGTATGCCGATCTTGCTGAAGTCGACATTTTCCTGCACGAGAAGGATGACCAAATCAAGCACTTGTCCGATATTTTTGTGGAGGACTGGTCGCCGAAGGACTACGTGACGAAAACCAAGGGTCCTACGTGGGGCTTTAGGGGCGACAGTGGCTGCGTCGATTTGACCAAGACCAAGGTCAACATTAAGAAGTTTAAAGAGCTCGGAAAGAAACTCTTCGACGCGACGAGGCCCCAAGTTAGGTGCAATACTACCCTCAAGTATAGTAAGGTGGCCATGCCCTACGGCTGGAGGGAATTTAGGCACTTTGGCAACATTGCTGGGTACCAAAATGACTTCACGGGGGAGAGAGTTGGAATTGAGGATCAGCCGATGTTTACCTTCCAGGAGGATTTAGCCTGCAGGAGACTGCAGAGCCAATGGAGGGCCCTTGAGGGCAAGAGGGAGTTCCAGAAGAAACTCACCGATCAGTCAATCTTGAGCGTTCTCAACCTCACTGTTGTAGAGGCGACGAAGAAGTGTTGGATTGGTTACAACCACGAAGGTATGACCCTGGAGATGTGGCTTAGCAGGTTGGGACTTGGTGGCTTTGTCCACGAGTGCGTGGAAAGGTACGCTAAGGAGGTCAGAAAGAGGGGGGGAGGGAGGAGAACCTCGAGCGCTGATGGTCACGGCCACGGCAGGAGGGCCAGTAGGTTCGGAGCGTCCGACGAGGTTAGGAGGATGAGCAGGACGATGATGGCCATTGGAGAAGAGGGGGAGGGAGAGGAGGACGGTGTGGGGGGGAGTGGAGGGAGGAGACCAAGTATCCAGCCAGGTAGCAGGGAAAGGCAGAGCATTATGGGAGGGAGCCGGGGCAGGGAGAGTATAATGGGAGAGAGCAGGGGGAGGCAGAGGTCAATTATTATGTCACCCAATGGCGGGAGAAGGCTAAGCTCCATGTCCCCCGACGGAGGAAGGAGGACCAGCAGTGCAAGTCCCAATAGTGGAATGAGGACCAGCAGCGCCGGTAGTAACGGGAGGAGGGGAAGCAGACCTGGAACCGTGGATGACCACATCGTGGAAGAGGGGGTCGACACGAGTGTTCTCACTCTGAAAATTTTCCTAAGGAAGTGTGAGAGCGACAGGTGGCTAGAGAGCATGGGATTCACAAGGGAGGCTGATAGGAAGGCCGTCAAGGACACAAAGCACGGGGCCTTGGATGCGAAGCAAAGGTTCAAGTTCATCAACTACTACAAGGATTCTTCGGATGCGAGGTCGATCGAGCATTGCGTCAAAGACAGTGAAGAGAAATTGACAAATATGGTAGCCAAGAGGTACAGGAATAACCCTAAGCGCGTTCACGCGATTGCGCACGACCTTTGCTCTAGCAAGTTTCCCATAACTGGGGCGCAGGTAGAGAGATTCTTCAAGAAATACGACGGCAAGCCTGCGATGGCGCAGGAGAATGTGCATAAGGAGCTCGTCAATATAAAGACGACGAGCACGAGGTCGGAAGAGAAGGAGTGTTACCAAATCCTCAAGTCTGGCATATCGAGAGTTGGGGTCTTACTCAATAACCTGGGGGTGGCGGAGCTTACCGCTACGCTCAACGTGGCAATCGAGGCCGCGGAGGGTGTGATCAAGAGGGGACATGAGGAGGAAACCAGAAGGGAAGTTGAGAAGAAGGGGTTGGGGGAGGAGGCGGCAGCGGCTGAGGAGGAAGCCAAAAGGGCAGAGGAGAAGAAGAAGTTGGAGGAGTTAAAGAAGAAAGGTGGGAAGATGCCAGGTGTCAAGATGCCAGGTGCCAAGATGCCAGGAGTTGATAGGCGGCAGTCTGTGATAGCGGAAAAGGGAGGCGTCGTCCTTGGACAAATGTTAAGTGGCGAGGAGGGGCTAGGCGGGGCCGTGCACCACAGTGGACACGAGGCGAAGGCCGGGTTGATCCTGAGGAGGGACGCAGTCCAGGGTGTAATCGACTGGTGGAACAGCACTCTACTGTTGCAGAAGAGGTTCAGAGGTTTCAAGCAAAGGAAGGCATACAGGATTATGAACGAGGACAGGGCAAAGGCCGCAACGAAGTTGCAGGCGTCGGTTCGCTCCTTTATCTTCGTAAAGAAGTTCACCAAGTATCTTCAGAGTCAGTACAATTCCCAGGTCGAGCAGCTCTGGAGCGACGAAGAAAGCGCCTTCTACTGGTTCGACAAGAAAACGCAGACCAGCGTTTGGGATGAGCCTGCGGTGCCATACAGACCGATGATAAGGGACAAGTTCACCCAGCAGCTGATGCAGGTGAGGTCAAGCGAGGAGCGAAGGCAGCGACTGTAGAGAGCTGCCTAGTGCTGCTCTACACGATCGCTCGCTGCCTAGTGCTGCTCTATACGATCACTCGCTGCTCAGTACTGCTCTACACGATAAACTAACCCTCCCTACTCGTCGCTTCGCTCATCGCAGGCTTGGCCTATTCTCGACAAGGCGATTGTGGAAGACCCAGAGGCGCCCCCAGGTATATGCATGATATGCAAGGACGACGTAGCCACCCGCATGTGCAACCAATGTGAGCAGAAGAACCACAAGATTAAGTGGGGGGACGGCCTCCTGCACACTTGTTTCGTTTGCTATAGCACGTTCCACAACGAGTCGGCGGAGATGAAGAAGCACGCATTTACGGTCACGAAGAAGCCCGTCGCGAAACCTTTGAGTTGCTGCATATGTGGAACCTTCGCGACGAGGAGGTGCAGGGGAATGGTGATTCCAGAATCCACCAAGGACAAGCTCACCACGGTCATCACGGAGGCCTTCAGTGATGGGGGATACGGAAAGGCAAAGGATAAGGGGGTCGGTATACTCGATCAGATCGAGGAGGAGGAATTCCTGAATGTCGTGAAGGACAACCTTGGCCTGGGGAACCTCTTCAGCGACGAGAGAATCAAGTCAATATACTTGGACTGCAGGGGGAAGTTTAAGGAGAAGAGGAGTAACCCTGAGATCTGGAAGAGGTTCCAGGAGCACTTAAATGCGATCGGGGACGAGTGCGACGAGAACTACTGCGAGGATTGCTGGGAGAGCACCCACAGCAGGGGCAAGAGGTCCAAGCACCAGTGGGTCGGCTTTATGGAGGGCTGCAGAGTCTGCGTGGAGTGCGAGATCTTGCCGGCCGAGAAGTACTGCGAGGTTTGCGAGGACGATTACTGTGCGAACTGTGCCAAGGATACTCACAGGCACGGAAAGAAGCACAAGCACACGTTCCAGGAGGTGAGGAGCAAGAGAGGAGCAAAGCGACGAGCTTACAGCAACAATTTTGGCGACGAGAATCGCGCAAACTTGGGCTTCTGTACAAGACGCGCTCTCCTACCAATCGCCGCAATATTTCTCACCCATAATCCCAACCCTTTTTGCGATTCGCTTCGCTCATCGCAGATCACGGAGCCTTTAGAGCCCCAGCAGGTGCACTGCAAGCACTGCGAATTCAGGGTCGCAACGGAACAGTGCAAGTTCTGCAAGAAGTTTATGTGCAACAGCTGCAACGCGTTCGGGCACCCTGACGAGTGCACCGTGAGGATCAAGTTGACGGGGGGAAAGACCAAAGGACAAGAGAGCCACGCCATTACATGCGCCGTATGCGAGAAACCGCCCGACGTTCAGTGCCAGCAGTGCGGGGACGTGTACTGCAGCGTGAAGTGGATGGGCAACCCCGGGTGCTTCAGGAAGACCCACATGAAGGGGAACAGAAAGGAACACACTTGCGTACCGTACACGTTCCTTGAGGATAGGATGAAGCACGAGGAGGAGCTTGCAAGGAAGGCGAAGGAGAAGCACGACGTCAGGGTGGCCAAGATGAACAGAGAGAAGGAGCTTAGGGAGGCCATGCAGAGGTCGTTCATGGAGAAGGCGGCGGCGAGGCAGAGGAACCTGGAGCTTGACGCCCAGAAAGAGTTCGAGGAGAGGCACACGGGCAGGTTGAAGGCCGCGGCGGCCAAGAAGTGGTCCAAGTACCTCCCCAAGATCATGGGGGGAGGGAAGAAGGACCTTTCTAAAGGCAAGATCCTGAACATGCCAACCGTGGAGAAGATGAACGAGCAGATGAAGCTGGCGAAGGAGAGATTCGAACAGGAAGTCCAGAACAAGCTGAAGATGGGACCCGTCGAGGAAGTTAACCCGCACGCCCCCCCAATCGAGAACGTTCTGATAAGGCAGAAGAAGGAGGCGGAGGAGGCCAAGAGGCTCAAGAAGATCAAGGAAGCGGAGGACAAGGTCAAGGAGGAAGATAAGAAGAAGAAGGAAGACGAGGAGGAGAGAATGAGGAGGGTCAGTGACCCTCCACCGCCGAAGATTAAAATGATGAATTAGAGGGAGAGCGGTTTGAGCGTAGCGAGCGCCGAAGGAAAGGAAGGAAGAGAACGATTTTGTTGTTGTTGCGTAAACTTGCAGCGTTTATGAGAGTTAGAGTTACGTAACTTATTGAGACCAAAATGGTTGCTTGCGCATTTCCCTTGCAGCTGATTTCCACAGAGGAGCGTATTTTTGTTGAAAGGTATATTTCTTGATTTAAGGGTTATTATTTGCACTATGAGTGAGGTAAGAGACTAAGAAAGGGATAAGAAAGGCACATAACCACTCACTTTCTCCATAAGTTCTCTAAATCCATTTTACAGCCCAAGATTGCTGAGCCATCGTTGCATGGCCAAGGCAATTCTCCTCTTTTCTGTGCTGCTTCTTTGGCCACTTCAACAAATTGAAACCGCTCCTCTCGGTACGGCATGCTCCATCAATATCGATTGCACGTTCAATACAGATAGCCCTGATACAATTGGGCTTGAGTATGATTTGACTTCCAACACATGTGTTGCCATTTGTCCCGACGCTGAGACCAGCTACTGTTTAGCGTTCTTAGAGTCGGCACGGGCATCAGAGGAATGCAGGTGCACGCTGTCGTTAACAGAGCTCAGAGGCTCCAAAGCTTGGGGTATTGCCAAGAATGACTGTATATCATTAGGATTGACCTTGCCCGTGATCCACTCGCAGGAGCGTATGGACGAACTCAAGGCGCATATTGGATCTGGTACGTCTGTTTGGCTCGGATTGACAGACTCAGAGATAGAGGGGATGTATTTGTGGGTGGATGGGACAAGGTGAGTTGAGTGTACAGTGAGGAATTGAGTGCGGAGTGAGAAGAAGCGTAGCGATGACCTAATTCATACTGTTTAATTCATACTTACTTTCCCTCCTTTTCTTCCCTCGTCGCTCCATCCACTCGTCGCCCATTCACTCGTCGCAGTTTGAGAATGTCAAACTGGGAAGGGGGGGTGCCAAACAGCTCCCAAACCGCATCACGACTACACTATCCTGAGAGCAGATGACAACTGGAGTAATCTCAAGGCCGCATCCGGAAGCGGGTATATGTACGCATGCGAGGGCTACTCCACCTACTCGTACTTCAGTGGAGGAACTCCAGCGCCAGCACCAGCAACTGATTCACCTACCGATTCCCCAACTCTAACACCCACCAAAGTGCCCTCTCCTGCACCCACTCCTGCACCCTCTCAAGCTCCTAGTGCCCTCCCTACCGAAGCGCCAACTTTCTTCCCCACTTTCTCGCCCACTTTCTCCCCAACTGTTCCCCCCAGTCCCTACCCCACGATCGCACCTACCGTTCTACCCCGCTGCAACGAGTGGTGCATGGAGAAGTTGCACCCGACTGCCTCTCGAGACCACCTTCTCTCTGCGAACTTGAGGTGCGACCGCTTGAACAGATGCAAACTGTTCGAGTGCGTAGACTACAGGTATATTCTGAACCAGTGCACCTTCATGGACAGCATTGACTGCATCTTTGACGGCGACGAGCGGGGCAACCTTCAGAACGAGTGTTTGAACAGCAATTGCGAGCCGTCGTCCGACTGCGACGCCAGCAGCGCTTCCATGATCGAGCAGACGACGGCAGCTGTGAGGGTCAACATAACATTTGTGGGCCTGCCCATTGGCGCCCTCACGGACACCTCCCTTGGCTCCATTTCGACCGGTCTTGCTAAAACCCTAATGTCCCTCAATGTCAGCAACGACGATGTCTCCGTCACCCACGTAAACTCCATCAGTATTGACCTCCTGCTCTGCCCGGAGGATCGTCGCCGCCGTCTTGCCGCTGATAACGAGACTGAGATTTCCTTCGTGATTGCCGCGAAGGTCTACGATGTAAAGAGCAACCTTCTGGTTGATCCCGTGGTGGCGCAGGCGGAGATGGACGCTGTTTTGGAAATGATCGAGGACGCGGCCGTTGACAGCAGCCTGATGGATCGAATCAAGACCGTCAATGCCCTCGCCGAAATCAATAGCCTCATCGCCTCCATGTTGGTAAAGGATAATTCGGTGGCTGGTACAACTGCCTTCATCGATGCGATGGTAATGTCCCAATCCTACGAAGCTGTGTTCGACCCAGAGAAGTACGTCGAGGACTTCGAGGGGGACCCAGCTGTTGATAAGGCGACAACTGCAGCGATTGGAGCTGCGCTGGGCGCTGCCGTGGGTGCAGCCGTTGCTGATTCAGTTGCTGGTTCTGTTGGTGGCTCCGTGGCTGGAAGCGCTGGCGGGGCAGGCGGCGGCGGCGGTTGAGGAGGAGAAGGCGGAGGAGGCGACATGATCAGCATGATATTTGCTGTGCAGTTCATCTCCCTGACCAGTCAGCTGGACCTCCCCGATGCCCACTCCTCTTTCAGAGATCTAGGTGAGGCGAAGGCAGCGAGCTGCATAGTGTTTTTCTATGAACCGAAAACCTACCACTAACTCGTCGCTTCGCTCCTCGCCTAACCCTTTTCGCGATTCGCTTCACTCATGGCAGGTTCGGGCTTTGCTTGGGCCAATTTTCAGTTTAAGATGCCTCTCAGAATCGGGAACCGCGAATGCACGGCCGGCACCGTTGATTCCTTCGAAGAGATTGTGGTTTTGCATCCCGGCGAAGAGGCAGAGCGCGAGAATCCGCTAACAACGTACTTAAGGTCGTTGGATATGTCGGCCGAGGAAATGTTCCTGGGTAACTTCCTGGTGGGGGTGACTGGAGCATTGGGTGAGGCCTAGCGAATAGCGAAGGCTAGAGCGAAGCGACAGCAAAATCATTGTACTGCCTTCTTACCTAACGAACAACCTTCCACTCGTCGCATCGCTCATCGCAGGTTTCGTCTTTCTGCACAAGCGGATGCTGTCAATGTTGAGCAGCCACATGAAGAAGAAGGACGCCGATTTCACGCCGCCGGCGATGCTAATGTACCCGTCGCCCGAGATCATCCTGTTCATGAAGTACTATAACGGCATCATCCAGTCATCTCTCGTCGTCGTGGTCGCCCCGTGTGTTGGTGTTGGTTTTAGGGTATTCGGAGGGCTGGTGTGCGCGGCTGCGGTGGACATAATCGCAATGATGATGGTGCAGGTCCGACGTGTGTTGAACGTTGGGTACGTGCACGGAGGGAATAGCGAAAACGACTTTGGCCCCCTAAACCCAAACCTGACGTTCGAGCACAAGTTCGAGAATGGCCACTTGACTGTGGGACGGTACAAGAAGGCCCTTACAATAAAGGGTATGTGCAAGAGTGGGAAATGGAAGGCCATCAGTACTGAAGGCAAGATCGTCATGGAGTCTTTCAAGACCCTTTTCAAGAAAGTGAGGCCAAGCGAGGAGCGGTACAAGACGCACCCTCTCCCCAACCATCGCAATAATCCTCAACCATCATTCCAACCCTTTTCGCGATTCGCTTCGCTCATCGCAGTTCGGCGCGACTGGGCCCACCTTCTATTTCATTAACATCATCCGCAAGACGCTCTTCACGATCTTTCACACTGTCGTACCGCAGATCATGTCCGAGAGGCAGTCGGGGCCTGTCCAGTTCTTCTTGAGCCTCGGAGTGAGGCAAGGATGCGAGCGATGTATTGCTGGTGTAATTTGTGGTCGGTATACTGCTGTCGCTTCGCTCCAGCTTTCCTTACCCCGGACCCACACACTTTGCTCTTCGCAGTCTGATCGAGTGCATCTACATCATGGCTCATTTGCCCTATTTGAAGATGAGCGACAACCTCAATGAGATAACGTACTGATAACCCAAATCGGGGTGCTCGTGCCACCCACCCTTGGGTTCTTGGGGGTGCTCAATTGGGACGATGTCCAAGTGGCCATGACATAACTGTCGTTCTCCAGCATTGGTTACGTAGTCATGAGGCAGATTAAGGCCCCAATCGTTGACCCTGTCTCGAACTACTTATCAGACGCCAGCAACAGTGTCGTCCCGATCATCGACGAAATCAATCTCCCCTCCCTGCCGGATCTTGATTTGCCTGAGAATAAGCTCACTGAGCTCTTGGAGGCTGTGGGTAATATCGCCGAGGAGGCCGTCGAAGAGGCGGCGGATAAGATCAAAGAGAAGGCGAAGCATATCATTATTGACCCTGTCCTTATGTACAAGCACACGTTTCAAGAAACGGTCACGCGGATCGTGGCTGATTTTCCAGCAGGTGAGGCGGAGCGACGGCTGGAGCGAGGCAGCGAGCGTAGCAAGCTGCCTAATGCTTCTCTATACGACAAGCTAACCCCCCCTACTTGTCGCTTCGCTCCTCGCCCCACTTCATCGCAGACATTATCCCGAATCTCGTCGAGGTGGAAATGAAGGCCCACGCAGCCGCAATCAAGGCCGCTAGCGAGGTGCTGATGGAGGGTCTTCATGTAGCTCATCATGATGCGCATCATGTCGTCGACGACGCCAAGAACGCCATTCACGAGACCGTGGAGAAGATGAAGGGAGCTCTGAAGGACACGGTAATGGAATTTTGCGATTCTGATCTCGTTCCCGTTGTGATAGAGTAGATTGAAGCGGCTGTGCCTCCCATCATTGAAAAGCTCATTGCCATAGGTGAGACCGGACGAGGAGCGAAGCGACAGCAAAAGCTACATACTTTTTATTCGCATAACTAACCACCTTCTGCTCGTCGCTTCGCTCCTCGCCTAACCCCTTTCGCGATTCGCGATTCCCTTCGCGATTCCCTTCGCGATTCGCTTCGCTCATCGCAGCATTCGACCCTTCGAGCGCTGGGGAGGCTTTAGAGGATCTCAAGGCAAGCGCCAAGGCAGGCGCGAAGGATACGGCCGGTGAGGTGGCGGCGATTGTTGCAGAAAACATTGTAGAAGACGTGAAGGAGATGGCCGCCGATGTGAAGGAGATGGCTGTTGATGTGTTATCGGAGGGAGTTGATCTGAGTCAATTTCAGGATGCAATGAAGAAAGCAAACGCGGTGTTGGAGGCGGTGGCGGGGACGTCGTTGGAGGATGTGAGGGTGAATTCAAGATAAGATGGCAGGTCCAGGGGAGTGTTTTAAGGAAGCCGTTGCAGAAGCTCTCAGAGAAAACCCAGGAGATCCGAGGGCAGCCTACGAGGCTGGATTGGCGGCCGCAAGTGAAGACTTTGCCAGTCTGACAGCGGGTTATAGCGACGAGGGGGTTGAGGAAGGGGTCGAGGAAGGGGTCGAGGAAGGGGCAGAGGAAAGGGTAGAGGAAAGGGTAGAGGAAAGGGTAGAGGAAGGGGGCGAGGAAGGAGTAGAGGAGAAAGCCGAGGGCGTAGAGGAAGTCAAGGAAGGTGTGGAGGAGATAGTCAAGGATAAAGTGCAGAGTTTAATCTCTTCCATCAAGTCTCATATCAGGAATATCGTCCAGAACTTCGTGCGGGAGTCCGTCGTACCGAAGCTGTCAGAGGAACTGGAGAAGGCCATCCCAGACGTCGACTGGCTGCCAATGAAGAAACTAGTTGGAATGCTGGTGGAAATGGTTGAGAAGAACACAAAATGGTGGACATCGCGTTCGACCCGAGGTCAGCGGGGGCAGATATAGAGGGCGTTGGAGCAGGACTTAAGGAGGGGGCGGAAGGGGCGGAACGGATGGTTGGAGAGAGGGCAGAGCAAACCATGGAGGAATTAAGAGAGGGCGAGGGGGTGGAGGAGGGGGATGAAGGTAATATATAGGCGCCAAACAAAGACGCTTCGCATAACAGTAGTGTTTTTTGATGTTTATTTCCAACAAAACTGGTGGGTCCCGAGGGGATAATACAATTTTTGGGTTAAGGGACTCAGGGGCCCCACTCGTAATCTTTTGCCAGTCACACCCAAGCTCCCCCCCCCCCCCCCCACCTCTCC
>Ga0115006_10000611_pt1 | contig 19854 bp, 17 predicted proteins | sample ArcOceMetagenome_3_FD_88943 | JGI IMG/M metagenome (GOLD analysis project Ga0115006, IMG submission 88943) | Marine eukaryotic phytoplankton communities from Arctic Ocean - Arctic Ocean- Svalbard ARC20M Metagenome | ecosystem: Environmental > Aquatic > Marine > Oceanic | place: Arctic Ocean...
CCAGACAATGCGACAACGCGAATAACGCGGTTATGGTTTACGCATTTTGCATATTGGTTGGGCTGCTCGGGCAATGTCAGCTTGAGCATAACATTTTGGTCCGCGGGCAGGGCATCTAGATGGCGAAGCAATGAGGCCAATAACAGATCTTCGGCTTTGGCTTTGTCAGCAATACTAATTGTGATTTCCGGTTCAATAATTGGCACAAGCCCTGCTGCAATGATCTGCTTTGCAATTTCAAACTGCTGAGCAACAATTGATTCGATACCAGTTGGGCTGGCGGCACTGATAACGGACCGCATTTTAGTTCCGAACATGCCAGCGTCAACGGCGCGTGCCAGTAGGGTGTCCAAGCCGTCCATTGGCTTCATCAACTGTACGCCGTCATGTGCGTCCATCAAACCCTTATCGACTTTCAGGAATGGCACAACGCCTTGTTCGTTCCAAAGCGCCTGTGCAGCGGGTTTACCGCCGATCTGGCGATCCATGGTCATCTCAAACAAAATCGCACCGACAACCTTGTCGCCAGTAAACGCGGGCGCATGCACAATGCGCGACCGCATTTCGTGGATCAACGCGTACATTTCATCGTCGTTGTTATAGGCATCTTCGGTAACGCCATATTGACTCAACGCTTTGGGAGTAGATCCACCGCTTTGATCAAGTGCCGCGATGAAACCTTTGCCGAATTGTACGTGCTCAAGTTGCGCTTGGTTGATCATGGGGGCCGCTTTCTTATGACTGGATACCCAGTGCTTAGAATGCTGACCCCATGGGCGCAATTCTGATTACGCTACCGTTAGCGCAATCAGTTCTGCAGTGCGGCAATTCCAGGCAATTCTTTGCCTTCCATCCACTCTAGAAATGCACCACCAGCGGTCGATATATAGGTGAACTTGTCCGCAGCATCGGCTTGGTTCAGTGCCGCGACAGTATCACCGCCACCCGCAACCGAAATCAACTTGCCTGAATTGGTCAACTTGGCCGCTACCTTTGCTGCCGCATTTGTGGCCGCGTTGAACGGTTCGATCTCAAACGCGCCCAATGGGCCGTTCCAGATCAAGGTCTTGGCATTTTCCAGAACTTCTTCGATATAGGCGACCGTCGCTGGCCCCGCATCCAAGATCATCGCGTCGGCGGGACAGGCATCAGGCGCAACTGTTTCACTGTCGGCACCAGCCTTAAATTTACGCGCTACAACGATGTCGCGCGGCAGGATGATTTCGCAGCCCGTAGCTTCGGCCTTAGACAAAATCTCGCGGGCGGTGTCAGCCAGATTATGTTCGCAAAGCGATTGACCTACATTAATGCCTTGAGCGGCCAAAAAGGTGTTCGCCATGCCGCCACCAATGACCAAGTGGTCAACCTTGCCAACCAAATTGCCCAATAGGTCCAGCTTAGTGGATACTTTCGCGCCACCGACCACAGCCACAACAGGGCGCTTAGGGGTGCCCAACGCGGCCTCCAATGCCGATAGCTCCTGCGCCATCAAGCGACCAGCGCAAGACGGGCGCAGCGTTGCAATCGCGTGTGTGCTGGCATGAGCGCGGTGGGCCGCGGAAAACGCATCGTTGACGTAGACATCGCAAAGCGACGCAAGCCGCTTGGCAAAGCCCATATCATTGGCTTCTTCACCGGGGTTGAAACGCAGGTTTTCCAAAAGCAAAACTTCGTCGTTTTGCATTTCTTTGACCGCATCGCGGTAATCACTGTCTGCAAATGTAATCGGCACGCCCAGCTCGTTAGCGACAGCAGGGGCGATATGGATTAGGGACATTTCTTCAACAACTTTGCCCTTGGGGCGACCGTAATGAGCCATCAAGATGACCTTACCGCCAGCGTCTTGGATGTCGTAAACCGTTTGGGCAATGCGCGCGATGCGAGTGATATCGGTGACTTTGCCATTTTCCATCGGCACATTGATATCCACGCGGACCAGCACGCGTTTGCCGTCTAGGTCCATATCATCAAGCGTCTTCCAAGCCATATCAGCCTCCAAGTTTAATCAATTTGACCTTTCATTGCGGCACAATGGCGCTGGGGTCAACCGGATGCCTTGTTCAATGGACTTTTGGGCCATATGTGATAACGCAACGATTTATAAAACCTGCAGGAGCCCAAAATGGCCGATATTAAAGATCCAGAAAACACAATCATCATGACACTGACCGGTGGCGAAGTGGTCATCGCTTTGCTGCCAGACGTAGCACCGCTTCACACCGCACGGATGAAGGAACTTGCACGCGCTGGTCATTACGACAACGTGTCATTCCACCGCGTCATTAATGGCTTCATGGCCCAAACTGGCGATGTTGAGCACGCGAACATGGAAAAGAACTATAACCCAGGCCGCGCAGGTACTGGTGGGTCCGATATGCCTGACCTAACGGCTGAATTTTCCAAAATTCCACACACGCGTGGCGCATTGGGTGCAGCACGGTCATCTAGCCCGAACTCTGCAAACTCGCAGTTCTTCATCAGCTTCAAAGACAACGACTTCCTGAACGGTCAATACACTGTATACGGCAACGTTATGTCGGGCATGGAGCACGTCGACGCTATTGCAAAAGGCGAACCACCCGTGAACCCTGATCGCATGATCAGTGTGAAAGTTGCCGCAGATGTATAAGCTGGGCGCAATTCTGGCACTCGTCGCTGGACCTGCGTTCGCTTCTGGTCTTGAGATCGACATCGCTGGCGAGGCCAACGGCACCATCAAAATTGACCTGTTCGAGGACACAGCGCCGCTTCATGTCGCCCAAATTGCGGCAATCGCCGAAGCTGGCGACTATGATGGCGTCGTATTTCACCGTGTGATTGATGGTTTCATGGCGCAGACTGGCGATGTGCAATACGGCAAAGGCGAAAACATCCGCCGCGCTGGAACTGGCGCATCTGATCTGCCTGACATTCCGGCGGAATTCTCTGATCGTCCGTTTGTTACAGGTATTGTTGGCATGGCGCGGTCAAGCAACCCGAACTCTGCGAACAGCCAATTCTTTATTATGTTTACGGAATACCCAAGCCTGAACAACCAATACACGGTTGTTGGAGAAGTGACTGAAGGCATGGATATTGTAAATCAAATCAGACGTGGCACTGGCGGCAATGGCGCCATGGTTGGCACGCCTGATATGATGCAGGCTGTGCGCGTCACGCAGTAACGAAAACCGCATAGCCCTCTCACTTCTTTGCGAGGGGGCTATGCACTCAGCCTACAGGCAGGCACACCCCGGCTAACACCGGAGGAAACACCATGCGCCTGATCCCGACAATCGCTGCCTTTTGCACCATCGCCAACACTTCGCTTGCGAGTCCCAAATTTTGGGTGCACGAATGGCCCAACACAGATTTTGAAAATACGAGCGTCGAAAACTGGGTGGAGATACTGTCTGGAGGGCCGTCCAAGGACGGCATTCCTGCGCTGTCTGACCCTGATTTCAGGAATGTCACGGACGAAGACCGCCTGGCCCCTCGCGAACCCGGTTATCACCGTTGAAATCGAAGGGGCTTTGCCGCGCGCCTATCCGATCCACTATTTGACATGGCATGAAATCGTAAATGATACCGTTGGGGGCATCCCTGTGGCCGTCACATTCTGCCCTCTGTGCAATTCCGACATCACATTTGATAGACGCACCGACGCAGGCACACTGACATTTGGTGTGTCTGGCAAGCTGCGCAACTCGGATATGCTGATGTTTGACCGCGAAACCGAAAGCTGGTGGCAACAAGCCATTGGAGAGGCAATCGTGGGCGATTTGAACGGCACTGAACTGACAAGCTTGCCATCATGGATGGAAAGCTGGGATGTGTTCGCAGCCCGCAATCCTGACGGCCTTGTGATGGACATGCCTGACTACAACCGCAACTACGGGGCGAACCCATATGTGCAGTATGACAGCTCTTTCCAGCCATTCCTGTATTCGGGCGAAAGACCACCACATGATATTCCGGCATTGGCCCGCGTTGTCCGTGTTGGTGACCAAGCATGGCCGCTAACACGCCTATCGGATGAAGGTACTGTAACAGAAAACGGTGTGACCCTCACATGGGCGGCAGGTCAAGCCTCTGCTCTGGACAGCAAGCGCATTGGCGACGGAAAAGAGGTCGGCAACGTGCGGGTGCGCGATGCGAACGGCGCTGACGTACCGCATGACGTAATGTTCGCATTCGCGTTTCACGCGTTCTGGCCCGAAGGTAAATGGATGCTCGGCGGCAGTTGACACTGACGCTTTATGGCCCTCCAAGTGGGTGCCATGGAACGCAAAACTCAGATAGATGCATTTGGCGCGGTTGCTCTCACGGGCTTCGCGTTTTTGCTCGCCTTCAATCAAGTTGTGATCAAGGTCACCAATGGCGGCATTCAGCCCGTATTCTTTGCTGGATTGCGGTCCGCAGGGGCGGTGTTATGCGTCTATGCGTATATGCGTTGGCGCGGTATCCCATTGCAGTGGATCAAGGGCACTAAGCGTTGGGGTGCAATAACTGGTACCGTATTTGCTTTTGAATTTTTATGTTTATTCATCGCTCTTGATCTTACCACCGTTGGCAGGTCAGGCGTTATTTTCTATTCTATGCCAGTTTGGATGGCAATCTTGGCGCATATCTTTGTCGCCGGTGACAAGATCACCCCCCAAAAAGCTGTGGGGCTGGCATTTGCGCTGGCTGGGGTCGCATGGGCCATTCTGGCGCGCGACGAAGGCACCGCAAATATCTGGGGCGATCTTGCGGCACTTGGGGCGGCATTTGGGTGGGCGATCACCGCATTATTGGCTAAAGCATCGCCGCTCTCAAAAGTCCGCCCAGAGATGCAACTAATGTGGCAGATTGGCGTTTCTGCACCCGTTCTATTGGTGGCGTCAATGTTCTTTGGCGACCTGATCCGCGACCTCGCCCCGATCCACCTCTGGGGGCTCGCATTCCAAATCGTCGTCGTGGTCAGCGCGGGTTTCGTGTTCTGGCTGTGGCTTTTGTCGATCTATCCGGCAAGCGGCGTAGCATCATTTAGCTTTCTGTCACCAGTGCTGAGCGTTGCCCTTGGTTGGCTTTTGCTTGGCGAAGAGGTGGGACCAAATCTGATTGGCGCACTCGTGCTGGTCGCCATAGGCATCTTGCTAATCAATCGCCCGCTTAGGTCCCACAAAACGTCTGCGTGATCCGCTCGTCCATCGCGGGCGCACGGGCAAACGCGGCAGTTGCATCAGTTACCGGCGCAAATGGCTGGGTCACCGCAGCCAGTAACGCGTGGAACGGGGCAAAGTCGCCATCCGTGCCAGCAACGATTGCTGCCTCCACTTGATGATTGCGCGGAATGATCACTGGATTGGCTGCCGCCATGATTTCTGCGTCATACCCGCGCGCCTGCCAACGTGCTGACCACGCCCCAAACACATCCCTGTCCGTAAATTGGTATTGGGCATTGGGGCTCGCCAAATTGGCAAATGTATTGGTGAAATCAGCAACGTCTTGCTGCGTCAGCGCCAGCAAATCTGTTATCAAGTCACGATCATCCTCGGAGGGGTCCGCCAACCCAAGCTTTGCACCAAAGGCCGCAATCCATTCCGCCTCGTAATGCGTTGGAAAGGAATTGATAATTGTTGTGAACTCTTCAATCGCGGCATCTTGATCTGGCATCAAAGGGATAAGCGAGGTCGCAAATTGCGCAAGGTTCCAAACCGCAATACGCGGTTGATTTTGATAGGCATACCGGCCTTGCCGATCAATCGCGCTGAATACGCTTGCGGCGTCGTAACCATCCATAAACGCGCAAGGTCCATAATCAATCGTTTCGCCTGCAATTGAAACATTGTCGGTGTTCATCACGCCGTGCACAAACCCGACCGACATCCATTTCGCAATCAATGTGGCTTGAGCTTTGGTCACGGCCAACAGTAACGCAGCTGGACTATCTGCATCTGGATAGTGCCGGTCAACGACGTGATCAAATAGGGCCGACAGCGCATCGATATCGCTGCGCGCTCCCATCAGTTGGAATGTGCCGATACGGATATGGCTTTGGGCCACACGCGTAATGATGGCACCTGGCAGGGGCCTCTCGCGTTGTACGGTTTCACCGGTTGTCACTGCGGCAAGCGCACGTGTTGTGGGTATACCCATCGCGTGCATCGCTTCTGACACCAGATATTCACGCAGCACTGGCCCTAGCCAGGCGCGCCCGTCGCCAGACCGTGAATACGGCGTTGGGCCGGACCCCTTTAGCTGAATATCGCGGCGCAGACCGTCGGTTCCCAGAACCTCGCCCAGCAAAAGCGCACGACCATCGCCCAATCGGGGGTTCCAGTTGCCAAATTGATGACCTGCGTAGGCCGCGGCAAGCGGTTCTGACCCGCCTGCCACCGCGTTTCCTGCAAATACGTCACGGGCCGAAGGTGTGGTAATCCAATCTGGATCAATCCCAAGGGTAGCTGTCAAGGGCGCGTTGGTGACGATCAGCGTGGGATCAGAAACAGGTTTGGCCGACTGGCGGGAAAACATCTGCGCGGGCAGGTGCACATAAGAGTTGTTGAACGGGATCATCACAACAGGTCCGTCATGACGCGTGTATTTGCTGTGTTGCCGAATCCGACGCGCGCGCAGAACCCTGCAAGGCGGGTATTGTCGTCGACGCGCACTTGCAATGCGCGCAGGCCAGCTTGGCCTAGTGAAACTGCAATGGTATGCAGAACTTCGGTGCCGATTCCGCGGCTGCGCACCGAGGGGCGAATAAACACCTCTTCTACCCAGCCTATCATCCCGCCAAGTGACACTGACCACCCGAAGCTGACCATTACATAGCCAAGTGGCGCGCGTGCTGGCCCAATCAGCCAGACAGCGCCTAAGGGCGAGCCTTCCAACAAGGGTGCTGTCACAGCAGCACGGTGGGCGTCATCATAGGGTAAGCCAATTTCTTCGTGGTAGCGGCCCATAAGGGACAAAAGGCGGTCATCATCGGCTGGACCCGCGAGGTTGATGGCAGTGCTCATAGGCGCGCCAAGCGATCCGCAAGAAGCGCGAAAAACCCATCTGAGTCCAAATCACCCATGAACATCGCATTGGGCACACGGTCTGTCACGCGCCACCAATCGGCTACCGTCATGCCAAGGGTCAGTTCGGACACAGTTTCAATTTCGACATTAACGTGGCGGCCCGTAAACAGGTCGGGCTGGATCAAATAGGCGATAACACAAGGGTCATGCAGCGGCGCGCCTTCTGACCCGTATTTTTCCTTGTCGAACCTCTCAAAGAAATCGGTCCAGGCGGCGACCATGTCGCCGACCTTTGTGCCCAAAGCACGGAACGCTTCAACGCGGGCGCGGGTCGTCAACGCTTTATGGGTCACATCAAGCGGCATAACGACGATTGGCACACCGCTGTCAAACACGATTTTAGCCGCCTCTGGGTCGACATAGATGTTGAACTCGGCTGCTGGCGTGATGTTACCAACCTGAAAATAAGCCCCACCCATCAGAACAATTTCTTGCACCTTTTCAATAATATCTGGGGCACTTTCAAATGCCGTTGCTATATTCGTCAGCGGACCAAGCGGGCACAGCGTGATCGTTCCGGCGTCGTGGGCGCGCAACGTTTCGATGATGTACTCAACCGCGTGTTGATCTTGTAATGGCATGGCCGGATCGGACATCTGAGGACCATCAAGACCGGTTTTGCCGTGCACATGCTCTGCAGTGACCAGCTTGCGCACCAACGGGGCATCGCAGCCTGCAAACACCAATGTGTCTGGCTTGCCCGCCAATTCGCATACGATCCTTGCGTTCTTTTGTGTCAGGGGAAGTGGCACATTGCCTGCCACTGCTGTCACGCCCAAAACGTCAATTTCGTCAGGAGAAGCCAGCGCCAAAAGAATGGCCACAGCGTCGTCTTGGCCGGGGTCGGTGTCGATAATAATTTTGCGGGGTGCCATGGCTTTTGTCCTTATAGTCAAAAGCCACACTGCCTTGGTCAGCCCAGTAGGGCAAGGGGTCAGACGCGCCCGTGAGCCGCAAGCTGCGCATGTAATGCAGCCGTGTCTGGATGCCCAAGCTCAAGCGCAAAAATATAGGCATGGGTCAGGTAAAAGCAGGCGGCGTCGGTGTCGTGCGCAGTTTCAGCTGCCAGTGCGTACAGTATCACCAGCGCAGGGTGGTCATGGCGCGCATGTGCGTCGAGCAATTGGGCATCAAGCCCACTCATGCGTTTTGTTTGGCACGGTGATCTTGCACTTTACCAGCGACCCAATCGTGGAAGTTATGCGTTGGACCATCCATTGCAGGGCTAAAGCGACCCCCGTCAAAAAGCGGTGATTGGCGGCCCTTCTGCATGCCTTCAACGACAAAGATGTCTTCTTCAAACACGCCTTTCCATTGGTGCGCATTGTGGCCGCGCATGTCTTGGGACGTATCAGGCTGGGCGTAATACAGGTGGATATGTTCGGTCGTGGACGACAGTGTATTGGGCTGTAAAACGATGGAAAAACAATGGTCACGCTGCGCGCCGAGTAGGACATTTGGATAGATGGCGATGTACTCTGCCCCGGTATCCCACTTGTCGGATAGTCCTTCAAAGTCAGGGAATACGGTGTCATCAGGCCCTTTAAGTTGCTGATAAACAAGAGTTCCTTGACCTGAGTATTTGCCTTGTTCTTGGATGTTATAGTGATCCTCAAGCCGTGAATAGCTGTTCAAACCGGGGTGGACCCACGGCAAGTGATAGCTTTCGCAGTAGTTTTCGATCGCGAGCTTCCAATTGGTCGTCAGGTTTAGGTCAAAGTGGCTTTTGGTGCCGCCGTGATACATCGGCTTGTCGAATTCTTTCCAACGCGCAAGCAGGTCGGCGTGAACTACTTCAAACGGATCGGCCGCGCCGTCGACATTGATGAACACCGTGTCAAACCAGATGTGGCTGCGGACCTGCGTGAGGCCAAGGTCGTCTTTGTTGATCGCTTCATGCGTATTGTGGCCGGGGCCGCCGACGTGCGGGGTGCTGACGAGTTTACCAGCGGTGGAATAGCACCATGAATGATAGGGGCAGCGAATTGCGCCTTCGATCTTCTTTGGTTCGGACACGAGAATCATGCCGCGATGGCGGCAGGAGTTTTGGAAAACGCGGACTTTGTTTTCGCGGTCGCGCACTAATAATAATGGGATCCCGAGGAATTCTATGGGTTTTGCGTCACCAATTTCTGGCACGTCAGCAGCAACAGCGAGGCCGGCCCATGATGCAAAGAGCACGGCGTATTTCTCTTCTTCAAAGATGCCTTCGTCGATGTAATGCTCGTTGGGCAGGCCTTGGGCGCGCTCAATGGGTTGGCGAACGGCGGTTAGATCATTGGCCATGGGGTCCATCCTTTGCTGTGTTGACCCAATTTACAGCAATATGGCGTCGCATTCCTTGTCTTAGCGCGACAGAGAATTTCATCACAGCGACATGTGTGCGCCGCGCCTAAAGCTGTGGCGCAGCGCGGTTTTTAGGTGCCGCGTGACAGGGCGGCGATACCTGTGCGCACAACTTCTGTGAGGCCCAAAGGACGCATCAATTCGCCGAAAGCATCGATTTTCTCGGATGTGCCGACAACTTCAAAAACGAATGATTCCAACGTGCTATCGACCACGTTGGCGCGAAATATGTCAGCAAGACGCACAGCCTCGATGCGGGCGTCGCCTTTGCCTGCAACCTTAAACAACGCCAATTCGCGTTCCACAGACGGCCCTTCGACGGTGAGGTCGTTGACCTTATGAACAGGCACTATCCGACCAAGTTGCGCCTTGATCTGTTCAATCACTTGCGGTGTGCCAGAGGTCACGATTGTGATCCGGCTGAGGTGCCCGTGATGGTCAGTTTCAGCGACGGTCAGGCTTTCGATATTGTAGCCACGACCAGCAAATAACCCGATTACGCGGGCGAGGGTGCCCGGCTCGTTTTCGACCAGAATAGCCAGCGTGTGCCGTTCAACCGTATCCTCATAACCTGCTTTGAGGTTATATGCGGAATGGCTGGTTGAGCCTTTTTTGATATTCAGTGCGGACATCAGATCAGCCCCTTTCGTGCGGTAATTATTGCATAAGTTTTGCATAAGTTTTGCATAAGCCTACACCAATGCCCCGCCAGCGCCCTGAATGGCGTTGGCTGTGTCGGCATTTTCGCCCAAGATCATGTCATTGTGCGCCTTGCCTGATGGGATCATCGGGAAGCAGTTTTCGTGCTTTTCCACCAAACAGTCAAAGATCACCGGACCGTCGTATGTGATCATTTCCATGATAGCATCGTCAAGATCGTCGGGGTCGGAACAGATGATGCCCTTGGCGCCAAATGCTTCGGCCAATTTCACAAAATCAGGCAGGCTTTCGGACCAGCTGGAGGAATAGCGCTCGCCATGCAGCAATTCTTGCCACTGGCGAACCATACCGAGCCGTTCATTATTCAAGATGAACTGTTTGACGGGCAGTTTATACTGCATGGCCGTGCCCATTTCTTGCATGTTCATCAGCCATGATGCTTCACCAGCCACGTTGATGACCAGACTTTCGCGGTGCGCCATTTGCACGCCGATGGACGCAGGGGTACCGTAACCCATGGTGCCAAGCCCGCCGGAGGTCATCCAGCGGTTTGGATTTTCAAAGCCAAGGTACTGGGCGGCCCACATTTGGTGCTGGCCAACTTCTGTGGTGATGTAGCGGTCGTATTTCTTGGTCAGTTCTTCAAGCCGTGACAGCGCATATTGCGGTTTGATGATTTTGCCTGTTTGCGTGAACTTCAGGCAATCGATGCTGCGCCATGTGTTGATCTGGTCCCACCATTTTGAAACACCTTCGGCGTTTGTCTTGCGACCGCGTGATTTCCAAACTTTTAACAGGTCTTCGAGCACATGCGCGATGTCGCCGACGATGGGGATGTCGACTTGGATCACTTTGTTGATCGACGATGGATCAATGTCGATATGCGCCTTTTTCGAATGCGGGCTGAACTTTTCAATCACACCGGTGATCCGGTCATCAAAGCGTGCGCCGATGTTGATCATAAGATCGCAGTCGTGCATCGCCATGTTGGCTTCATATAGGCCGTGCATGCCGAGCATACCGAGCCAGTTGTCGCCGGACGCAGGATAGCAGCCCAAGCCCATCAGCGTGGACGTGATCGGGAAATTCGTGGCCGCAACGAGTTCACGCAATAGCTGCGTCGCCGCGTCGCCAGAGTTGACGACACCGCCGCCTGTATAAAACAGTGGCCGTTTTGCCGTTTCCATCGCCTTCACCAGATCTGTGATGGACGTGATGTCGCCTTTTACTTGCGGGCTATAGTGCGACTTGCGCGCCTGTTTCGTCGTATAGGTGCCGGTTGCGAACTGCACATCCTTAGGGATGTCGACAAGAACAGGGCCGGGCCGACCGGCAGTTGCCACATGGCACGCCTCGTGGATGGTACGCGCCAGATCGTCGGTGTCTTTGACTAGCCAGTTGTGTTTGGTGCAAGGCCGCGTGATGCCAACCGTGTCGGCCTCTTGGAACGCGTCAGAACCGATCATGAATGTCGGGACTTGGCCCGTCAGAACCAGAATTGGGATACTATCCAACAGTGCATCGGTCAGGCCGGTCACGGCGTTTGTTGCACCGGGGCCAGATGTCACCAATGCAACACCTAGTTTACCGGTAGAGCGCGCATAGCCTTCGGCTGCGTGAACCGCACCTTGCTCGTGGCGCACCAGAACGTGCTGAATGTGGTTTTGCTGAAAGATTTCGTCGTAGATCGGAAGGACGGCACCACCAGGGTATCCAAATACGACGTCCACGCCTTGGTCTACCAAAGCTTGAACGACCATTTTTGCGCCTGTCATGGCTTTTGTCATATCACTCGCGTCCTTTGCGATTATCAATTCGTTTACACACAAAAAAGCCCCCGAGGGTATCGAGGGCGCATGGGAACCTTATGGTTAAACCGTTAACGGCCCATGCGCAGTTGTCTTAGAATGACGACTAGTAGGTTCATCGTTCGAGGTCCTTTGTGTTGTCATTATATTATGCGCGGTGTTTCAGGGGGTCAACCGCTCAAGCGCAGAAAATGTCGTTTGAGCGGTTGTTTTAGCAACTTTATTTCTAAAGGCGGAGGCGCCTATAGGAAAAAGGCCGGTTAGCTTTGCAATTTGTCCTGGGTCTGTGTGTCGAAATCCGACGCGTTGTGCCGTTCGCGTAGTTGTCCTTCAAGCGGACCGATTGCTTTGTTGACCATTGCCCCACGGATATAGGCGGGGCGGCTGCTGACGTCATTATTCCAGCGGATGACGTTGGTGTATTCGTGCACAGACAGGAATTCGCCAGAGTTATAGGCGTCACCTTCGACGAGGCGACCGTACCAAGGCGCGGTTGCAATGTCGGCAATCGTGTAGTCATCGCCTGCAAGGTATTTGTTGTCGGCGAGGTGAATGTCCAGAACGCTAAGTTGGCGTTTGGCTTCCATTGCGAAGCGGCTGATCGGGTATTCAAATTTTTCGGGTGCATAGGCGTAGAAGTGCCCAAAGCCGCCACCAAGGTAGGGTGCGGCGCCTTGCAGCCAGAACAGCCAATTCAGGGTCTCGGTCCGTGCAGGGCCAGACGCTGGTAGGAAGGCGCCAAATTTTTCGGCTAGATACATCAAGATCGCACCGGATTCAAAAACCCGCTGACCAGTGTCGTGGTCGCGCAGGGCAGGGATCTTGGAATTTGGGTTAATGTCGACAAAGCCGGAGCCGAATTGGTCGCCTTCCATGATGTTGATTAACCATGCGTTGTATTCAGCGCCGTGCCCAGCTGCGAGCAGTTCTTCGAGCATCACTGTCACTTTGACGCCGTTTGGCGTGGCAAGAGAGTAAAGCTGCAGGGGATGTTCGCCAATGGGCAGGTCTTTGTCATGGGTGGCGCCCGCAATAGGGCGGTTCAGTTTGGCCCATTCGCCGCCATTCTCTGCATCCCAAGTCCAAACCTTGGGGGGGGTAAATGTATCGGTCATGTGGGCCGTCCTTGTTGATGAAGATATGCAAGGAGGTAGAGAGTGGAGGGCAGGAATTCAATATGAAGGCCTCAGGGGGATGTGAAACAGATTGGGGCTCAAAAAGAGCCGCTGAAATTCAGAATCGGTTACCCAGATTGGGGACAGATGGCTGGAATGTGTGCGCGTTGGTGTTGATTTGCTTGAAATTGCGGCACTAAAGTTGTGAATTGGTAATATTTTTTTACAAAAACGCGCTATTTTTCATTTTTGGCCCCATGTTCCTGTTTTCTAATTGAAACCTTGGCGCTAGGGTGACGACACTAACAGATTGACCTATGGCGCAAGGGAAGAGCTTTGCGCTGTAAGGATCAGCACCATTGGGAGGATACTAAATGGATCGTCGTTCTTTTCTAAAAAATTCCGCACTTGGCGGTACCGCTGCGGCGGCAACAGGTTTGGCAGCACCTGCGTTTGCACAGGGCAATCGTACGCTGACTATGGTCACATCCGTGCCGGACGGCTTCGCAATCTTCGATGATGCAGCTGTAAAGTTCATCGACTTGGTGAATTCCATGTCCGGTGGCGAACTGACAATCGAGAAAAAAGCCGCTGGCCAGTTGGTTGGCGCGTTTGAAGTATTTGATGCTGTGTCCTCGGGCCAAGCAGACATGTACCACTCCGCTGACTACTACTTTGGTGGCAGCCAGCACCCAGGCTATTACTTCTTCACCGCTGTGCCATTTGGCGCAACGGGTGGCGAAATGATCAGCTGGTACCAGCATGGCGGCGGTAAGGAACTGCACGACGAGCTGGGCCAGATCTTTGGTCTGAAGTCCTTCATCGCGGGTAACACTGGGCACCAGCCTGGTGGTTGGTTCAACAAAGAAATCAACTCTGCAGCTGATCTTCAGGGTCTGAAGTTCCGTATGCCTGGTCTTGGCGGCAAAGCGCTGGGCCTTACTGGCGCATCGGTACAAAACGTACCGGGCGGCGAAATTTATCAAGCACTTGCATCAGGCGCAATCGACGGCGCTGAGTGGATTGGTCCATTCGCTGATGAACGTCTTGGTCTGCAGGAAGTCTGTGATTACTACTACACTGGCGGTATGCACGAGCCGGGCTCTGCTTTGACAGCTGCGATGAACCGTGAAGTTTGGGAAACATTGACACCGTCCCAGCAGGCGATCATCGAAACTGCTGCGATGGCAACACACCATTGGTCCTTGTCCCAGTCCAACGCCAACAACGGCGCTGCATTGGAACGCCTTAAGGCCCAAGGCACCAAAGTTCTGCAATTCCCTGACGATGTTTGGGATGCATTTGGTAAGGCTGCGTCCGAAGCGCTTGACGAAAACATGGATGATGAGCTGTTCGCCCGTATCCGTGCAAGCCAAGAAGCATCCGTTGCGTCGACATACAGCTGGACAAGTATATCTGACGGTGAATTCCAAGCTCAGCGCGCACGCTACAACGCGGCAAACGGCTAAACGCCTGGTCCCTGTTGGGACCACCACGATAAAAAAGAGCCCCACAAAAGATGTGGGGCTCTTTGATCATAAAAATACGTTTAATGCGATATCAGGGGGGATGACCACATGGGATTGGTCGAGGCATGGGGCGGTAACGCCTTAGGATGGTTTTTTGCCCATCTGATTGAAGCGCCTTACAATATTGTTGTTGCATTGTTTAACGTATCTTCGTGGCTGGCTTGGCTTCCGCAGATGGAGTTAAAAGGCCGCATCACAGATCCAGAGATCGGCGCAAGCCTGATTCGGTTCATCTATTACGGCGCCTCATGGCAGCTGTTTTTCGCATTTTTGTTTATCTTCTTGGTTGTCACGCTGATCGGCGTGATAAGCAATAAATTCATGTGGGCCTGCGTGCGCACATTAGAAGCCATCGGGAATACCATTGGACGCATTGCTGCTTGGGCGGCATTGGTCATGGTTCTTCAGCAGATTTTGATCGTCTTCATGCAGCGTGTGTTTGCGGTGTCGCAAATATCGTTCGGATTTGGTAAATCTTTTACCTTTGACGTCAGTTGGTACGCCGAAGAACTAAAGCTCTATAATGCGATAATCGTCTGTCTCTGTGTGGCCTATACCTTCATCCAAGGCGGGCATGTGCGTGTTGATCTGGTCTATTCAGTGGTCAGCTACCGTGTGAAACGCATCATTGATATGGTGGGCTGCATGATCTTTATGATCCCTGGTGCGATCGTCACATATTTCTACGGTTGGTTCTTCTTTTGGCGCACCATGATCACGCCAAAGCTGTCGGCGTCGGACACGTTCAAAGACCTGGACCAATTGTTACCAAAGGCCCGCGCACTGCGTTGGAATGTTGAAACCCTCGGGTTTTCGCCAAACGGGTTTAACGGCTATTTCTTGTTTAAGGTCCTGTTGCTGTCGTTTGCAATTCTGGTGGTCTTGCAGGCGATCGCGTTTTTCTATCGATCTTATCTGGAACTGCGCGAAGGCCCAGCCAGTGAAGGTCGCTACCTTGATAAAGACAGTTTGGGCGATCCTACCGCCGAACTTGTCGCAAAAATCCATTAAAGACAGGCGGAGTTCATTATGCTTTTCGGACTAGACGGCGTTGAAGTCGGCCTGATCATTGTTTTCCTGACCTTGTTTGGTGGGATTTTGTCGGGCTTCCCCGTGGCGTTTGCGATTTCCGGCTCTGCTGTGATTTCGTTTGCTATTATTGCGGCCCTTGATGGTGGTGGGTTACTGACCCACTTTGCTGTGGACAAAAGTACGGCGGAATATGCCGCGCTGCTTGCGGAAGGGGTCAGACCTGAAGCCGTGTCGGTTTTCCGCTATCCAGACTTGCCGCGTTACGCGACAGAGCTGTTTCCAAACGGTTGGGAACAGGCCATGGACCGCAATGTTGGGTTCTTGGTCAACCGGATGAACGAACGCGTCTTGGCAGGCCAAGCGATTGAAACGCTACTGGCCGTGGTGATGTTTGTGATGATGGGGATCGTTTTGGAGCGGTCGCGCATCGCCGAAGAACTGCTGACAACAATGGCCAAAGTGTTTGGCCCGTTGCCAGGCGGTTTGGCTGTGTCCATTGTTATTGTTGGCGCATTCTTGGCTGCATCCACAGGGATTGTTGGTGCTACAGTTGTGACCATGGGCCTGTTGGCGCTTCCGACCATGTTGAAAAACGGCTATTCGCCAGAACTTTCAACGGGGGTTATCGCCGCATCGGGTACACTCGGGCAAATCATTCCGCCTTCGATCGTGATCGTTTTGCTCGGCACTTTGGCCGGCGATCTATATTCTGCAGCACAAGAGGACCGCGCGCAGCTAGCGGGGTGTACCGACGCATTGACGTATCTGGGCAAACCTGCGGTTTTGTCGGTGGGCACATTGTTCCAAGCGGCTTTGTTGCCGGGTGTTCTGCTCGCGTTCCTTTATGCGGCCTACGCTTTTGTCTACGCGCTGTTTAACCCATCCAAAGCGCCGCCTGTGCGCATGGGGTCCACAAATTCTGGTGAGGTCATCACCCGCAACGACGCGCTTTATTGGCTCCTTGTTGCACCTGCCGCATTGATCGCGTTGATCATCACCTTAGGCCAAGTCGGCGTTGTCGGCAGCCAGTCTGTCATCGTCGACAGCTTCACCGATTCCGGCGAAGCGGCCAGCCTGCGCACAAACGTTAGCGAAGAATGTGCTGTGGCCATGCAAGACCTGCACGGCCAAGACGCTTGGGACACTGCCGTGGCCGAACAAACCTCAATCATGGACGCTGGTGGTATCGAGCAAGCACGCCAATTGGGCGTCGAAGAGCGTGCTCAGCTGGTGATCGAAAAGATCGCCGATGCGCCCAAGCTTGGCATTGGCCTTTCGATCCTCGCACTTCTTATGGGCCTAGTATTGGTTCTTGCTCGCGGCATCGCACCAAGCAAAGACAGCGCACCGTTGTTAATTGGCGGTTTAGGCGTGATCCTTATGCTGGTGGTTGACGCCTTCGTAATCTCGGCTGTCACCACGCCAGGTACGACATTCGCGTTGATCCTGATCCCACTCTACATTGCCTTCCGCGGTCTAAAGATCGCCGTTGGGCGTTTGTCCAAGAATGAAATTCTGCGCGTGGTCTTCCCACCGCTGGTTTTGATCGTGGCGGTCCTTGGGTCGATCTTGGGCGGTATTACCAACCCGACGCCAGCGGCAGCACTAGGAGCAGGCGGGGCAATACTGCTGGCGACCTACCGCAAATTGCAGGATGAGCGTCGCTCTGGGCGTGGTGTGCTTTGGACGGCAGCGGCCATTGTGATCATGTTGGTCGCTGGCGTGAACTTTGACATGCGCATGGGCCAAGAGGTTGTGCTGCTTGAAAACCGGCTTGCGTTCATCGTGGCGTTTGGCGCGTTCCTGTTCGCGATGGGTGGCTTGATTTGGTCATGCTGGGTCCTGTTTGCTGGTGGGGTTCTATCACCCGTTGTGCGCGAAACGGCCAAGGTCACGTCGATGGTCTTTACCATTCTGATTGGATCGCAGCTGTTGAACCTTGTGCTGATCTCATTCGGTGGGGAGCATTATATCCAGCAATTCCTGCGGTCATTTGATAACGAATGGCAGGTGTTCCTACTCGTGATGCTGGTTCTATTTGTGCTGGGGTTTGTGCTCGATTTCCTTGAAATCATCTACATCGTGATCCCGATCGTTGGCCCCGTGATTTATGGCGGTACGTTCGACCCCAAATGGGTGACGATCATGATCGCGGTGAACTTGCAGACATCGTTCCTGACACCGCCATTTGGATTTGCGCTGTTCTACCTACGTGGGGTTGCACCAAAATCGATCACGACAGGGCAGATTTACCGCGGCGTGTTGCCATTCATCGGCATCCAAGTCGCAGGATTACTGTTACTTGCACTCGTGCCGGGTTTTGTGACGATCGTGCCAAATCTGCTGAATTAAACGCAACAGCGCATTGGTATCAAATGGGCGGCCGCAATGCGGGCCGCCCTTTTTTGTTGCAGCTTTGTAAGCTGAAAATTTGGACCTACAGCCCTTTTGATTTACAGTCAAATAAGTCAGCCCAATCATATGAAACTATGAGTAATCACGAGAACCAGCGTGGGACATAGATTAGGTGAGGAGCGTATACTTTGCTAAGTGGGAAGAACAAATTGGTCTAGATATCCTTCAAACCCGAATGTGTGCAGACATTAAGTTCTCAACCTCACGGCCAACATCTTGGTGCGCGCGACGTATGTCGATTCTAGCAGGTTTGGATAAACCAAGCAACGCAGCCCATCAACGCCAACACCGTGATTATCAGAGCTCTATTTATGAGTATTGTCCATTGGGTTTTTTCATCCCGATTGCTGCACGAATAAAATCTTTCACTCCGAATTGGTTGTGTTTAGCAACAAGGTTGCCAACCTAAATTGTGCTAGTCTAAAAAACCAATTGAGCGGATATAAAGTTCTGACTGCACGCGATAGTTAGTTTTTCCAAAACTTGTGAATCATCTCAACGCTGCCCATCTGGTAAGCTGATCCGTGCGACTTGTTCGGCAATTGGATCTGTGGACAAGGGGTGCAAAGCGTCGTCATAATCGTCGACCGAACCAATCGGTGCCCAGCCGTCTTTACAATGGACTTCAACACCGGCAAAGTTAGCCTTGTATCCCATTTTACTGCTGCCGGGCACCCAGTAGCCGAGGTAGACATACGGCAGGCCTAGATCGCGCGCGATGGCGATGTGATCAAGGATGATAAAGGTCCCAAGGCTGTCTTTGTCTAAGCCAGGCTGGAAGAATGAATAGACCATCGACACCCCATCATTTAGAATGTCTGTCAGACCGACGGCCTGCAGTTCAGTGGCCGCGCTGGCCGATGTATATTCGATCAGACGGGTGCGGATCGGGGTTTCTTCGACCATGGCTGCGAATTCGAACATGTCCATATCGGCCATGCCGCCCGCTGCGTGCCGGCTATCGAGGTAGTCGCGGAAAAGGTTGTATTGCTCTTCGGTTGCCCAAGGTGAGCGGGCGCGGCGCGACAGATGTGCGTTGCGCTTTAGCACCCGCTTTTGGCTTTTGCTGGGCGTAAAGTCAGCCACTTTGATCCGTGCCGACATACAGGCGGAGCAGTCGGTACACGATGGCCGGTACAGCACGTTTTGCGAGCGTCGAAAGCCTTGTTTTGAGAGGCTATCGTTTAGTTTGACGGCGGTTTCGCCTTGCAGCGCAGTGAACAGCTTACGTTCCACCCGACCTTCCAGATACGGACAGGGTTGTGGGGACGTGACATAAAATTGTGGTGCAATGGGGAGCGTGTGACGCATGCAAGGCTTCCAATGAGTTAGCAAATTCTAACTTACCGCTTTAAAATCGCAAGACCCTCTTTTGTTAGGGGGCCTTAGAGCGCTGGTCGGTTGAGCGCGGCGGTGCCAAGTATGTGGTCTGTTAGGCCTTGTTTGCAGTCAGTCATCAGCATCATCAGGATCGAAATAAGCAGCAACGGCGCGATCGCAACGCTAACGGTATAGCCAAACGTATGTGCAAGCGTTGTGCCATATTGCAGGCGGAGCCCGTCCGCGTCGCGTAGTTCAATGCCTATCATGCGCATGCCCCATGTTGAAGATTTGCCCGCAATAGTGAACCACCGATAAACAAACCCTGTGACGAGCATCAACAGTGGGAAGATAAAGATCGCTAGAAATGCCGTGAACGGCAGGACAAGCAGGCAGAGCAGCGCTATCAGCACCACGTCGATGACCCACGCTAGCGCACGTTTGATAAAGATGCCTTCATAGAACTGGGGCTTTGTGGAAGGGTCTGGCAGGCCAAGGTGCATAGGGTGGGCGGACATAGTGTGTGGCTTTCTATCTGAAAATACTGTCTGGCGGCTCCAAGGTTTGGGGCCACCACATC
>Ga0115006_10000612_pt1 | contig 19847 bp, 12 predicted proteins | sample ArcOceMetagenome_3_FD_88943 | JGI IMG/M metagenome (GOLD analysis project Ga0115006, IMG submission 88943) | Marine eukaryotic phytoplankton communities from Arctic Ocean - Arctic Ocean- Svalbard ARC20M Metagenome | ecosystem: Environmental > Aquatic > Marine > Oceanic | place: Arctic Ocean...
CACATGCTGCGCGCTGGCCTTTCAAATAATACGCCTTCAATCCTTGAGTTAAATTCCTTATTACATCCTTCTTTCTATTCGATATTTTTTACCTTCGAAGGTACAGTAACGAACGAACGAATAAAATCGAATAAAGATATAAATAATAATAAATAATTATCTATACAAGTACCTTCGTTCGTATTAATAACATATATATTTATTAATCATAATATCATACTTACATATTTAAGATCATACATATACATGATCTTACATGATCTTACCATAATAACATATAATAACATTATATTTATATATAACACTATATCTTTAACCCCATGAAACTAACCCTGATCACACTGGCAATAGTTAGGCATTTAATACAATCAACTAACCCCATGTTTAATAGATCTGTATTTCTACAAACGATCATTAAAAGATTTAACGATCATAAACGGGGTACTATCATAATTACATAGGGTTTGTACTTTATTATTAGCGTGTCGGCGCTTTGCTCTGAAGTCCCCTCTTTAAACCGCACAGCGGGAGCTGATTTGATGCAAAGAAGGTTCAGCTATCGCCAGAACGCGAGGAAATCTGTCAACCGCTTTCCTGAACCGGTTCACAGAGAAGATGAGGGCGAAAACCTCTTCTAAGAGAGCACAGAGAAAGATTGATCTCGGAGAGGGCGATTTTGTGGCCGCTAAGCAAGCAGACGGCATACTCGGCGGTCGTATTGATGGACTCCACGATGAAGATATCTTCTTTTTGGATAATTGTGCTCCAGGCAATAACCTTGACACGATCTCACGCAAGAAGCGGGCACGCTCCAAGGTTTCTCGGGTCGACGCTATCCTTGCGAGAGAACGAAGAGTAAAACCTTTTCCCGTGCCCGTTGCTCGAAAGTCCAAAGGAGCGCCAGCCTCCAAGTATGCCACAAAGGGTGCGAATATGATAGTTTCCGGATCGGAAGGCAACAAGTCACAGATCGAGGCCAAAAAAGCCATTCGATCATCTGGTGAGACAACGTCGAATACTTCAGCTACTGCAACAGTTTATAAACCACGCAAAGCATTTTCTCTGAACGACATGGTGAGTGGCATTGACGTTCCCAAAAGTGTGAGAAATTATAATCTATGGAATGGTGATGAGAAAAACTTGCCGATAATGCAAAAGCCTCGAAAGTTAAAATCGGTCAGTTTAGGTGCAGCTGGTTCAGCTTCCTGTGACATGATCCAGCTAAGCCACAGACCACTGCTGGGAAAAGGATCAAATGAGTGCACGATGATGCCTGTGAAAGCAATGCAGACAGATGCTGCGGGTTCTTCTTACAATCCTCCAGAAGACGCACGACAAGCCGTGCTTGCGAAGGAGGTCGCACGAGAGGTATCCAAGATGCTGAGAAGACAGCTTGACCCAATAAAGGCACCGGAGGTCAGAACAGATGCGAGTGCATGGTTGATCAATGACTTAGATTGCGGAAATGTTGAGCTCCGAGCGGAGCATGAACTCGACGATGTGGGAGAACAGGCAATATACAAAGCAACGGCGATGCCTCGAGGTAAGATGACGAAGGCGTATCGGAATAAACAAAGGAGAAGGAGAGAGCGGGTAGCAGAGGAGGCGGCAAACATGCTTGCTAAACGCCAGCGCAGAGATTTGAGCCTTGTGAAGGAGCTGCACGCGGAGATAGTTGCCGCAGAAGACTCTGGCCGGGATAGGTTGGCTCGTCGCACGTTAACTAGAAAGGGAAGAGCACACGGATCTCCGTCCAGACTCGGAAAACACCTGTATCAACCTGAGCCTGCACCAGTACTTCTTACGGACGAGCTTACTGGGAGCCTCCGAACATTCGCTGGAACGCATACGCTACTACGCGACAGGCTTAAAAACTTTCAGCGGAGAGCCCTTGTGGAAACAAGGAAACAGGTGGTGAAAACGCAGAGTAAAAACTACTTGAGGTATGAGCCAGGTGCAAAGGGTGATAGAGAGGTAGAAATGCACCAGGAGAAGCTTAGAGCGGAGCGTGTACCTCGCCACAAGTAACGTATGTTTTTCTATATCACTAACTAATGCGACGAGCGAGTACCTTCATTCGATGCGAAGAAGCGTGAAGGTAATGTTTGGCGCCGAACAGCATCTTTGCAAGTGGTCCAGCACGCTCGCCTTCCAGACTTGGCGCCATAGGAAAACAAATACGCGCGACCCAAAATGTTTGGCGCGAAGCGCGTGTCGTTATTTGCAACCGACATGTATTCGTGGAAACCACAATGCCGACCGAACCGACCGAAAGTCAACGTAAATGGAGCTAGGAGTGAGCCAGCTAGCTCTATCTAACTAACATTCTATGATACGTATATGATATATATTAATAAATACCTTCATTATTCGTACATTTTATTTACACTCATGCTACCTTCGAAGGTATTAAATATTGAATCACACACATCATCGGCAAGGCTAAGGACCCGGCGAGCCAACCTCAGGCCCGCCAAGGCAAGAGCCACCCCAAAGCCAATCCCATCAAGGCCGCGGAGACGCTCAAAGATGGCAAGTACAAGGAGGCCGCACTCAGAGCGCACAAGGAATTCATTCCACTCGTGATGGACACCTACGGCCGCATGGGTAAACCATTCCTCAAGCTGCTAAAAGATGTCGCCGACCATCAAGCTCACCGCACATCCGGAGCTGTCAACGCACACACACAGGGCGTACACACCGAGGAGCCTCCACCCCTCGAATTCCGGAACAGGGCGTACCTCCACAACATCGCCCTCGTCCACGTCTCCCTTATCAGCACCATCATGCGAAGGGTCCTGGGACACACAGTCACATCCACGCGCTGGCGCGGAGCTAGACAGGCCACGCAGGCGGCCGAGTTCTACCGCAACCCCACATCCGTGACCAGCGACGAGTTCTGATCCTGACGAGGATAGGTTCGAATCGATGATCACAACGCTTGCAGGTTTCAGGTACGAAAGTTCGATATTCACTGCGGGATGTAGCTAGCTAGACGAAACTACATCCCATGTAATAATCTCTTGAATTACGAAGAATTAACTCATCAAGGATAATCAGTCCCGCCCCTGGGCAAAAAAAAAACAGTACAAGTAACACAGGTCCGAATAAATTATAAATAACAAGATAGTATTCTGGTTTTTCCAAATAATGTCGACTGTTAAGAAGGATGGAACGCGTGATGACAAAGGAGTGGCTTCGGTCAAACTGCAGGGAGACTGGAGGATATACTTCGCCTTTGCTGAATGAGAGTCTCTACCTTCACTTCAAAGGTTTTACCCGGATACAGCATTTAGAAGAGTACACGGCTGTGAGATCAATTTTCCTTGAAGGGAACGGGATAGAGGAACTTGACGGGCTTGAAAACTGCGTCCAACTTCGGTGTCTTTTTGCACAACAAAATTTTATCATGGCCATCTCTCCAACCCTACCCATTTCAATTACTACGTTGAATGTATCTTATAATAACCTCGGCAAACTTGGCAACTTAGCTAGGCTCAAAAACTTGCAAACGCTTTCGGTGGGTTGCATCCCTCAACTCCTGTTTTCAAAACGACGACAAGTTTATCCAAGCAGTTTTCCACTGTCTAAAAATCCCACAGTTCTCTTTTTTTCTTTTGGCTTTGAGCGGGTCGTGACCAGTGATGTCAGCTCGTGCTCACTTAGAAACTTATCGCATTTCACATCAGGCTGCCCACTGTAAAATACACTGTTTAGAAGGCATTGCTGATCTCATTCATTGCTCTTCGCTTACTTGCTTGGACTTGCAGCAAAATAACATGCGCGGGGAACCTGAGGACATGATCCATCTTTTCACGTCCGTACCATCCCTTGCATGCTTATATTTGCAAGGAAATCCAATCGTTGGATCACTGCAGAACTATCGTAAGCGAATGATATCTGAGATATCAACTTTGACATATCTTGATGACAGACCTGTTTTTTCTCTCGAACGAGTTTGTGCTGAGGCATTCGCCAATGGTGGCATCAAGGCAGAACGTCAAGCGCGGATCGATTATAAGATGCTTGAAGACGCTAAGCTGAGCATGAATCATTCGACGTTGCTCAATATGCGCGAAAATGCGGCAGTGAAACGTAGGATAGTGTCAAAGCAGGGCAAGAAGGCTTTCCAAAACGCTGGATTTGATATCAGAAATTTGAATCAAGCATACGAGATTGATTTGGAACCACCACGTTTGACTTTGGCCCGATCGAATTTAGTGCGATGCCATGCTACTTGCGGGATCTAGGTAGCTAGCGACGAAGTGAATACTCACTGGATCATAGGTGAGGGAGGATCCCAACATGCCCTACCAATTTCCCGCCGGTCACACCACGGGCAAGGTTTCATTTCGCGAAGATGCTAGATGAAAAATACGCTGTGCCATCTAGATGCTGTGGTACTACGATGTTGAAATACATCTGGAAGCCCAGTTTCCAGACACATAACATTCCGCGCCTGTTAGGATGTGACAACTTGGGTTCGACAGGAATCCTCTGTCGCAAGAAATGTTCTGTTTGCCAAGCCGATGATCAATGCACGTGAATAGTTTCACAATATATAAATAAGTTACTTAGTCTTTGAGCCTAGGCCTGCAGCAACGCTAGGTAGTCATTTTATATTGTCATGCTTGCTTTCTCCGCAAACTCGAAAGTAAACAACGCCGAGTCATGAAAAGGATCATAACCGGTCAAGGATGTGCTGTTTGACTTGCATGCGCGTATCCTCAGGTGACGTGACTGTGTGTCCAATCGTCCGGGGTGAGGTAAAAATTTCATGATCGTTCCCACCCTTTTGTGTCTTGTCACCGAAGAAGTGAATCTCGTCAAAATGATCGGCCACAAATTGGAGGCAAAATGTCTTGTCCCAACCTTGTGGGAAAACATCAAAGGAGATCTGACCACCGATAGAGTATGTCAAGTTGTACTCCGCAAATTGTGTCTGCAGAACTTTGACCATTTTTTCACGGATTTGAGCTTGCTTGTCGTATCTCTCGAATTCGTCTCTTTCAGTCTGGCTGCAATTTCGACCGATGGGGGACACATTGAGCATACCATTGCGAAATTCAACAAAAGTGCCGCGCTTGATAGGAATGTCCAAGTTGGCGATATAAATGAGAATAAAGTTGATTAACTTTTTCAGCTTTTCCTCTCCGAGATGATCTTTGAAACTCGTTGCCTTCAGCAGAACACCTGCTTTAAATGCCATCAGACCATTTTCTGAGAAGAGGAAATCGAATTCTTTATCCGCTGTGAAGACAAATTCGGGCGCAAGACGTTAGGACGATGAGTGTCGGAAATACTCAAATATTTAAGAAAAGAAAAGATGGGAAAATGGACACACCGTTCTCGCCTAACTGTTCTCTTATTTTAACGAGGTCGCTCCCGCCGACAATTCCGACAGTCACTTTCTGTCGTGGTACGAATCGTAATTTTACGTACGAATTAGGTCAGAAAACAGCAGTGCGCACCTCTCGCAGCGTTTTCATGAAAGTTAACATAGTTTCGTCAGCTTCCTGCCAAAAGCGTACAGTGTCGTTGAAAAGAGTCGTCGTGTCAGGGACTCCGCTGTGCATTTGCGGGACATCATCACGACTTACCTGGCGAGGAACAGTCAGCGTGCCATCAACGTCGAAAAGAGCGAGCGTTCGCGATGTCTTCTGTTTTTTAGACATTTCGTAAGCAGTGTATCGTTTCGGAGTCGCAGGTCGTTGATGTTGGTTGATGTGCGGAGCAGTATAGCGGCATGCAGTGGATCAAAGTGCCTTCTTCGTCGATAAAACCTCTATCTTCGAAACTCGCACCTTATTATTATATATTAAAGGTACCTTCGAAGGTACCTTCGTACCTTACTTCAAAGGTACCTTCGTACCTTCGTATAATATTACCTTCTGAAATGGAGAGTCCTTCTGACAGCTGAACAGCCAGAACGGCTGAACAGGCTGAACATGCTGTACAGGCTGAACAAACGTAAGCCCTCCTGCGGCGAGAGTGTATGCCTCTGAGCTACTATTGAACACAACACATACACATTGCCTGTTAAGTCAACAACCATGGTGACTTCGACCGACATCGAAGAGCGAAATAGCGCTTTGCGCTTGTCTAATCTTTCAACTTTCGAAAATCCCTACCTGCCTCTTCCAGTCGTACGTTTGTCACCTTTGCTCGAGAAACTAATGGCCAAAGAACCAGAATCATCCGATGCACTCGCGACGCTTGTCGGTCGACTTCTTCTCAGGGCAGATATTTCGTATTTGTGGGTATTTCGCTCGATCTGTGGTCTGCGCGACAATAAACATTCAACTTTTCAGATCGAGTTCTTTGAAGCTTTTCACATCTCCCTCGCCCGGAACTACCTTCCGCCGAGCCGTGTTCGACACATGGCCTGGTCATTTTGATGTCAATCGTAAGTTTATTGTACTTGTCTTCAATATCGCCGCGACTGACCCTGCATCTGTTCCTTGTTGACTTTCTTTCTCTTGACCAGCCCTTCGACCTTTGCGGAAGTCAAATCCTCCACTTCTACAAGGTACAATTGTTGGTAAAGATCAAAACAGCATTTCGATGATTGATGACGCAACCAGACAACAATCAGCAAAGGTGATTCACTCGCGTTGTTTGACCCGCCGTTTTGAGCTCAGTGTGGAGTGTGCACAGGTAATAAACCCTTCTCAGTCCATGTGTACGATCAAGCGCGGAAGGGTGGCCTGCGACAAAAGTGAAAAGCAGATACTAGGTGCGCAATCTTGGATGATGACACGTTCGTTCGCGGCTAGGGGAATCTTACCATTTGTCTGCTCTGCAGATGATTTCAATGAATCGCTTCAAGAGTATTTCGAACAGGTGAGACATGTATGGCGTCTTCCAAAAGTCCTGTCATAAAAATGTTTTTTTTTTTGGATCTGCAGGGTATTCTGTCAAGAAATGGGCCTTTATTTGGCCATTTTCCTCGTAAATTAGTTGACGAGATAAAGGTTCTTTCCAATTGCGGGCTATTGCGACATGTGAGGTCAACTGATATCGTGCAAATTTTGCAAATTTTGACAGCACACATCAAATTTGGTTGTACCCATAAAATTCTCTGCAACCCTGCAAGGTCCAAAATGAAAGAAATTCTAAGCGCATTGGATGCCATTTCTCTTGCGATGTACATTCTCACTTCAAGTGATATGTCGAGGGAAATTTACCGGGAGGATGTTATCGAAGAATTGGTAAATGCAGTTCAGCATCATCTAACCTGTAATGTCTTCTTGTTTTTCTCGGGCTCTGGAAACTCGTATAAAGCTCTAAGGTCAACTTCTTTCCAACAAGACGCGACAAATGATGATGATTCCGATGCAAAATCGAAGAGTGGCAAATTTACTGACGCGGAAGAGTGTCGGGTTGAAGAAGAGTCTCAGGTTGACGATGATAGCGTCATTGTCAAACAAATAAGACAATCAAAGGCCTTTGATGTCTTAGTCAATCTGCTTGCAACAATCCTGCGTCAGCTTGCAAACCTTCTGAGCATTATACCAGTACCTTCTTCAACTGTTTACCAGGTTATGAGCGTGTGCATGGCGTCATTTACAATCGAGGGAATCGATTTGATACATCCTAACGCTGTTGAGGTAGTTGTCTCTGCTTTCAAGAACTACCCAGAACATCGCAGTTTCATTATTGACGACGCATTAGCTACATTTTTGAAACTGCCAGCAAGCGGTCGTAGACTTCGTCGCCTCTTGCTACCGCAGGATGATTCTATTTCAATTCAGGTAATATCTGCAGTATTATTGAGATGCATTGAATCCTGTGTTGCCTTGCATCCAAACTTAAAATCTGTGGCTGAGATCAAAGACATGGCAACTTTATCTAACCATGAAACTGGCTGCGGACCAGCTTTTCATTGGAGTCACTATTTCTGGAAAGAATTCCTCTTGACTTGGCATTCTGCGAAGGTGCAAGATTTTGACTTCAAAGGTCGGCTCAGTAACGTAGTTTCAGACCTGCTGACCGTTCTGAATATGCCGGAGTGGCCAGGAGCTAGCCTTGTGCTTTTGAGTTTGTCTTCACAGCTTCTGTCCTCTCGCGGAATAAGTTCAACAGAAATAAAAGTTAGAGAGGTTGCACTGGACATCCTCGGGCAGATTGCTACGAAAGTCAAAAAAGATAGTGTCGCATGCGAGCGCGACGACCTCGTGCAATCGCTCGCATATGCCGATGTGCACGGCAAAAAGGACACCCATCTCTCAAAGTCCACCAGCAGCGCTTTGAAATCCGCGCGTCAGGATGCAGGTTTCGTGCGCAATACATGTTGCACTGGTGTTGATTCAGAAAGCAGTTTCGCCGACGGTCCTGACATGCTTACACTTGAGTGCATGCATCTCTGGAACGTTTGCCAAGCTGTCACGCAGGAAACAATCTCTCACGAAATGGAAATCCCAGCTGTGGCATTTTCACTTGCACAGCTGACAAGAGAGTCTGAATGGAATGGGTTGGGATTCCGATCCGAATTTGACGGGCCTGGTGGAAATCCCATAATGTACCGCACACTATACGACCGTTTCAAAAGCCGCGTGACAGGCGATTCAAGCACAGATACATTCGGTACACGGTTGTCGCGTCCAATTGCCATTCGTCTGTGCCGAATTCTGCAACAAAGATATCCGCTTGCCAGGCAGTTCGACGTACTTTTACGTCGAATACTCGGAGCTCTTGAGGATGCTGCTATTTCAGTCCGGGCAGCTGCAGTGCGTGCACTTGCTGGCGTCATCGACGCCGATTTCAGATTATTGAACTCTGACAGAATGCGGCTCATGATGGCAAGGAGATTGTCGGATAACGGCACAATGGTGCGGCACACCATGGTCGATATGCTCGGCAAGCATGTTGTACGACATCCAGGAGTTCCATTTACGTATCACGATGCTATCGTTGAACGTTTATCTGATGTTGGAGTCAGTGTTCGGAGACGAGTGGTGCATGTATTGCGAGAATATCTATGTGCTTCTGAAGATTCGAATGAAAGCAATCAAATTCTCAGTCGTCTGGCTTTCCGCATTTTTGATGATGATCCTGCCATCCAAGAGCTAGTTGTCGGAATATTCCGCGAAGCATGGCTCCAGTTTGATGATAACGAGCTAACACCAAATGCAAAGGTTGTCAAGAAATTCGGTAAATCTGCCGCTCAATGTGCAAAAAGCTTTGTGGAAGTAATCTGGAAAATATATTGGAGCGTCAGTCGCACAGGAATGGCCAGACTACCCCTCTTACCATCGTTTCCCATCATTGTTATTTTAAGACGCGCAATTTTCTCGCAAGACAGCCAGCATGTTCGTGGTCATGATGCGGATTGCCCTGCCTTGCTGGTTGATCAGGCACAGCGCTTGTGTCGCGCTGTGATCAACCATTTTTTGCATCATGAAGAGAAACCTGAGTGTCACTCGTTTGAATTTGGTGGCATTCGTTCCAAAGATGTAGGAGATCATGCTTCATTTCAACAGGGGTTATCCTTGTTTCCGATAGCGGTACGTTACGCTCTTGGTGTCCACGTGATTTGTGCAACAGATCGACGATTATGCGTTCCAGCAAACCATCCCTTGGAGTTTGCTATGGCGGTGCACCCATATTTGAAAAAAACCGAGAACACTTCCATCAATTCAATGCAGCTACAATGTTGCATTTCAGTTATAGATGCTGTGGTTAGTGAGACCACAATAACAAGTTGTGTTGCAAATGAAGTGGAGAAGGATTTGCGTGTGCTTCTTTTGCGCAGTACATATCACGGCGTTTTACATTATGCTTCTCGATGTCTGTGCACCGTTGCACGAAATTCGCCCAAATCTCCTATGGCATCGGGAGCATTGCAAGTTTCAAGACGGTTTTTAAAATTCTTGAATGGTGTGAAGGAGAAATATGGAATATCCCAGGAAGAAACTGCCCATGTGTCGCGTGCCATTTTTGTCCTTGGAAATCTATCAAGGTACGGAGCAGATATTTTGGAGACCTCTAATGAGGAGGCTCTCTTGCCCGTATCTTTGATGCGCTTGTTCCAGGTGTTTCTGCAACACTCAGGCATGTTTGGATTTGGCATTAAAAGGATTGCTCTACAAGCGTGCGGCTACGTATTTATTTCTCGCGCGCACTTGATAATAACTGCCAGTAGAGGTTTTGATGATACGTCTGTTGATGGAATCATGCATGCGGCACTCGATCTATCTGCCGATAAAGGTCTCAAAGAGCAGGCATTGTTAATAATCGACGAGTATTTACGCGAAGATGAAGAAAAGTCCCTAAAGCAGATCGCGGGTGCTCCGAGTACCATGCCTCATAACATGACTCAAAAAACAAGGGCCAGAGGTTACTATAAGACTTGGAGTACAGGAGACGGACGACATCATCATTACACCGCGGGACCTGCCCTTGAACATGACAATGCTAAAAGTCTAGGAGACTTTCAAATGGTAAATGGTGAACACGAAAGCAACTTATCAAATGCATTAGCACAACGTTATTGGCCTTGCGTTCTTGCTCTTTGCACTGATTTTGAGACATCTGTTCGCCTTAAAGCGTTGCATCTCAGCGAGATAATTCTGCGTCAAGGGCATATACACCCTATGTCCTGCTTTCCATCGCTCATTGCTCTACATGTTGACCCTTCGGTGACGATACGAAAACTTGTGTCCCGGCTGCTGAAGCACCTACATGGCAAACATCCAACCTTCTTCGATAATCAGTTATGTGCTGGTGCTGAACTCATGTTTGTTTTCTGCAAAAAACTGCACTCGGGTGCCCGACGCGCACAAAAATGGGACAAAATGGTTCATGCTGAGGGAAATAAGGTATGTTCAACTTTCTCCCAACCTGCGTTTTTTCGAATGGTGAGTAACCATCTTTTCACTTTCAAGGAACCAAAATTAGTCAGAGCAGATATCATCGACGATGGAGTTCAAAAACTCTACAAGTTGGTAAATAAGACCCGCGCGGCGCGCTTTAAATTCATTATGAGCTTATTGCGAAGATTTGAAGATTCTAACCGTGGAGAACATATCCCGTATATATGTTTCCTCGCTAATCTCATCGCATCGTTGCCTTTCTCAACGCATGATGAGGTCTTGTTTACAGCCCATCACTTGAGTCGAATTGTGATGCTCCGAGCATCGATGTTGCCAGACTCACTCAAAAGACACATCACATTATCGAGCAATGAAATGACTGTGCGAACATCGACGGAAGCAGATTATGTTGCAGTGCGACAGGATATAGAACTCGCAACAATTATGTCAGTCACTCTGGCACTGAAGTTACACCTAAAGCGCATTTACAATTTGACACACTCAAGATTGCGCAACTACAGCCCCACGGAACCATTAAAGCCAGGCGAACGCATCCGAGTAGAAGACCGACCCGAACCACTCGACCTGTCCTGGGTCGATCCCGACGCCGCTGCAAGCTTTGAAGGGCGCGTGAGGCAAGCGAACTTGTTCTTCTCACTCATGGGCGATGGTTGCTACTGTTCAGACGTGTACTGAATATTCGAGGGAAGTTTTTATTCTGAAAGGCTCCATGTTCCTTCCGAAACGAACAGGTCCATTCAACCAGTGTTACCACCGAACGCTAGTGTTGCGTTCGGTATGAATGTACTCATCTGATGACTGGCGACAAAGTACTTATCAGATGACTGGCGACAATAGAGATTGCCAAAAAAGCGGCAGGTCCACGTAATCCATTTGATTGGTCCCTTGATCTGATACGTACATACTGCTGGCCCCTTGAAGCTTTACCAGATTTGGTAAGACTGGAATCCCACACTTATTCCTCAGCTAGCACTGGGTAACAATATAGGAACTTGCATGGCACCAAAATCTGGATATCTTCGTGCTCGAGTGGCGATGCGAAGAAAGATCAGCGATAAGATTAAAATAAGAAATTTCAATAAATGTCATCGCCTACTTCGCCTCATTATTTAAAAATGAAATATCTGTAACCCACGTCCTGAAATAGCAACACGTAACATGCTTTCGTCGCAAAATATGGGGCATGCATCCAATGCTTCGGGTTCAGGACAATCAACAAAACTTCCTGCAAGAGATGCAATGGAAAAGTCTGAACTACCAGATTCACATACAGTCCACATCCGAAGTCGTTGATCGTGAGAAGTGGTAGCCACCACCCCATTACGGTTCATCCACACTCCTTTTATCGATGACCCGTGCGCAAAATCAGTGATAACCGTTCTCAACAAAGCCACAGAAACACTAAATGGTTTTTGCTTCTGTGATGTAAGACACCGGGCCACAGATAGGAGCGACACCCGAAGCGATTGGTCATCGCCACCACTTGAAATGATAAAACGCCCCGGGGATCCACTGGGAACACGTGCCACTGCGACACTGTTCACGCCTGAACGATGTGAAGCAGCAATCGAACTCACAGGGCTCTTGTTGCCAATGTCTTTGCCAAAACCACATGTATTTGTACCCGAAATCATTGCACTAAGCTCAGTAAGGTCCCATATGGCTATTTCTCCATCAGTAGCACCGCTACAAACGAGAACAGCATTGCTGGTTCCGTGGGTATCAAGGGGTACCGCGATTGCTGCAAGCGAAATGATTGGTCGGATATGATATCGTAATTCAGCCACTGGAAGTATACTTCCGCAGGCGTCAACACTCTGTCTAGCAGTGTCTAGTATAGTCACCTTGAGGGACCCTTCTGACATCGCTGTCAATGTTACATAACAACCAACGCAATAATTAGAAGAAACGATTTTTTCGCTAGGCTGTATAGGCACAAACCCGACAACAGCCATACACCTTTCATCAGATGTTTTTGACCCAATATTGAATTTCTGCTCTGTTTTCAATGTCTTGTAAACATCATTTTTTTCTGTTCGGCCAGCTGCTGCCAAAAGGGTGGTTCTGATTTCCCATGGCTGCTCATCTGATGAATTAAATTCTGTTTTCTGTATCCATTTGACTCGCCATGCCATGACGACTTCTTTGGCACCAGCAGAAAGGAGGATATAAGAGCAATCTTTGTGTGCAGAAATCCCAAGCCCACCCCCGGCCAGCTCGGGAAAAAGATATAAAGAACGAACCGCCGTGCCTCCAATATGGGTTCCCACCTCTATAGACTGTCGAGACGCGTGCCCAACTTGAGATACCGTATGCAGGTGACAGATGATGGTGCCGTCTTCAGAACCTGTCAACAACCCAAAAATTTGGCTGCTAGCTTTTGGATGCGGAAGAAATTTAATAGTGTGAATTTCGCGCCTGCGCATTGTAATAAGTTAAGTAAAGATGACGACATATCACAAGCAGAAAAGTATGGGGAATTGCTTTGAAAGATCGATTGGCAGACTTGCCCGGGGGATCGCGATACAATCTGTGAACGTAGCCGTAGCTATAACTTACCCATGGGACGAACCCCTTAAATAACGCGAGTTCCACGTGTCATCAGGGGCGTCAACCCCATGATCTGTGATGTTCCAGGGGATGCTTTCTATTAGAGTCAGCTTCGCTCCTTGGCAGAATGCAAATGATAAGCCACGCAATTTGCTTTCTCCAATCAGCAGAGATACTGGTCTGTGCCAACCTCCACACTGCACACGGAGAAGCTCACAGTTTGTTGAAGCGTCAATCACAATAAATTCTGTGTTTTTAAAGCCTGCAACGACAGATATGGACTCGTCTATCGCACCCTTCATCTTTGAGTCTCTATCAACGCTACGTACATGCTCGCTACTCCATGTAACAGCTCTTACTGTTGAAATGTTGGAAAAATGCTTCTTCGCGAGACGTATGAACTGATATGGCGTGGAACTGACTATTGCGTCTAATTTGTTCCTAACTTCTTCAGATGGATGAGAGCTAGTACAAATACGCATTTGTTCATGGGGAATTCGGGAGCTATTCGATGCATTCCGACCTTCAAACTTGAATGAATTCGGCAAATGGAAAGGTGCACTTCCGTCACTAGGGTTGATGGCGCTATCACTGGAGCTCAATTGTTCCGACTTCAGAGAACCGGCTCGTGCAATTTGACGCAGAATAAACGTGCACAAACAACCATCTCTGCCACCAGTAAAAAACTTCAATGCTGCCCTCCGGGTCTCCTGAGTAGTACTGAAGTCATAATTACCTGTATTGCGAATTTTCACAAATGTAACAGTGCTTGCGTTTTTGGCCTTACTCGTCGAGGCTGCCAAGAGAGGTAAGATTGTTGTATGTGACGAATGCAAATGTTTGGATCTGCCGTGATCATTGATTCCAGCTCCGTCAAAAGCTGCGATATTTCCAGCTTGATCACCACAAAACATTACCCTGGAATTTCGGTGATAACTCACTGCCAAGACACGCCGGTTAAAAGGCATTGGAGCAATTCCTTCTATTGCCCAATTTGATACGTGTTTTGCATCACCATTCCAAGCACTCTGTAGGTGCTTTCTCCTCCACCACTTTATAATGCCCCCAACTTCAGAAGTGAACAGATAATCGGAGTGGTGCTCGTTATCCCATGATCCTTGAAAAACGTCCAACAGTCGCCGTGGCTCGCACGCATGCCATATTTGAATAACTCGAGTCAAGTATCCCCTGCACTCTTGTTCAGCCTTGCGGTCATCCACTCCGTCTACAAACAGGACTGAAACTCGACCATGTATGTCTCCGAGTACTATACCGTAAACATTCATATTTATGGCGGCATTCGTAGCTGCGGAGCTCACAAACTTCACATGGGTAAGAGCAACAATTGGCCCGCAAGGATTGATGCGATATATTTCTCTCCAACACCACATATCCTTCACACCCTTCAACACGTCAACTCTGTGCAGAACACCATTGTTCGTCGCCACGTAAATAGTCGAAGATATTGGCACGTGGATGACTCGGACGTATTCGCCTTTGCTGCCACCCAACTTTCCCTTTAAAGGTCCAGGTGCTTGCTTACCCTGCAGCGCAATGTTGACACTTTGGGAGCAACCTAACTTACCGTCTCCATTGCATTCAGATTTAGCCGCAACGTTGTTGTACAATTGAGGCAGCATCGGGCCTGAGAAAAACCTCAAACAATGACGGTTTCGATTATCAGAAGCAGTCACCCAACAGCCAGCGCGGATATCTCGATCTGCACTCAGGCCAAAGTCACGTAAATCCCACAACTTGATTGACGCATCAGCGCCCGCTGAAACAAGTGCTCTCCCACCCGAGGGCGATTGTATACTTATGACGCGCCATACACCACGCCCTTTGTGCCCGCGTAGGACGGCCAATGGCTCGTCAACATGAATTTCAGCTTCCATGTTGCCAAAACATGAAACATCATCACCGTGTTCAACTCTTTCTGGGGAGAAAAATCCAGGTGGTGGCGTCCACAATCTCACTGTGCAGTCCTCTCCTGCAGTCACCAATAGAGTGCACACCTCTAAAGTAACCAAGTGGCAATCCCATACGCGTCCTACGTGACCACGTAAAGAAAGAGCACCACCAAATATGTTATGTGTGTGGTTATCAGGAAAATCTGTTGGCAACGTTTTGAGCCGTCTAGGAGGAACAGTCCAAACACGAGCTGTGCGATCATCAGATGTGGAAAATATGCTTGCGCCATGACGAGCCCAACGAACACGCATCACACTACCTCTATGTCCGTTCAATACAGCCCATGGAAGTGGGCGCCTACTATTCGAAAGTCCTAATCCAACACTTCGACAATCTTCTGCATCACGAGGTGTCCACAATTGGATCTGATTAAAGATTGTCCCCCCTGCAACTTCCAACTCGTTCATCGAGTCGCCGCGCAGGGCCAGGGAGTAAAGCATGGAACGCATGGCGCACTCAACACGACGAATACATCGTGGCGTAAAACTCATGACATCCTTACCTGACCTGCATGTAGGCATCATCCACTGCTCAACTGAATTATCAGCGAGTCCAACTGCAACAACAGGAACATTATAATGCAACGTTTCGCGTTCCAGCGGCAATACATCATGGACCCAGTGCCCGAGCAGAGGAAGGTTGGCCACCTTACACAGATGGCCTTTTTCGCTTGAAGAGCTGCTCTCGTTTGCGAGTAATGCAGCGATTGTGACACGTTGCTCCCCGTACACCAAGAGCGCTCGTACTTCAGGGGTACCGAGCGTTTCGTGTAAGGATTCAACAGTTGAATGGTCGCAGAACTTATCAAAAATTGCGACTGGAACTATACCGTGAATTCTCTCAGCATTGAAGATGGTGCAAACAACTAAAACTGGGTCGCCTTCTCTCTTGAAAGGGTCATACCAGTGCACACTTCCTCCTATCCCCGCCAGTAAGGTATCCTGTTTCCCTGAAATTCTCGTAACGGGAGTCCCAATAAACTCGCCGCTGTCAGAATGCAGCTTCGGGGTGCGTGGAGAAAGTTTGCAAAGAGCTGTTACGTCGCCGACGTAACTGCCTCTAAGGACATTTCTCGGCTTCATTTCTAGACGAAGGTAAGTTTCGTAACTCTCCTTGCATGCTTATTTACCCTCTTCCCTTCTAATAGATCTAAGGTAGCTTCAAGGCAGTTGGTGAGGGGAAGCGCACCAAAAGCAGCTTTTAAACGTACTTACGAGCATCACACATGCCTCTGCAATAAGACCATATATAGAGCTCACTAAGAGCCTTTAAGGTCAGGGAGTGAAGTGTGCGAAGGTCCACAACTACAGCCCAGTTTCGTGTTGTCGAATACCATCGTACGAAGGTACGAAGGTACCTTCGAAACTTACCTTACTTCGAAGGTACATACGTTTCGTATGTGTTTACATGGGATGGCGTATTCTAAAACTTTTATACAAACTTATTAGGATTGGACTGCAACAAAAGGCACCTTTATTTTACATGTAAGAATATCTTATCTGGGTTATTTGGGAGGTACTTTCACCTGACTAGCTGCTAGCTAGCTAGCTAGCTAGAGCTAGCTAGTAGCTAGCTAGCTAGCTAGCTAGCTAGCTGCTGTAGAGATATTATAGCTAGCTAGCTAGTCTATCTATCTAGCTACTAGCTATGGCTACGAATCGCATTTTGTCCGGGAAATGTAAATCGAGTCTGACTCGATCGATTTCGTGAAGGGATTCACATTATGTGTGCTCTCTTTCCGAGGCGGATTCAGACTTGATTTCTCCGGAATGCATTTGAAAGCCACATTGACTTTTACACACGATGGACTAATTGATATCAGGATCTACAGAGCGTCAAATCCCTCATTCACTCGATCGAGTTAGACTCGATCTATATTTTCTGCATTTTGTTAACAAAGGAATGTTGGGTTCAGACCAAAAGGTATCAATAATGTGCTTACAAGGTACCGAAGGTAACTTTTAGGTACAGGTTATTCCATGGACTTTAGGGAAGACAGTTGATGCGACGGTATAGTCTGTTCTCCACATTCTAAATGTGCACGCGGCAACCTATCACCCCACTGTATGCGATCAGATCAATCATCTCACCTGCTTAGTGTTCCTCCCACTCAAAGTCTGATCCGGAATCTTCGTCGTCAAGAGAGTCCTTCTTCAGGGCCATGGCTATAATTTTCATCTCTTTTGATTTTTTCCGGGCTGCTCTAGCAACATTTGGGTTAAACTGCCCATCAGCACCGTATAACATCTGCGCTCTCTGGGCATCTGATCCATGCCCGCTACGTTCTTCGGCTTCATTCGACGTATAACAACTTGCATCCTGATACAATGCCTTCATTCCGTCCAAGGCGTTATCACTCCCTTCTCTGTTCGCTTCTCTTGAAGGGAGAACTTCCATACCACTTGTTTGAATGTCACTTTCGCTGGGCGTGGCTATCTTAGCGGACCCCGCAGTCCCGCAAGTAATGACATACTCATCGTGTACGGCATATGCAGGAAGACCAGACAGTACGTCGTTTGCCTCATCTGCAAAAACTTTGTGGGCGTCAAACTCTTCGCCGTAGTTGGCAACAATCGCAGAGCTGACATGTCCCTTGTCTTCAAGGTGGTTCCGTATGGGTGCGCTGGTGTAATATGGAATCCTGCCGTTGTTCCAATCACCCAAAACGCTCCTTGCTGCCGCAAAAACATCGGGTACACCGCCCTTTCTCAGCAACCCTTTGAGGTGCCCAACTTGTCTCAGAAAATCATCCACACATTCAAAACGACCAGTTTTGTACAATACCATGAGCTGTTCATGCGGACATCGGCGCATGATCTCGTTTACAGCGGAAACCGGGTCTGCCAATCGTTCGACTTTGACGCAATTTCGAAGCGCATTAAGTCCTGCACTGTCCCCTTGAGTTGAAGCAAAAACGACACCAGGGGAATCAATAAGTTTAACATGTTTGTCCAAAATTATTTCTTTGGAGACTTTTGTCAGGCCAGGAGTGTTACCCGTGGGTGCTGCATTTCGATTACGCTTCAATGAGTTGATAAGTGACGATTTCCCGACATTTGGAAAACCTACGATCCCAACTGTAATGGCAGTTTTCATGTTTCTATTTCGCGCATAGTTTTTCAACAGCTGCAGAAGTGTGTCAGCACCAAGAACATCTTTACCTGTAGGCTCTCCTGTCTTCGGCAGTAAGTCACGCCGGTCGCTACTAACTTTACCTCTCACAGCACATTTGAATGCCACACATGGAGTCTCTTCTCGAAAGTACTTCAGCCAGTCCATGACATTTTCTTTTGGTGCAAGATCGATCTTGTTAAGTAGGAGTACAACTCGCTTATCAGGGTTAACACGACGGACAAACTGCTCAACTTCAGGTGAGCGACATGCCAAAGGGTCTCGAGCGTCAAGGACGTGTATTATAACATCAGAAGCTTCCACAACCTTGACGAATTCCTTGAAGTATGCACGTTGGCTACCATGTCTATCCTCTGCAGCGTGCGAAACATCTAGGGTTGTGACAGTCCTCCTAGCTTGATATTGTTTTCCTTTACCATCAGCATTCCTCCGGAGGTCTTCGAGTGATTGTTTAACTGCGCCAGTACGCAAATCATCGTGCGTGCGTTTCCGGTTTTCCATCCGGCGTATGCGCTTTTCATCAGCCTTGGCCTCTTCCAAAACAATCTTTTTCTCCACTTCGTGATCTATTTCTTTTAGCAGCTCTTCTTTGTATGGCCACTGTGCTGGGATGCCAGGATCCTTTCGTTCTTTTGCTTTGACACCCAAGCGTTTTTTTCTTGATTCCTCCCTACGCTTTTTCTTGTGATGCTCTTTCACCTTCTTGATTAGCTTGTACTTTTGTTTCAACGTGGTCCGTTTCGATTTTGACTTCGTCGACTTTTTCGGCATTGTTGGTAGATTTTGTTGTGGCGGCGGGAGGCGGCGGGAGGCGGCAGCGGGCTGTACAGCTTGGCTATGTGCGGAATATTTATTCTGTGCCTTTAAATATTCGATCAAGCTATCCGTATCCTAAAGCTCCCGCTCCTTAGCTACCCGCAAGTGTGGGGCGGAGGGCCTCGGTTTTTGCGTGTTGTGTCAAGGGTCCGTCACCAACACAAACAGAATACACACGTCGTCTCTGTCAACGTTTTTGAACTCTGCAGCTCTGCATTACTCTATTAAAATAATAAATAAACTCTGCAATAACATGATATATTAAATGATAAGGTTTCGTACGAAGGTAAGGTTTCGTACAGTATTAATATAGATACCTTGGTATATTAAAATACCGTAATCTTATCTTCGAGGGTATCTTCGTACTAATAAATTACATATGATATTCTGAATTTCAAGCAGGTGTGAAACTTTTTTATCGTCAGGCCTAGTCAGGACGGCGAGCGCGCTGAGCCGCTTGCTAATATGCTGTTCGGCGTCAAACATGCAAATATCGCACAGCACATGCGGCGGCTCGATTGCCGCGTTCACGAAGAGACGCCA
>Ga0115006_10000613_pt1 | contig 19845 bp, 15 predicted proteins | sample ArcOceMetagenome_3_FD_88943 | JGI IMG/M metagenome (GOLD analysis project Ga0115006, IMG submission 88943) | Marine eukaryotic phytoplankton communities from Arctic Ocean - Arctic Ocean- Svalbard ARC20M Metagenome | ecosystem: Environmental > Aquatic > Marine > Oceanic | place: Arctic Ocean...
GATTGTATTGGATTTAAAAAAAAAAAAAAAAGTCTTCACTTTTCCGAATTTTTTTAGAGTATCTAAACAAGAAAAATCGATAGACTCGGTTTTGTATTTAACGAAAAACGATTTCCTTGACTTTTTGAATTGATTTGAAAATGGATATAAATCAAACAAAATTCCTTCTTTTTTTAATGATAATTTTGATTCAGCATGAGATCTTCCTTGAGTAATCATTAAATGTCCTTTTGAATAAACACTCTGGTCTATTTTTGAATTTTCAGATTTTTTATTTCCATATTTTTCCTCAAAAACGTTTTGAATAGTTTCATTACCAACAAATAAAGAAATCCATGAGTTATAAAGCTGAATCTTCTTTCTATCATTATCATTTTGTAATTTTTTAAAAGTATCAAACACTGTATGCTTTATAGGCGAATATTCTTTTTTAATTGTATTGATTGTATTTATTTTATATATACGAAGAATAATACCTTTGTAAATCTTTTTTTCAATAAAACAAGCTGCTTTTATCGCACATTCTGGAATTCCATATCGAACCATAACTTTTTTTGAGTTATTATGAAATCTGGTATCTTTTTTTATCTGAAAATCGATTATATACCCGAAATACCCAAATAAACTTAAAACTTCTTTTTCAGTTATTGATTGATGGAAATTTACAACCTCCAAAGAACCCTCTGGAAAACTGGTTGGAATTTTATTTAAATTATGGTGAACAATTTTCTTTAATTTTTTTTTTTTTAAAGTCATCTTTTCTACATTTTCATTCTTAATTTTTTTAATCTTTACCTCTTTTCCATCAATGATTATTGAGAATATTTTTCTCTCTCCCAAATTTTTTTTATATTCATTATAGAAAGATACGAGATAAGTATTTTCAAGAATTTTGGTTTTTTTTTTTTTAATCCAATTTATTTTTCCAAAATGTTCCAGAATTTTTTTTAGAGAATTCAAAGAAGTTAAATTTGATACATTTTTTACCAATAATTTTAACATTTTTATCTAAAAAAAAAATATTTAAAGTATAACATATTACTGCTTATTTAAATTTTAGTTTTATAAAATGGAAAATGTAAAAAATTGTGCAATTTCTCTTGAAATTCCAAAATTTTGTTTTAATGTTAATTCCTTTTTGAAATTCACCTGGATAATAAGAAACAATGGAAATTATATCCCAAAAGTTAAATACTTTTTTAAATCAACTAACCAAATCTATTCATCTATCACCCTTAAATTTTCAAAGGCAAATTCTTTTTTGTTAAAAGTGGAATTTAATTATTTTACAAACATTCTAAAATCAATTAAAATTTGTTTGAGAATAAATAGAATTCTAAAATCTAGCGGATTTTTTGATTTTATTTATTTCCCTGGCTCAAAACTAAGAATTAACGAAAATCTATGTCAGAATTTTTCCAGCAAATCTTTTGAAAATAAATTTTTGTTATTTCATAAAAAATCAATTGATTTATCAGTGGATCTGATTCCTATCAGTTTTACTCGTTTCAAACACTTTAAAAATGGTTTCAATTTTAAAAAAAAAAATTTTAATTCAAAAAAAAATGAAAAATTTTACTCCAATTATTTTTCATTTAAAAATGCCGAGTTTAACCCTTTAGGATTAGATAAGCGATCTTTTTTTTTTGATAAATCTAAAATAGGAAGTATAATTGATTTTAAAAGAGAGTTAGCACCAAAACTCCCATTTTGTACCCTTCGAGGAAATTTAAAACTTATACCTTCTTTTGCAGTAGGATTTCTGTTAAGATTATATAAACACCGTCCAATTTGGACTAAAAGAAGCTTAGATATGTATTTACCCATATCGCTTAAAAAACATATAAAAAAAATTTTTCCCATTATTTCTTATAGATTTAATGGAATTAACCCATTTAAAGACACATGGATAAGATTAAATTATGAACCAAGAAAAAATTCAAGAACATATATTTACCAAACAATTGGATTTCAAGAAAAAATAAAACCTAGTTCAACAACTAAAATTTCTAATAGAAAAAAAAATTACAACATTTATCAAAAAAATTGCAATTCGAAATATCAATTTTGTGATCTGAATCTAGTTAAAATTCGAAAGATACCTTTATTACAGCCTACAACCCGGTTAACTTTTGAATCGGGTTGGATAAAATAAAAAAGGAAATAGTTGGTTTTTTATGTAATAATTTTAAAACAACAAAATCTAAAAAAATATTAATTTTTTTTTTAATTTTACTTAAACATATTTAGCTTTTAGTTTTCACGAATTAAAATGATTTATAACATAAATTCTTCACGTATTCTTTTTACAGTTATAAAATTTTATAAGTTCACATCTTCCCATTCGAATAACTTTGGCTACTCATTGTACAATTATTTGTATAAAAAAAAACATGAAAAATATAAATTTCATGGGTATTTTATATCCCCTGAGAAATATTTTTATTATTTATTTTTAACAGCTAAATTTTGCAACACAAAAATAATTAATTCAAAAATTTATTTTTCTTCTGTAGGTAAAAAAAAAAAAACAAAGCTACACTTTTTGACATTAAAGAAAAGTTATAACTGGTATCTTAAAAAAAAAAATTCGAACATAAACTTTAGTCATTTTGACAATACTCAACCTTTTGTAAAATTTGTGGATTTAAAAAAGAATTTATCAATAATAAATGAAATTTGTAACATTTATAATTTTTCTAAGATAGGAATTAATCCAGAAATCTTACAATTTTTGCTAAAGCTATATAATGAAAAAAATTTTATTCTTCATGTAAAAGAGTCTTTAGACTTTTTAGTAAAAAACTGGTTTATAGGAAAAATGTATCGGATAAAAAATCGCATGTTTTCAAAAAAAAAATTTTTCTTTTTTTCCAAGAAAAAAAAAATTAAGATTAAAGACCAAATAAAATATTTTATATTCAATCTTCAAATTATCCAGACTGATTATTTCTATTTTGAATATTTCACCGAGAACCAACTAAATACTCTAAAAATATTTTACATCTTTTTAAAATCTTTGGAAAAATTATCACTTTTAGTCAAAAATTATGTTCAAATTTCAAACCCTAAGATTTTAAATGTTAAGATAAAAACGAAAAATCTACTCTCAAAGAAAATTCTTTTTTTGAAAAACCAGTATTTTTTTTTTTTTTTTCCTGTTATTTCCAAAATTCTCTTTCAGAAAACCAAAATGGTATTTTTATTTTATAATAATATTTTCGAATTTATGAAAATAACCCAAAAAAAAATACCCAAGATGTTGATTAAAAATGCCCTTCTTTTAAAAAAATCAATTTACAACATTCCCTTTATAAATTTAAAATTTTTAAAAAACTATATTAAAATTTTTTTTTGGGACAATTTTATGAAAACTACATTTCAAAAGATCCTGTTATTTAATAAAGATCAACAGGTTTTTCAAAAAGAATTTGGAATAATAATAAAAATTTATAGTATTGAAGATTGTGACAAAGTAAGAATAGAATTGATAAATTTAAATTCTCTTATAATTTCATTTTTTTTTCAAGTTATGTCTATTTTTTTTCAGAAATTTATGATAAAAGCTTTCTATTTTAGAATTTGTAATTTTGGGGAAAAGATTTTCGAAGAAACCAGAATCGAAAACATATTCAAAACAATATTTTTTGCAAATTTTTCTTTGTCAAAGAAAAGAACGACAAAAAAAACTTATGGAAATTTTTTAATAGCAAAAATATTAACTTTTAATCCTCGAACTTTTACAAAAATTTCATTATATTTTATAAAAATAAAGGAAATACTTACAAATTATCCATTGATCAAAAATTTGTCAAAAATTCCTAATATTCTTCCAGAATTCGGAGATAATTTTACGTCCATATATAAAAATATAAAGAACAACTTGTTATTCTTTTTCCAGACTTTTAGATTCTTACTGAGTGGGTATTTTTTTGAAAAATTACATAAAAATTTTCATATTTTACTTGTATCTAAACTTAAATATTTTTTAATTCCCCTTTATTTCTACGGAGATATGAATATGAATAGAATATGTTGTATATTTAAGGGAAGATGCGTTTTTTATAATTTAAAAAATTTTGAAAAAATTCAAAACTCGCTCAATTTAAAATGTTTAGGTTCAAAATTCAAAATATTTGTTTTAGGTAAAATAGTAAATAAATTTTTATTTCGTATTTTCAATTTAGAAAAACAGTTTTTTTCACAACTTTTTTTTCGCCTAGTCCAGAATTTCTTTTTAAGGTTAAATTCAACTATTAATAGTTTACCCTTAAAAAAATTGCATGAGATAAGGTTCAAATATTATATTTGCAATGAATTTCGATTAAACAATTTTTTATTTAATGGTAATAAAAAAAAAAGACTATACCCATAGGAGATGTTTTTGATGATCTTTAAGTGATATTTTTTCAAAGATTTCTTTAATTAAACTTCTACTTTTTGTGTTATAACCTTCAAACTTTGAGAGTAGATTTACATTTAAAATTTTCCATTTTTTTTGTGAAAATTTTTTTTTATCATTTTCAAAAAGTTTAAACACAAATGGATTTTTAAAAACATCGATTACTATAATTGTTACAGGGTTAAGGACGAAAAAATCTTCCAATAAAAAATTATCTAGTAAATTGATTCCGCCTAAAATTTTTTTTTTTTTCGTGAAAACAAACACCTTAAAACCCCTAAATTTTTCGAGGGCATAAATTCTATTCCCTTCTATTTTAAGCTTTACCAAATGTATGGTTGGAAAATTTATTACATAAAAGATATTGAAGGTATCCTTTCCTATTTCTAATAAATTTATAGTTTTTCGGAGATTTATTAAAATTCTATTTCCAAACAAAATTTTGGTTAAAAAATTATTTTTGAAATTCGACTGGTGAACATTCAGATTTTTTTCGTAAATAAAATTTATCTTTATGCACTGAATATACTTCCCTCCAGAATTTGAACAAAATTTTAAGTTTTTTTTTGAGGAAAATAACATTAAAGAAGCTGATTGGTTATAATTTTCTTGAATAGTTGAAATCAACCCTTTTTTTCCAAATACGCTATTTTTTAAAATTTTGCTGATTAAAAATATATATCTATTCTTTCCCGTCGCCTTTTTTTTTAAAATAGTTTTCAAAAAATAATTTCCCGATGAATCTGAAAAATCAAGTGTATCAAACTGTCTGAAATTTTCTAAATCATCACCTAAAAAATTTTCTGAAACCGCTAGAATACAAATGTTTGAGCTGCAATTTTGTTGTCTATACGTACTGTACATTATATCTAAATTCTTTTCATGTTCTCTTAAATTCTGGTTTGAAGTATCGCCAGGAAAAAAACAAGTTTTAGTTTTATTTATTGCTAAAATAAATTTTTTTTTGAATTTCGTTAAGCTATAAGAATCTATGGAAGCAAAATGAAAAAAAAAACCTAATCTATTTAGTTTAAATGTTTTCTTTTTAACATTTAAAACAATTTTTAATTCATAATCTGATAAAACAAAAAGGAACTTTCCCATTGGTTCTATCAGATCAAAAGAGTTTTCGTATATAACTTTTGTTTCAGAAACATTCCATCGATTATTTTTTATTAACCAGATTTTTTCACCAAAAATAAATAAATAAGAAAAAGAAAAATTATCTGGAAAATACAACGGAAATTTTGATAGATTCAAAAAATCTATAATTTTTATTTTACCACTTTTAACACAAAGAGTAGACCTAAGTAAAATTCCATTATTAAGACCTATACAAAGAAATACAGATGCTTCTTTTTTTATGATAGAAATAGATTCAGGAGACCATTCTAATAATTGAACATTGGCAAGGATTATTGAGAAATCACCAAAAATTTTGAAAATTCGCAGTGTTCTTTCTCTGTTGGTTCCAATAATCAAAAATTTAAATAGATTTGAATTATTAGAAATATAACAATTCAATAAAAGAGAATCCCTTGTAAATTTATCAATAGACCAACTTTTTAATTCTAATAAACCACCATTTTTTGTAAATTCTATCAAAACTATTTTATAATTTGAAAGTAAAACGAATAAATACGGCCATCCATATTCATTTTTTTTTGAATTAAGAATAAAAACATTCTCACTTGGAAGCCAGTGACAAATTTTTTTATACTCACGAGTAATCTTTATTAATCTCAGAGATCTTGGTGAAACTTGAACTATCATTCTAAAATGCTCACAGTATTTCATTAAGATTGTTTTACAATCTGTCAAAATTCTAAACTGATTAGTTTCTTCCATTTTTTTCCCAAAAGAAAAAGAAAGGGTAGAAAATTTAAAAGAAACGAAAAAATATATAATTCCACTACTTTCTTTAACAATAAATATTCCTAAAGGTTTATAAACAAAGGATTTTTTAAAAATCGAGTAAATATTGCAAATTTTATGAAGAAATCGAAGTGAAGACCGGTCTTTTGTGTTACAGAAAAATAAAAATTTATTTGAAGACAAATCTAGAATATTATAATTAACAATAGAAGATATATTGGATATCAAACACACTTCATTTATTAAAACTAGATTTTTTAGTTTTCTCCGAAATACAAAAAAACCCTTTGTATCATACCGAGAATTCCTCATTTTAATGAAACGGTAAAGACATATATCCCCTTTTTTCAAATTTGAAAAGAAAATACCTCCAGGAAAAATTTTTATACTTTTTGATTTATCCGATAAGGAATCGAAATATTTTATACCCACCTTTCTTTTTCTATTTCGGGATAAATTTGTATCTATATTAAAAGTAAAAACATCTCCTTCTTTATTTAAAAAAAAATATATAGTCTTCGTTTTACCTCTAAAAAAACAAAAGGAAATTATATAAATTTGGAGATACTTTCTATTAAATTTTTTTAGAGGAAATGATTCAACGAGTTGTCTTTTTTGTAAGCAATCAATGATTGAAAGTTTTCCTTTTGATAAAATTATAATATTCTTAGTTCCAGTGGTATTATTTAAAATTGGAATAATTAAATACGAAGTACAATTAATCCGAGAAAATACGTTTTTTTTTATTTTTCTACTATTTGAATATCTATAGCAAACCAAATATCGAGAATACGGTAAAAAAATTAAGGATTCTATTGAAAAAAAGATTTTGTCTGATGAATTACCCGAATTAGCTAAAAAGTAGCATATCAATTTTTTTTGAGTTATTTTGAGTCCTTTTTTTAAGAATTTCAAGTTATTTTTTCTGTCTTTTCCTATTTTTACTACAATTTTTAATCCCCATGTTGTACCCAAGAGAAAAAATGAACTTTTTTTTAACCATATCAAAAATAAACTTTGAAAATTACTTTTTAAAAATTTTCCAACTAAATTTATAGAAGAAGTGATTTTAAATTCAAAAAATCCATTTATTTTCACTAAATTTATTGTTTGATAGTTATCGATTAAGATCAAGTAAGATATTAGACCGAAATAAGTTGGAACATCGATGATCTTATAAATTTTCCTGAAAAAATTCGAAACTGATATACATTTAAATTTTTGAAAAGGATCGATTTTTAATATTTCTAGAAAATTTCTTTTTGATAAAATTAAATAAATTTCTTTCCGTTTTTTTATAGCACACAATACGGTTTCTTTAACAGGTAAGTTTTTTATCAGCATTGAAAAATCATTCATTTCTCAAAAAAATGAGTTCGGGAATTTAAGGTTCCAAATTAATATATATATATAAACACCTATTATTTTTTAAAACATGAATTCAGAGGAAGAAACTAATTTCAACACAGGGAATGCTGGTGCGTCAGATACCATTCCAATTAAAGCCGGATCTTGTAAAAAAGGAGTACATGTTATGTTAAAAGGTAATCCTTGTAAAGTGATAGATGTATCTACATCAAAAACAGGAAAACACGGGCATGCAAAAATAAATATTACGGGAGTAGACATTTTTTCTGGAAAAAAATACCAAGAAAGTTCCCCAACATCTCATAATTTGATGCAACCTGTTATAACTAAACAAGATTACCAGTTAATCGAACTTGATGAGGATGATTTTTTAACTCTTTTGGATGAAAATGGATCAGTTAGAGAAGATTTGACTTTAGATCCCGAGGATAATGATTTGACAAACCGACTTAAAGAAGACTTCAAGGCTGGAAAAGAGATAACTGTGACGATTCAAAAATGTCTTCAAAAAGAGAAGGTTATTTCATATAAAGTAGTTACTTTATGAATAATTTAAAGTTTAATCTAAATATTTGATAATTATACAATAGAACTAGAGGTCGAAGCAATCTTTGGCCATAAATCTGCACATTCTTTTGAGACTGGGCCACTGATAGTCGAACCTTTTAACTCTCCTTTAGGATTGGCTATGACACCCGCATTATCTTCAAATGAAATAAATATCCCATTTTTTCTTCTCCACGATTTTCTTTGTCTAATTATTATTGCAGTGGTAACTTTCTTTCTTAATTCAGGTTTTCCTTTTTTAACAGTTGTTAAAACCATGTCACCGGGACCCGCTGAAGGATACCGATTTAACCTTCCTTTTATCCTTGAAACTGCCATTATGTAAAGATTTTTTGCTCCACTATTATCGGCACAATTTATCAAGGCACCCACTGGAAGTCCTAAAGTGGTTCTAAATTTACTTCCCGTCGCATTGTTCCTTCCTTGTTTCCCCATTAAAAGATTATCAAAGAACAACTGTCCTATAAAAATTATATTGTTAAAAAATCTAAGCATTCATTACGTTTGAAAGGAAAACCAATTTAAATTTTAATAAAAATAGAGGGTCTATGTTCACGGATATGAAAAATTCAAATTTACGGAAAAAAACCCAAAAACTATGTTTTATCTAAAAATTTAATTAACTTTTGTTAAAATATAACACAAAAAAGATATAACTTTTAAACATTTTTTTTTGATTCTAAGACTTAACAAAGAAATGGTTGAAAGATAAATTTTATTAAAATAAAGATATTAATTTTGATTTAATACCCCTAAAGATATGTGCTGTAAATCTAAGGAAGGTGTTAGTCAACATTGTAAGAATATTCTTCATTTTAGTCAGATTGTGTTTAATTATTTCCGACTATTTTTAATTAGTTTAACTGTTTTAGAAAAACTTCAAAAGTGATAAAAAAATAATATACATCATTAAATATAATATTAATCGTTCAATCCAAAAACCTTACCAGAATTTAAAGGGAGGTCTAACTGCATTTGCTCGTCTATATTTTTTTTTTTCTTTTTCTTTTTCGAGTCCTTCGGAAAGCCATGTCAAATTAACAGCCTGTCCCTATTTTAATATATAAGTAAGCTTTTTCGATGCATAATCAGAAAGCCAGAAAAATCCCGAATCATGTTTTGGAACGAATAATTGCTTTTACAACGAGTATAATTTTGTTGTGTTTAAGTTATATCATAATACTTCTTAGAAGTCATGCTATTGGAAGGATTCCCCTTGAAGAAATGATCGAAAAAATTGCGCATCTTTTCAAAATCAAATCTGTTGCGCACGCGATTCTTTTTTTTGCATTAATTTTGCGTGGGTGGTGGTATATTGGGTTAGCTACCTTTCCCTTATATTTTTGTAGAATATTAAGAAGGAAAGATTAAAATTTATTAAATTACCAAAATGTAATGAACTATATACTTTCGTTTAAACTGTTTTAATAATTAATTAAAAATTAATAAAAAAAAGATTTTTAAAAATAACTTTTAAAATATTTTAAATTTTTTCCAATTTTAAATAAATAAAAATTTTACCAACTTTGTTCCTGAAACAATTTATTTTAAATTTAAAAGAATTACATTCTTATATAAAAAAATTAGTATTTTTGTTACATTATTTTAAATTTTCGAAGAAATTTTTCTGAAAATGTCTAAAAAAATTCATGATAGCAGCTTAAGGTGTCTAGATGAAACAAATGGAAGCAAAAAATCTGAAATGGAAGCTTTTCAGTCAGATTTATATACTAATATGTCGATTGTTAAAAATATTTATCAAAAAACCAAAGACAGTAGATCCCTTGCTTCTAACAGCCTTGTTAATCAAAGTTTATCGAATATTGAAGACAATAATGCGAATGATGGAGAGAGAAAAAATCAACTTTTTCCGGTTCGTATTTCTCGATTAAATGAAATAACCCCTAATATTCAAAATGTAGTATGTACGGTTAATCTGGGAGTACAACTTGATTTAAAACGAATTGCCCTGAAAGCAAGAAATGCTGAATATAATCCAAGAAGATTTGCTGCAGTCATTATGAGGATTCGTGATCCTAAAACAACAGCTCTAATATTCTCTTCTGGAAAAATGGTAATTACAGGTGCTAAATCAGAAGAAGCAGCGAAAGTTTCATGTAAAAAGTACACAAGAATTATCCAAAGATTGGGTTATGGTTATGCTAAATTCCTAGAATTCAAAATTCAAAATATAGTAGCATCTTGTGATATTCATTTTCCAGTAAGGTTAGAAAGTTTAGCTCATGCGCATAATCAATTTTGTTCATATGAACCAGAGTTGTTTCCTGGTTTGATTTATAGAATGATTACACCAAAAGTTGTTTTATTGATATTTGTAAGCGGAAAATTGGTTTTGACTGGAGCAAAAAAAAGAAATGATATTTATCAAGCTTTTAATAACATTTACGCAGTTCTTTGCCTATTTAAAAAAACTTAAATAACTTCCTAAATTTTAAACTTACTATATCCTGATCAAATCATTGCCGATATTGATGCAAAGATTCCTATAATTCCAAATGCTAATTGCACGCTCTTTCAATGAATTTAATGCGAATTTACTTATATTATTTTTAATAAAAAAAGAAGAAATATGGGTTGAAAATTTATCCCAATTTTTTTTTTCGATTTCTTGGACTCTAATTTTATTTAAGCTATACCCGGAGTTTTGATATTTCTTCCCTGTTCTTTTTTTGTTGATAATGTGTGTTTTTGTTGTTTTTTTTTCTTCAGACTTTATTTTATTTTTTGTAAAATCTTCACAAGCATTAAATTTAATTTGCGATTTTACATTATGCAACAAACTCAAAAAATCCAGAATATATTCTGCATCATAAACTGAAACCAGATTTCTAAGATGACATTTTGTAAAAGCAAAACAAAGCTTCACGATCGTTTCGAATATCCTGATTTCATTTTGCTCAGAATTTTCAATTTTCAATCTCAAAATGCAATATTTATCTATTAAAAAATCAACAACGTTTTTGGATAAAAAACAATGAACTTCTGACCTTGCATAAAGAATATAATTACCCAAAAAGTTTTGAGAAATCGAAGGATAATTGAATTCGAAAGTATTCCTAGATTGTTTTTCTTTTTTGCAAGATTTTTCGTAGCTTTTTTTTCGATTATTTTCTTCGAAATAATCTTGAGCTATTTCAGAAAAAAGATCATTTTTTTTCAAAAAACAATGGTTATGTAAAATTAATTTTACCTCTTCTTTTTCTCTGGATGGTGAAATTTTATCAGGTAAAAAAAGAGGTAAATCGAATTGATTAAAAAATGAATCTGAAAAATCAATATTTTTTCGAATCGATTTATTTAAATCATATTTTTTATCTTTTACCCTCACCCAACCAATTATAGTGGGAAAAGGATTGTTCGTATTATTTTCGATATTTATATTCTCATTGATATCACATCTTTCTAATACTTCACCTAAAATATTTTTATCTCGATATGATAAGTTTTCTAGATTATCTAAATAAGCAAATTCGCTTTTTGAAAAGAAAAACATTTTATCATTCGATTTCACTGAATCTAAAATTTTCCGTCTCTTTTTTCCTTGGCTTTCAGGAACAATTAAGAATTTTTCATAGTTGTTGACCCAAAAAATGGAAAAAATTTTTGAGATCGATGAAAATAATTCATCCTTTATTAAATCATAATCTCCTATTAGCAACAAATTTATGTTTTCTCCAAAAAAAGAATTTCTTTTCTTTCCTATATTTAAATTCATTAAACTTAACAAAAAAGATTTTTTGATAAGATTAATTCCTGGAATTTGAGGAACTATAAGAGAAGATAACCGCTCAAAACAATCGGGAAACATCGAGAAATAATTTATCAATAAGAAATCAAGTTTATTAGATATCAAATTTTTCCTATATCTTAATTTTTTGATTGAATTTGCAGACAAATTGACAGCAAAAATACCGAAATTATCCGTTAATTTTCCTATTTTTGAAGGTTTGAAAATACCACAGATTTCAACTTCATCACCAATGTTAAAATTAGAAACTAAATCTTTGTATATATAGACAACGAGATATTGGCTCAGACCTTTTTTTTCCTTTAAAGGATCTTCAGAAATTATAATTTTTTGTTGTTCAAAATAATTTGATAGTCCATGTTCGATTTGCATACCAGAAACCTTAGGGTTCTCTAAGAACTCGAAATTTTCTTCCGTTGAAACCTTATTTTCATTTCTAATGTAAAATTTTGAATTTTTTTTGCAAAAAAATACGGAATGATTTTTTGATATTTTAATTTCTCCACAAAAAATTACTATACCTTTTACACAAACTAATTCTCCAATATTATTAGAGCTAAGCTTAATAATAGAATTATAATCGAATCCAAATGGTCCAATTAAATTTATCTTATAAAATTCCAACTTATTTGTAAATTTTTTATTGGAATTTGAAAAAAAACACATAACCTTGTTTAATGACTTTTCAGCGAGAGATAAAAATTTTTCCGGAAAACTGAAAATTTTTTTTACTAAAATAGAATTAAATTTCCAAACTGAATTTACCTGAATATCTACTCGAAATATATTAAATCTGGATTCCTTGATATTCAAATTTGAAAAATTTTTTTTTAAGTAAGTTTCAAATTCAAGTTGAAACTGGTCATCTTGTAAATTCATTATAAAAACAATTAAAAGAACTGTTATAGCTAAGGAAAATTAAATGTTTAAGAAAATTAATATATTAAACATTTTTTTCAAAACGTAACACCATATGAAAAAAATTACTCAGGAAAATGGTAAAAATGTAATTTTAAGATGGTTTTCCGGTTTGGGAAGGAAATGTAAAATTTTTATTAATAACAACTATGTTATAACGGGTTATGTTTTTTCAACTGATAATTTCTTTAATTTTTTAGTATATGATAGCTATATTTCTAAAAATCAGAAAAAAAATTGTTCAAAATTTTATTCTTTTCGTTTTATTCGTGGAGAGCATATTATATACATTAAATTTTTAGATTAATTTGAATATAAAATTTATTTAAAATGAAAAATCAATATTTAGGCAAGGAAATTATTGATTTGTTCCCTTTTCCAATGGCAAAAACGTTTGAAAGTTTTGTAGAAAATTCATAATGTTCATTATCTTTTAGACGTACAATACTATTGATTCCTTGATTGTTTTCTTTATGTGTTATTACTCCAATTTTACCAATATTACTTCCTCCTGTTACTATACATAAAGTACCTATTCCGAATTTAATAAAATCAATTATTTTTTTTTCGATTAAATCGAAAACAACGGAGTCATTCATTTTAATCAAGGGATCAGGAAATCTAATTGTTCTCCCATCATGGGTTACAAGAAAAGGGATCGAACCTGGTCCTTTTTTTAATTTTAATACTTTACATAATTTAAAAGAACTTTCAGCCATGCCTATTCTTTGTAATGTAAATCTACCGATTTTATCATAAAGAACTCTAAAATTTTCTTTTGTTTTTTCTATGGTTACAATATCCATTATTCCAGTAGGATAATTTTTCTCAATTCGAATTTTACCGTCAATTTTTATTTCCTTTTTTTGTAAAATTTGAGTAACTTCTCGAGTGTTTAGCGCATAATTTAACTTATTTCTCAAAATTAATATTAAAGGAAAAGACTCCATTTTTTTATGAGGACCACTTTTGGGATTAGGAGCCCAGATTCCACCTAATTTACTTAGCATCCATTTTTTTGGGGCTTTTAATCTTTTTAAATGTTTTTTGATCCCAGGTACCATTATATTAAATTGAAATTAAACAAATATAAACTTTTTATTTTTTAAAAAATCCTTTCTTTCTTATAAATATTAATTTTCATTTAAAAAAATTAAAAATCTAAATAAAATGAGTTTTCTTTTTTTCACATCTAATTTGGTAGCCTTACCAAAATTAAATAAATACAAAAGAACAGCATACGATATTTTAGTTACTAATAAAATAATTCAAACGAAAAAACTTTCAACTTCAAAAAGTTTGTTGAATTTCAATGCAACTGCTTCGATTCAACCTGAAGGAGGAAATTCACCCTGTGTAATAAAAGTTATCGGAGTTGGTGGAGGAGGAGGAAATGCTGTCAATCGAATGGTAGGAGGAGTAGAAGGCGTCGAATTCTGGTCAATAAATACCGATGCACAAGCACTTTCAAGATCACTTGCTCCAAATACATGTAATATTGGAGCTAAATTGACCCGAGGATTAGGAGCTGGTGGAAACCCGGAAATCGGAAGAAAAGCAGCAGAGGAAAGTAGAGATCTTATAGGGGAAGCTGTATCTGCTGGAGATTTAGTCTTTGTAACAGCAGGAATGGGTGGTGGAACTGGTTCAGGAGCGGCTCCAATAGTAGCAGAGGTTGCTAAAGAAATGGGTTGTCTTACCGTAGGTGTGGTAACAAAACCATTTGCTTTTGAAGGGCGACGCAGAATGCAGCAAGCTAACGATGCAATAACAAATTTAAGAGATAAAGTAGATACATTAATTGTTGTTTCAAACGACAAACTTTTACAAATTGTTCCGGATAACACTCCTTTGCAAGATGCTTTTTCGGTCGCAGATGATATTTTGCGACAAGGTGTTGTAGGTATTTCTGAAATTATAGTTAGACCTGGACTTATTAATGTCGATTTTGCCGATGTACGGTCTGTTATGGCTGACGCAGGTAGTGCTTTAATGGGAATCGGAACAGGTTCAGGAAAAACACGAGCACAAGATGCAGCAGTAGCAGCTATAAGTTCACCCTTACTTGATTTTCCTATTGAACGAGCAAAAGGAATTGTCTTCAATATTACCGGAGGGCAAGATATGACTCTCCACGAAATAAATTCGGCTGCAGAAGTTATTTACGAAGCAGTCGATCCAAATGCGAATATAATATTCGGAGCATTAGTAGATGACAATATGGAAAACGAAATTTCTATCACAGTCGTAGCAACAGGTTTTTCTCAACCAAATGAGTCCAAATTAATAAGCAATTCCACTGGTGCTGTTGATTTAGGAGCTTTATATAGAAACCCCGGAACTAAAGGTGAACAAAATGAAAATACACAGGATGTGTCAAGATTCTGGCGAAAATAGAATAAATTTGCTTCAGATAAAATTATTAATAAAAACAAAGCTAAATAATTTTAAGGGCATTTTCAATTGAATGTTATATTAACAATTCGAAAAATTCCCTTTTTTGATAAAATTTTTTTTGAAATCAAATTCAAAAATTTTGCCACAATTTGAACTATTTTTTTCCTTGACTTTCCATATTGTATTATTGTATAGCGAGGGGAAACCACAGTTTTACAATTAATTTCAGAAAATAAGGGAATTCTTTTGATTTTATTTATTGAATTTTTTAAAATTTTAATTCCATTTAATGAAAAGCAAACGATTTCAAAATCAACTTCAATTTTTACGGTGCTACTGGGGAGCTTTTTTTTTAAATTTTTAAAGAAAATCGTTAGTTGATTTTTTTTTAAATCATGGTTTGTAGGTATCTTGTAAGCAAATTTCAGAAGTAGTCTAAAAGCTTTTATTGCATGTGAAAATTTTCTAGTTATTGGCCAATTCCATCTTAACTTTACTTCTTCGAAATCCATCGATATAACTCTTGAAAAATTATTAGTTATGAGATTAACTATTTTACCAAAATTTCTTTTTTTTTTCATGTAGTTAACTTCGATTTCTGAAATTTGTCTTTTAGAAACGTCAATATAACTTTTATCGTTTTCAACTCGAATTATTGAGACGATTTCTTTTTTTCCCCTTTTAATTAATTTAGCCATGGATCGTATTCTTCTTCTTGATACTTCTGAGAAGAGTAATAAACCTTCGATATTATCAAATTCTAACAAGGAAACGTATATTCCCATTTCGTTTGAATCTTTTATGGAAACTATTGTCGGCATACCGCATTCTGGTAAAATATTTTCATAATCTCTGCTATTAAAATTCATTGTATTCTTTAAAGAATCCTCATTAATTTAATTTTTAAATGGAAAAAAATTCGAAATTTTCCTTTGATAAGAATATAAATTCGTTTTCTCCTGAAGGGAGATTATACCAGGTGGAATATGCTATTAAAGCGGCAGAAATTTCAGGTGCAACTTGTATTGCTATCAAGGGCTTTGATACTATATGTGTTGTTGAAGACAAAAAAAGAAATTCTGGTGACGAAACCTTGATAAACGATTCTATTTCATTTAAAATAAACAACCGTACAGGATGTGTTTGTTCTGGAATTCCTGGAGATTTAAATTTTTTCAAATCAGAAATAATTGAAGAATTTTGTAAATTTTATCAAAGTAACGGGTTTGAAATTTCCGTTGATCAGCTAGCAAATGCTCTTTCTATGAAAAATCAAGCTTTAACACAACAAGCTTTCACAAGAATACCGGCTGTAAAAACTATTCTTTTTGGAATCGATAAAGAAATTGGACCTTTGTTGTTGAAACTAGACCCATCAGGCTATTTTTCATCTCATTCAAGCTGTGCAATTGGAGAAAAAGCAAATGAATTTATTGGTTATATTCAAAAAAATAACATTTCTTCAGAAATTAAATATTTTAGCCGAGAAAAAACAATTATAAACACTATTTCTTTTCTTGAACATATCTTAAAAACCGATTTAAAGGCCATCGAGATGCAAATTAGCGTTGTTTCTGTGAGGAATAAAATTCAAATTCTTAGCCTAATCGAAATAGATAATTATCTTGAAAAACTAAAAAAAATCAACCAAATCATTGAAATCCAAAATTAAATAAATTCTAAACATCCAGACAATATAATTCAATAAAATTCAGACCCATTAATTTTGATTAACTTGGTAAATAAATATATTTAATAGATAAAAAGTTTTATTCCATCTCTTCCAATAATAATTAGTTTTTATTTTTTCTTTAAAAGAAAAAAAATATATGAATTTAGATAATTTTTTGAATTAAATTTAATCTATTGATGCAAGAAACATTTATCCAATCAAATTTTTTTGAAGTTGCAAATATAATTTCTTCTTTATTGAAAACAACGTTAGGCCCTCGTTCAATGCTAAAAATGATTCTAGATAACCAGGGTAGAGTTATTATTACCAATGATGGAAATTGTATTTTAAGAGAAATTGATTTAAAAAATCCAATTGCCAAATCTCTAATAGAGTTATCTAGTACCCAAGATTGTGAAGTTGGTGATGGAACGACAACAGTTGTTATTTTGGCATCAGAGCTTTTAAAAATAGCAAGAGTTTTGGTCCAAAAAAAATTTAACCCTAATGTTATAATAAATTGTTATCTAAAAGTATTGGAAGAAAGTGTTTTCTTTATGAAAAATAGTATTTCTTTTACATCAAAGAACAATAGAACTGAAGAAATTATTCGAGCGATATTAAGTTCAATCGGTACTAAACTCGTTGGACGATTTTCAAGATTAATTTGTGAATTAACTTTAAGAGCTATTCAATTTTTTAAAGAAGAATCCATACTTAATCCAACCGATTATTTTAAAATTCAAAAAATACCGGTTTATGATATTAAAAAATCTAAAATTATTCCAGGAGTAATAATATCCAAAGATGTTTCTCATCCTAAAATGAGGAAAAAAATACTAAAACCTAGAATTTTATTATTAGACTGTGATATTGAATTTAAAAAAGGGGAAACTAGATCTAACCTTGAAATTTCAAAAGGAGAACAATGGGAAAAATTAATGAAAGCTGAAGAGGATTATGAGATTTATATTTGTAATGTTATTAAAAAATTTAACCCAGATTTAATTTTTACAGAGAAAAATGTATCAGATATCGCTTTACATTATTTTTACAAAGCAAATATTTCTGTTATTCGAAGAATAAAAAGATCAGACAATAACAAATTGTCAAAAATGCTCGGAATAAATATCGTATCTAATATCGAAAAAATTGAATCCAATGAAATCGGTGAAGCTAAAAAATTTTCAGTGAAAAAAATTGGCGACGAATATTATTCATATATTATTGGATACAGATATTCCAACTATAAAACTATCCTTCTTTTTGCTCCCTCTAAGGATATACTTGACGAAATGGAACGGAATCTTCTAGACGGAATTTCTGTCGCCAATATAGCCAAATCTTCACCCGGTCTAATTCCTGGAGGAGGGGCTGCTGAACTTTCTGTTTCGAAAATTTTATGGGAAAACTCAAAAAACTTTAGAAATAATAATTTCTATATTTACAAAGCGATAGCTGAAACCTTAGAGATTATCCCACGAACTCTTATCGAAAACTGCGGAATTCAGGTCGTAAAAAGAATGGTCATGATGAAAAACTTTCACATGAAAGATTATTATTTTACCGGAATTGAAGGAAGAGGGGGAAACATTATTGATACAAGGAAAATTGGAATATTTGAAGTTTTAGAAATTAAAATACATGCTTATAAAGTAGCCTTTGAAAATGCATCAATGTTGCTTAAAATTGATAGAATTGTAAGAGGAATAACAGTAACATAAACCTAAACTTCTTAAGACCTATTCTTTCATAAATTTATTTTAATTTTAATTCTAAAAATTTAATATTTTTTTTTAAAAACTAATTCAATATGGGGTTTGTTCATTATAGAGCGTCTACATTAGGAATTCAATTAGAAGAAACCTTAAAAGAAATGTTAAACGAAGGAGTAATAGATATAGATTTGATTGAAATTATAAAAAAAAAATTCGATAGAACTATGGCTATAGTATTAAAAAAAAAAGTTAGAGATAAACCGGCAATGCGAGGAAAATTAAAACATTATCAAAATTGTGATGGTGCATGGATGTTTTATGTTTTAGATCCTGAAATTAGAGTTAGTAATTACAGTTTACCTGTGCCAATAAATGGCCCCCTTAAAATTATAGCTTGTGAATCAAAATTATTGTCAATGAATGTCAAAGATAAGACAATTAAAAGACCCAAAAAAAATAAAATTACATTTTAACGTTTTCTACAATAAATTTTAGTTATCATTTAAATCCTTAAAATTTAAAATTAAACGATAAAATGATTCTTCCTTTTTAAATTTTTTTATTTTAGAATTGTTTTAATGAACTATTTTTTCACAGTATATAAAATAATTATCAAATAATTACAACAATGGCCCGCACTAAACAAACTGCCAGAAAATCAACAGGAGGAAAAATTCCACGGAAACAAGTTGCAACAAAAAGTTCAACTAAAAAAAACGATTCTGTCTTAGATTCTAAAAAAATTCATCGATTTCGTCCAGGAACTGTTGCCTTAAGAGAAATTAGGAAGTATCAAAAGAGTACCGAATTACTCATTCGAAAATTGCCTTTTCAACGACTCGTGAGAGAATTAGCTCAAGATTTTCGAAGTGATCTTCGTTTCCAAAGCTCTGCTGTTTTAGCTTTACAAGAGGCTTCAGAGGCTTATCTGGTTGGACTTTTTGAAGACACAAATTTATGTGCAATTCATGCTAAGCGAGTAACTATTATGCCTAAAGACATTCTTTTAGCGAAAAAAATCAGAGGGGACCGTTGTTATTCATAAATAAACGATCATTCCGTCCCAAATTAAATATTCCTAATACAAGTTTTACTAAATTTTTGTCCAGAAACCATAATGGTTGTGCACCGACCACACATGAATACCTAACAATTATTA
>Ga0115006_10000614_pt1 | contig 19843 bp, 18 predicted proteins | sample ArcOceMetagenome_3_FD_88943 | JGI IMG/M metagenome (GOLD analysis project Ga0115006, IMG submission 88943) | Marine eukaryotic phytoplankton communities from Arctic Ocean - Arctic Ocean- Svalbard ARC20M Metagenome | ecosystem: Environmental > Aquatic > Marine > Oceanic | place: Arctic Ocean...
CCCCATACCACCCCACACCTTAGACAGAACAAACACAAACACAAACCCACACCCACACCCACACCCACACCCCCCCAAACAAGGACCCCCCCCCCCCCGCTCCCCTGCTCATCCACCCCAGCCACACGCACTCACGCACTCACACGCTCTCACACTGCCGCACTCACGCACTCACACGCTCTCACACTGCCACTCTCAAAAAGAGACGGACAGGGTATTTATACATATGCATACATACATACATGTGTGTGTGCGTAGGTGTGTGTGTGTGTGTGTGTGTGTGTGTGTGTGTGTATTCATCGACCAGGGGATCGAAGGAGCCACGAAATCACGATGCCCCACGCCTCGGGGCAAGGGAGAAACGCGGCCAATACAGCCGCGAGGTAGAGGGATAATCGGCGCTTGCTTTCGCCTTGTGAGACACCTCCACTCTGGAACCACTGCTCCATCGCATCGCGGCTGGTGTGTGTGTGTGTGTGTGTGTGTGTGTGTGTGTGCATCGTGTATGCTTGGGCGGGTCGTCGAGAGCGGCCGCGCGGGACGAGGGCAGACATTGCGGATGCCACACCTCAGCGAAGTAGCGGCCTGGATCCACGCCGGGTTCTCGACGCCACGCACGTACTCCTTCGCGAGCTGGGCCAGGCTCTGCGTGCGGAGCGCCAGCATCTCGTCGCGGTCGAGGTCGGCGATGAACCAGCGGTCGCGGCCCTCCATGCGCATGACCTCCAGCTGGTGCTGTTGCGCGCGCAGGCGGCGCTTATTCCAAGCGCTCGTACGTGCGCGCACACGTGCGCAAACACACACACACACACACACACACACACACACACACACACACTAGCGCAGGCACGTGCGGGCGCGCAATCCGCACATGCGCCGCTGGCTGGTGCGGGAACCTGCAGCCCGTATTTGCGCGAAAAGAGCAGCTGGGCCGGGCTCGGCTCCACCCGCGCCTCGAGGCGGCGCATATTGCCGACCGCCTGCGCACACTCCCTGCCGACCACCAGCTCGTAGAGCACCGCGTCGTGGCGCTCCAGGTCCGCCTGCAGCTCCTCAAAGTAGCGGCGCTCGCCGAGGTGGATCGTCGCCGCCAGCGTCACGTTTTGGCCGCGGGCCGCCTGGAGCGCCACGCGGGCGGTCGCCAGGTCGAAGCCGTCGGACCGCGGAACCAGCCGCACGTACTGCTCCGCGCGCCCTGCGTCCGCCCGCATCGTGGGCATCGCGCGGCGCGCGACCACGGCGCGCGGCGCGCGGGCGGGCCGGAGGGCCGGCGCCGCCGCACAGGCCGCGCGCACGGCGCACCGGGGGCGCGGCGGGCCGCCCGGAACCCCGGCGTACCCCGCGCTGGTGCTGTGCAGCGTGACCGCTGGCCCACTGAGCAGAATGAGCAGCGCAAGCGTCGCCGCGCCGCCGCAGCGTCTCATCACGCCGCCCTTCCCCAGTTCGTGGAAGGGTCCATGACGGCCGTGACCCAAAAAAGTGCCTGTGGCCTAAACCACAGACTAGGCCCGCCCGTGCGGTTTTGCTTGGACACGAAGAGCGCGGCAACGCAGAAGCACGACCCCGCGACCCGTCACGCGGCTCGAGCACGGCCGCCTCGACCCCCGCAGCGCCCTGAGCAGACCGGCAGCACGACTACAATTGCCAGGCGCCGCCCCGCGTCGGGCGTGCGCTCGCGCGCCTCGCGAGGCGTCGCGCCCCGCCGGGCGCACCCTTCGAGAAGTTCCAGCAGATTCGTGTGCGGTTGCGGCTTCTGCGGTGCGCAGCGCCGGCGGACCGCGCGCGCCAGGCACGGCGGCCCCCAGCACGGGCTTCGCTGACCGCACGAAGGCCGAGCCCCCCGGGCGGCTGGAGCTCGCGCTGAGCGGCCCCAGGCGCGGCAGCCCGTTCCCCGCCAGCGACGCCTGTTCGCGCTGCGCCCCTGCGCGGCGGGCGCGGGCGTGCTCGAGGACCGGCCGGGCGCGGGCAAGGCCGCGGGCCCCGTCTCGCACGTGAGACCCGGCTGCGCCGCAGCGTGCGGGAGCGCCGGGCGCGAGCCGGGACGGGCGGCACGAAGCTCCTCCCGGAGGCGCCACTGGCTGAAAACGTCCTGCTGGGATGACGGCGAACCAGGAGCGCGCCGAGCGCCAGTCCTACGATGCGCGCACTGTGCAGAAGAGCTCCAACAGCATCGATAGCGACTGGCGGAAGGCCGACGACCGTCACGACCGTCATGTGGAGCCGAGCACGCCGCGTGGCGGCGACGGCAACAGCAGGAGGAGCGATTACCGCGACCGCGACCACAACAACCGCGACCCCCTGCACTTTTCCTCACGTGAGGAAAAGGAAAGGGCCATGGAGGGAAGCTGGAAGAAGCAAGTACCTGAACCTGTGAAGCACCAAAGGTCCGACCGCGACCGCGACCGCCGCGAACCCAAGAACCAGCGCGGGTACGGAGAGCAACGCGACAGAGACGATCATCGTGATGGGCGTGACAACCATCGTCGCGATGCTCGTGATGACCGTCGCGATGCGCGTGACGGTCGTCATGACGGTCGTCATCATGACGGTCGTTTTGATCACGAGCGTCACGAGCGCCGTCATCGCGACAGCCATCATCCTCAGCGGGACCGCGAGCCCCGTGAGCGTGAGCGTGAGCGTGACCATGAGTCTTACGATCGCAACTCCGCCGCAAACTCGAACAGCTGGCCTGGTGAGAGCCGTGGTGGTGGCAAGCATCGCAGAGATTTCAAGGACAGTGGTGACAAGCACAAGTGCTATTTGATGGGAGAGGGGGCCAAGCGCCTCAACGAGGTCCTCAACAGGGAGTTCGAAGTATGTCCTCGCCAGGATACCAACCGAAAGTCAGGCGCTCTGCCCAAGCTCAAGGTACAAGCAGGGTATCTCATCTCCTACGTGGTGGAACATTTGATGGAGGAAGGCGAGGAGGACGAGCAGGAAGTCGAATGCCAGATTTACGGCGGTGAGGCGCGGGCGATCGTCGCGGCGGAGCACAACGTTGAGGATAAGAAGTCTCGCCCCACGGACCTGGACCTTCGCTTCAGGATCGGGGGCAAGTCCTTCGAGAGCTGCCGTGATGTGGTGGAAAGATTCCTCCTTGGCCGCCTGAGTAACGAGGGAATTCCGAATGCCGATGAGCAGCTGATCCGTCAAAACTACTTCCAGAAGCAGGTGGTAGTAGGACAAGACTTCAGCCTGCTGTCCATTGGAGACTCTGGGACTGGGCGGAATCTCGACCTGGAATTCACCACTGCCAAGTGTGATCATCGCTGCTTCTTTGACGACGCCAACGCTTTCGTCATTCCGCTGCCAGACCCTGCTAACAGAGGCTGGAAGTTCTGCGCAGCGTTGCAGGGCGGCGGCAAGGGCCGTGCTGGGGCTCAAGAGGGCACGAAGCTTGTGGCGCAATCGCAGTCCGCTCCTTGGCAGACTGCCGTGCAGTACATTCAGAACGGGACGCTCAACATCGACAAACCAGAAAAAGTTTTTAACGGGCTTCCCCTATATGCGCACGCGCTTTCAGACAAGCACCTCACGCCGGCGTCGAAGGAGTTGGAGCACGAGTACGGCGCCAAGTTCTCGGAGAAGTTCCTGGAGCAGGCTGAGGAAACCTGCCGCAAGGGCGATGATCCGCTGCGCTTCATCAAGAGCTTCCTGAAAAGTCACTACCCGTCGCGTCCCCTCAACGCACTTGCCTGCCTCTCGCAAATTCTCGCGGTACTTCGTGCGCATGCCGTGCTGGATACAATTACGCCGCAGCGGCAAACGATCGCCGAAAAGATTGGGGAGACGATGGCTGAGCAATGCCTCGACGCAATCCAGAAGGTGGAGCGGGAGACCATGCTGCAAGTCGTGCGATTTGCAGCCCATCCTTTCAGTGGCACTGTGCATGGTCGCGATGCGATTGTGAAGCTGAAGGATGGACAGAGCCTTCGTCTTCGCCGCCAGATGCGCACGGACCGCACGACCGGAGAAGTCCAGGACGGAGCTCCTCAATTGTGGGAAAGTGTGTGCAAGCACGCCGCGGAACACCTGGAGAAATCGATGCAAGACGCTGAGCTCGACGAATCCAAGCGTGCTGACATGGAGGCAGTGTGCGACGTGCTGAAGGGCTTGGGCTCGCTAGACGGCGCGAAGACTGCGGATTTTGGTGAGGAAGACGCGTCCTCTCTAGGTCAGAGCTCTGACGACGAAGGCATGAGCAGGCGGTCACCCGCTGCGTCGAGTCAGAGCCTGAATCATCGCTCATCGCTCTCGTCATCTCGCAACTCGCACTCGTCGTCGACGCAATCTCCATCTCGCGGCGGCGACGAATCAAGCAGCCAAGGGAGTGGCAACGATGTGGACAACGACCTGGAAGACGTGGAAGGCGCAGCGACAGCGCCGGACGCTTCCCGCAAAACCCCGCAGGTTTCTGTGCAGCTCCCCACCGATGGTGAGTCGCCTGCGTCGCCGGCCCCGGCTTCTGCTTCAGCCTCCATGTCGGTATCGATTGATTCGTGTCCGGGAACGCCGTCATCTACGACTTCCAAACAGACGCCCACTTCAGAGAGGCGCAGGACGCCAAACTGGAGCGCAGGGCCCTATCGCCCGCCGGGACGTCGCTCTGCGACTCCTGGCACCCCCAGCCAACAGTGAGAGCGCACGCGCTCAAGTGTGAACTTGACAGACTGTGTAGGAACTTTTGTGTGTTACGAAACAGAAAAAAATAAAAAAAAAATGGGCAATGTGATACTGTCGCATGATGGCCGTGGCTGTCGACAACGCAAATGCGGCACTCTCGCGTCTCGAAAACATCGCATGCGAACAAGCATGGTATTGGACCTAATGCTGCGAGTTTGGTCTGTGGACATGAGGGTTGCTTGAGGGGGTTACGTGGTGATTGGAACAATTATTATCTGTGTTGGCGTTGCGCACGGAACCAAGATCTTGAGAGCTTCGAGTCACATACCTACACCTTTCTGTCACTTTCATTCCAATACACAAACCCTGCATGAGACTCGCTCGTTCCAACAAACGGCGTTCTCTCTCTCTCTCTGACACACACACACTCGAGAGGAAAGAGAGAGACTCACACACACTTCTCTCTCTTTCCTCTCGCTCTCGCTTTAGCGAGAGATAGGCTCGCGCGCTCGCGCTCTCTCGCCACCGGGCAGCGCCCTGGACACCCCCGTTATTGAGTTACGGTACCTCCATAATGTTTAACAAAGCTCTCTCTCTCTCTCTCTTATCCCTCGCTCGCTCGCTCGCTCGCTCGCTCTCTCTCCGTGGCTTGCGCGCTTTCTCAACGCAGATTAGAACGTACGTTCAAGATGGCTTCGACGACGTCGTTGCCCGCATGACGCAGGGCCTGCGCACAGATTAGATTGAGCGCGCAGTGCAGGGCACCATGTGTCAGTAGGTTGAGAGAGAGAGAGAGATAGAGAGAGAGAGAAAGAGAGAAAGAGAGAGAAAGAGAGAGAGAGAGGTTGTTACTACTCTATCCCATAATGGTATACATGCTTAATATGTTAAAAGGGACAGAACGGAAAGCTTCCCCCTACTAGGCCTTCTTTGCCTGTGAACGTGACTAACACTGGTAAGCCTATTAAGCCTAGGGTCAGTAGATGCTTCCTCCTCCTCCTCCTCTGTCCCTGTCCTGCCCCCGCATCGTGGCCCTAGGTGGTCATCCATCCATGTCTATCTGCATCTGCTTCCATATCTATATTCTTATCTACATCCATTCCTGCATCTATATCTATATCTATCTATTTATCCATCCATCCATCCATCCATCCATCCATCTATCTATCTATCTATCTATCTATCTATCTAATAAGCATAAAAGCTCGCGCGAGCGACAGGCACCTGCTGCGCCAGATGCAGGGGCAGGCCTGTTGCTTTAGCCACACATACGGCGTCGGCGTCGGTCTTGCGGTCACGCTCCGCCATTACCTGCACGTTCGCTGGCGACCTCAGTCGTACACCTCTCTCGCTCTCGCTCTCGCTCTCGCTCTCGCTCTCGCTCTCGCTCATTCTCTACGTCCTACACACACAATCGCACTTTCCAACTTGTCAAGCACTTGCGCAAACGTGCGAGTGCATGTGCGTGGCCGAGACTTGCGAGCGCAAACGTGCGAGTGCATGTGCGTGGCAGAGACCTGCGAGCGCATTTCGTGCTGATGCACATACATCCACGCCGCGCGCTCCAGCTCCGCCCCACCCAGCACCTTGACATTGGGAGTCACGGGCTTGGGCGGTGTCGAGCGCCGGTAGGCATCCTTATCAGCCGCCTGCTTCCTTCTCGCTGCAGCTGCCGGACGCGGCTCATGTCTGACGCCGTCACCTGCAGCCTTTCTCGCCGGGCCTGCACGGCCGTGCCCCTCGCAGGCAACGGTTGGCGCGGAAGCGTCGTGACGAGGCGCGTCATGAGCAGGCACGTGCCGAGGTTGGGCGGCGGCGGCGGCGGCCTCCGTCTGCTGCATAAAGTCGAGGAGCGAGTCGTCGTCGTCATGCTGTCGAAGCATCGTTCGCATCATGGCAAAGCGCCTGTCGTGCGTCGCGCCCTGTGCACAAGGCACGACGGGTGTCGCTTCTGCCGAGGCGGCCGCTGTCTCGGCTGCAGGCGGCAGCACGCAGTTCTTGGAGCGCTTTCCATGTGCAAGTGCATGATTCTCGCGTTTCGCATCACGGGCACCCGCGTTCACTCCCGCTACTTCGTGCAGCTTTGCCGCGCCGGGCGGGGCATGTGTGCTGCCGTTCTCGTGTTCTTGTGAGAGCTGAGCTTCCGCCGACAGAAAGGCTTGGCGTTTCTCGCGCGCTCGCGCGTGCCTGCGCAGCTCGACGAGGCTCTTGTCCAGCTCTCCCCCGCGCGTTTTGCAGTCTGGGCTCTGGCGCGCCCGGCGCCGCACCCCACCCACTTGCTGGCCGCCATGCTGTGCGTGCGCACGTGCTGAGAGCTGTCGCAGCTCCAGCAAACTCTTGTCGTCGTCTGCGCCGCATCCCGCCTCTTCGTGAGGCCCTGGGCTATCCAAGGCAGAGTTGTCAGCAGTCTCGCGATAGGCAAAGTAAGTTTCAGCCGAGACGTCTGCGCTGGGCAGGCTGAGGTGCGGCAGATCTTGCTCTTGCCCGCTTTCCTGCGCTGTTGGCATCAAGCCAGGGGCAGGAGAGGGCACAAAGTTGTGGTTGCTGCTGTTGGAGTTGTCGGGCGAGAGCTCAGGGAGCGAGCATGCAGCCAGAGTCGCGTCGTGGTCGGCGCCCTTGCTCGCCGCGCCCTTGTGCGCAATCTGCTGCGAAGTTTCGAGGCTGACGTGGAAGGTACTGCTCCTCTCAACCAGCTGCCATTGCACAAGGTCCAAGGCAGTCGCTGTGCCCGCGGCGGTGCCATCGCACATGCTGATGCCGGCAGATGCATGATAGATGCCGAGCAGCACCTGCGAGCCCGCTTCGCCTTGAAGCAGCGAGACGCATGCGCGCGCGGGAACCTTGCTCACTTGCAGCGAACCGATGCCCACAATCACGTCGCCAATGCGCAGCCCACTCGTGTGCGCGGCGCTGCCGTCAATTAAGTCGGAGACCATGGGCAAGGACGCCCAGGCGTCAGGACCATCTTTGCCGTCGCGCAGGGTGAAGCCTAAGCTCAGGTCCGTGCCAAAGGCCACGTCACAGTTGGAGGCCCCCGGCTGCATGAGCACCGCCACGATCCTGCGCGTACTCTCCGTCCCCGCCTGGCGCTGCCAGTGCCCAGCCTTGGCATGCTGCCCCCACGACGAGCGCCGGCGGCTGACAATCACGTGGTACGTTCCTGTCTGTTGCCGGAGAAGCGACGTGGCCTCCATGGCCGACGTGCCCTTGGCGAGAACGCCGTTGCTCAAATACATGACCACATCCCCGACGTGCATCCCTGCCCTCTCTGCTGGCCCCCCCACCTCCATGTTCACAATTTCAAGCCCTCCAACGAGCGCCTGGTCGCGCGACCGCAGGGAGGCCGCGCGGATGGGCACCAGCTTCACTCCGAGACCAGACCAGCTGTTGGCTTTTGGGGAGCACGCCGGCATGGACGTGTCAGCGCATGGCCGTGCCATGGATGTGTCTCGTGTCATGGACGTGCCTGCGCGGTCACTGCCACTCGGCAGCGGCGATGCGGGAGCAGAGCCTGCTTTGGGCATTTCTGTCGCCTCCCCCAGCTGCGCTCCTCCCCGCCCAACCGACAGAAGAGAGCCCTGGCGCGTAGCACCGTGGCCCATCTCGCGCGGGAGCTGGGCGTCCAATCTAGTGCACGGCTCCAGTTTGTCACTGCCCTGCGGCGCCTGGGCTTGAAAGGGCCAAAGCCGCTGGGTCTTTGGGGCAAGCGACACCTCACGCGAGGACGCGCCGCTGTCCAACATCGGCGACTCCGGGGGGGAGGGCTCTTGCGTGGCACTGCTGCCTGAAGCCGGCGATAGCATCTCCCGATTGTTTGCATGTGCGGGGTTGCGCGAGTCCCCCGCGTCCTCCTCGCCATCTGCAGGGGCACAGAGCGGCGCGGCAGCAAAGTGCACCGACTTCTCTGCCTGGCCCGACCTGTCACCCGCTCCAGAGGCAGGCGAGGGACTTAGGGCTCCCTGCGCGCCCTCACCCGCGTCGAGTGCCGCATGCTCATTGTCACGCGGCACGGCAGCGTCTTGACGCGCGCCGGCGGTCTCGCGATAAAAGGCGGAGAAGGGCGACAACGTCTCGTCCGGGTTCTGCTGCGACTGGCCGTCTGCGTGTGACGTCAGCGGGCCCCTGCTGTCTGGGGGCGTGACCACTTTGACCTCGAGGATGCGCGGCGCGTTGGGCCCGGTCGGAGACGCTGCCGCGGATAGCTTGGGCGCGATGGTGACCGGTGTGATGACCGCAGGCAGCACACGGAACTTGCGCTGAGGTTTCTCGTCCGGCGCCCGCCCCTGTAGGGCCTGCTGCTGCGGTGCTGCTGGTGCTTGATCCACATGCGGCACCACGTGCTTGACATGTCCATCGACTGCGCCGTGATCGCCTGAGGGCGCGCACGTGTCGTGCTCCTCCACCGCGGCGACCGGGGCCTGGGTCTGCAGCGGCTGATTCGCGCGCTGCGAGACGGCTTTCCCCTGCTCCCGCGCGACGTCTGCCTGTGCCTGCTTGGCTTGCGCCCGCGCTGCCTTTTGGCGCTCCAGCTGCCGCAGGCACTCCTGCATCTCCTCCTCGTCCAGATCGGCCGACTCGTCTACGGCCCCGGTCTCCACCGCGGGCTTCGTCGCGGCCTGCACGTCCGCACCCACGCACCCAGATGTTCCCGGGACCGCCTTTCTACCCGCCGCCCCCCCATCTGCATGCCCGCCCGCCGGTGGCTGCGCGGGGCTGCGCCGGGCCTGGTCGTCGAAGACGGACACAAAGCGGTGCGGGCTCTCGCGCGGGAGCGGGCCCCCGGTCGGCCTGTCTGCGCGCGCCCCGCGCCGGACCTCGGGCGGCGATTTTGCTGTCGGCGGGCTGCACAGCGGCGAGTCTACGCGGCGGGCGCGGGGCTGCGACGGCGCAGCGCCGTCTGCGGGGTGCGCCGAGGCCGTCGAGACGTCGGTCGACAGCGCAAACGTCGAGTTGTCGCTCCCCGACCGCGAGAGCGGCGTGCACGCGCCCACGGCCTCGGGCTGCGCTGCCTGGCCCGCGCCCGCACCGCCGCTGGCGCCGCTGTGGCGCCGCCCGCCGCCCGCGCCGCCTGCCCGCCGCAGCTTGAGCCCGGCCTTGCCGCCGATTGCCATGTTTTCGAGGCGGTTGAGCGCGGGCGCGCGGGGGGGGGTGGGCGCGTTCGCCGACACCGGGCGCAGCGGCTGGCGGTGGTGGTCCTTCATGCTGACCCCTCTCGTCGGGCGGACGGGCTTCCGCCCGTCGCAGGTGCGTCGCTGCCTCGCCTCCCTCGCTTCGCCGCCGCTATCACGCCTTTTTGAAACGGCGTGATGCCATTTTTACTCAACTGCGAAGGTTTTCGAACTTCCCTCGAAAACGCCCCTCGTCTTTTGTTTGAACACCGCGGCCGGGGCAGGGCAGGGCGCAGAGGCGGCGCGCAGCGGGAGACCGAGCCCGTGCAGCAGCGTTGCTCCCCGTGGGACCGCCCCGCGCGCCGGGGGTGCCAGTGCTGTGAGCAGGATGGAGATCTACAACGACTTCCAGGGCTGCCCCGACGAGGAGGTGGGCACTCCCTGCGAACCACGCCTGGCGCACAGCGCTGTGTGCGTCGGCGGCGGCGCGCGGCGCGCTGGCGGCGCGCGGCGGCTGACGCGCGCGCGCGGCGCGTGCAGGTGTGGCGAAAGTCGAAGCGCGTGGCAGAGGATGCCTCGGGCAGCAAGGGCTCTGCGGTCGTGCCTGGCGCGTACTCGAAGCGCAATCGGTCGGCGCTCGACGACATCACCAACGAGTACATTCTGATCCCAGAGCAGCAGGACCGCATGGTCACCCGCTCCTCGCTGAGAGCAGCGCAAGCCCAGGCGGCCCAGGTCGGGCCCGCTGCGCCGGCGACCTCCTGTCCCCGTGCCCTGCGCCGCGTCGCGGCTGCGTCCTCACGCTTTGCGCTGCGCAGGCGGCGTGCCAAGGCGTGCCGGTCGCGTGGAAGTGCCCGCAGGCGGCGTGCGACTTCAACGACCGATCGCGCAGCGTTGTCGAGCAGCACTTTGCCTCGCACAGCCAGCAGGCGGTTGGGCCGCCCTCGCCGCGGCGGCTGAAGACGATGGAGGCGGAGTCGCGAGCAGTCGCACCAGCGGCGCACGGCGCGTCGTCGAGCCAACGATGGGCAGCCCCGCGGGACGCCGCAAGCGCCATGGTGCTCTCTCCGGCGGAAGGTTCTGTCGGCGGAATCTCGCAGCGGCTGTCGGACCGCCTAGGTGCGTCCAGATTTTGTTAGCCTGCCCCCGTCACGTGTGCGTTCTCCATTCTGACCAGCATGCGCAACGGTACAGGAGTGGAATCCGAGCCAGAGGACGTGCCTGCGGAGCAAGCGATGGACTTTGAGCAGGACGCTCTGCATGCGAATAACCCGCAGTACTGTGTCGACTACGTGCACGAGATATTTGAACACTTGATAGCCAGCGAGAACAAGCTGTTGCCAAGCAGCGCATACATGGAAACGGTTCTTCGCCCTGCCCCCCTCCCCCGACACCACCAGGCCTCTCTCGCCCACGTGCACATGGCATGCAGCAGCTCTCATCATCAGCGTGGTGTGGCTGTCCCGTCTTTCCTAGTCCTCATGGTGCTTCTCCACGCACCGAAATAGGCGCTTGTCGGTGCGTGGAGGCCACAGGGGCACGCTTGTGCTTTCCGTTTCAATGACGCTTTGGCATGTGCAGGTGCAACACGACATCAACCCAGTGATGCGTGGGATCTTAGTGGACTGGCTAGTCGAGGTGGCCGAAGAATACAAGCTCACTGCAGAGAGTGAGTTGCGCCCGTGCTTTGCCTGCACTTTCTGCTGTTCGCTACCACCACCACTTAGCTGCTTCTTTGCGCAAGGGAAAGCGACACCAAAGGGTGCTGATGCTTGCCGAACGTGTCCGAGGACGCATTTTTGGTGCTGAAACGACTCCCCGCGCGCCCACTCCCCTGGCAGACTTGTATCTGTCGACCAACTACGTGGATCGCTTCCTCTCGACCTTTCCCGTCATGCGCGGCCGCCTGCAGCTTGTGGGGGTGACGTGCATGCTGATCGCTTCTAAGTACGAGGAAATCTTCGCGCCGCGTGTGGAGGATTTTGTATACATCACCGACTCCACCTATTCGGAGACGGAGGTCCTCCAGATGGAGGTCACCGGTATGCCTCACAGGCCCTGTGCACGTGCTGCCTTCTCGTGAGACCGTAGTGGTTTCTTGTCTGACCACCTGCTGCGACGCCCACTCCGATATTGACTTTGCTCTCTCTCTCTCTCTCTCGCCCCCCGAACGACCTTCCCTCTTTGCCCCTCTCGCGGAAACAGTGCTGAATGCGTTACGCTTCAACCTCACGGCAGTGACGCCCTACTGCTTTCTTAAGCGCCTCACCAGCGTTCTTGCATTTGACGACCAGGTCTCTCCAGTGCATGTGGCGTCACCCGAAATACTCAGCTATTTACTGACTTGTCATACATCGCGCGTATGCATCAGAGCGTGTGCACGTACCTCGGGCTTGCGCGCATTTCAGTGCGAGATGCGCGTGCACCTAACGTGCTGGCACCGTGCAGCGCCGCCACTTGAGCGAGTACCTAGCGGAGATCACCATCCAGGAATTTCCTTATCTGGCGTACAAGCCCAGCCAGGTGCAAATTGTGAACAGTACTCTCAGAGTGGCTTCCTGCAGTCAGTGCACTGGGCGCTGACTTGTGAGATTTGCTGCCAGATTGCTGGCAGTGCCGTCTGCTTAGCACTGCACACCATGCACTTGGACACGCTCCCGCCGCTCTTGCGGCGAGTGTTCGCCTCGTGGAACATGGATATGGATGCTATCCGCGCCTGCTCCCGGTATGCAGCGGGCGTATTGACTCTCGTGTCGACCTGTAAATAGTGGCGCACGCACGCGTGTGTCATATAAAGCTGTGCGTGCGTGCCTTCACATGCAAGTGCGGGTCTCGCCAGGCCATGCGCAGCAGATGAAAAGCAGATAGTTAAAAACAGATAGTTGATCCTCTGGATATGCTGTGCCTGCGTGCAGGGATCTTCACGTCACGCACACGCGCATCTACAACAAGCAGCGCACCCTCCAAGCGTCCTTCGAAAAATATTCACACAATAACATGTAAGCGCCAGCCACACCCCGTCTTTGGCCTTAGCCCCCACTCCCTTCCTACCTGTCCTTCCCTCTTTCGTGTGCAACGAGCAACGCGGAAAGGCTGCTAGCCTCATAGCTGCGCTCTAACCGCCCTTGTGCGGGCGCGTATATGCACGTTGCCCCCTGTTTAGTTGCTGGCAATCCAGCTGATGACATAGTGTCTGCGCGCGAACAGGTCCAAAGTGAGCTTGATGCCCCCGCGCTCGACACCGCCCTTCGCATGAAAACGCAGGTGTCTCCAGACTATGGATATGACACGGTGCACACCCACGGGTGTGTGGGGAGACGCGCCCTGTGTGTGCCCCCACGCGCAACCCTCCGCCATATAGCTCTCCACTCTCATGTTCTCTGTCTCATCTCTCCTGGAGATCAGCAGAACAAAGCACACTCTACATCGCACACCGTACGCCATGTGCTTGCCCCCAGACGCGATGCCTCGCGAGCTCAGTGCGCGGCCACGTGCAAGCATGGCGTCTGTATCTCTTCACCCCCTCTTACTATGACACAAGCCTCAGCGGCGGGCGTTGAAAAACATTCGCAGCCACACACCAGTGGGAATGTGTAAGGCTTCTTTGTACTGTTCGTGGACGAATACATTCCTGCTCAGTGTTCTTTGCTGTGCGTGATCCCCTGTGGCGATATTCAATGATTTATTGAGTATCAAGACGGGTAAAACAAAAGGCCGCCCCGCCCTCAGCAGTGGGCCTATCGGGGGAAAATAGAGGCCAGTGCGTTGAAACAAGTCTGCATGGGTCGTCAGCATACGGTATCGCGTCGACTAAGCTTAGTGCTCACATCATGTAATCCTTGAACCCAAGTCCTCAGACGGCCAACAAAGCTAACAATCTTTCAACATGTGCGTCAGTGAGTGGTCTGATACTGCGGATAGCCTGGCGGCCCCGGCTTCTTGTGCACCTGCTTGCTCCCAGGTTGTCCGCGCTGCTGCTGCAAGCCCGCCTGCGCCAGCAGCCGCGACTGCTGGGTCTGACGGAAGTCGAGCGCCGACAGCGCGCACGCGTTCGCCATGCTCTCCGAGTAGATTTCGGGGCTACCTGGGACGTCGTCCAGCTCGAGGTTGAGGGGCGTGCGGGTGCCGCTGGCAGTGGATGCCAAGCTCGCCTCGGTGAAGTTCTCCTCCGAGTCCGACCCCTGCGAAAAGGGCATACCGGCGTTGGGCGCAGACCAGCGCTCAAAAAGGCGCGAACCTGCCGCGCCTCCTCCGCCATTCATCCCCATCCCGCCGCCTGCGCCCAGGCCCCCAATGCCAGCCATGTCGGTGCCCAGGCCGCCGCCCATGCCACCCGCAAGGCCGGCGCCGCCACCAAAGAGGCGCGAGCCTGCGGGCACGCCTGCCGCGCTCGGCCCGCCGTATCCTCCGCCGCCACCGACGCCGAAGGGAGCGTACGCCATATAGGCCTGCTTGTCGTGTGCGTGGGAGTGGCCTCCTGTGGCCATCGCCATGACGTCGTCCATGCCTATATGCGTCTCGTCGTCCTCGGTGAAGCCGGTGAGCTGATTGAGGTTGAGCGCGAAGGCTTGCACGTCCACGTCCAAATCCGGCTCGCCGCCGCGCGCATGCTGGTGCTGGTGCTGCTGGTGCTGCAGGTGCTGCTGGTGCGAGCGCTGCTGCTGCTGGTGGTGCGAGTGCTGCTGTTGCTGCTGCTGCCTCTGTTGTTGCTGCTGCTGCTGCTGGCGTTGGTGAAGCTGCTGCTGCTGTTGCTGCTGCTGTTGCTGCTGCTGCTGGCGCTGCTGCTGTTGTTGCTGCTGTTGCTGTTGCTGTTGCTGCTGACGCTGCTGCGGTTTCTGCTGCTGCTGCTGCGCATGCGGCTGTCTCCCGGGCGGCTGCCAAGACACTTGGCTGGCAGCGCCGCCTGCAGCGCCCGCCGCCGGGCCCTTGCCAGCGGCCGACGCAGGCACATCGATCTTGCCGGCACGAATGGCCTGCGTGCGCATCTGCTTCTCCACGGCCGAGAGGTTCTGGTCGCGCATGATGGCAGCAATCTGCTTGTTCTGCGCAGACACGTCGTGGTCGCTGCTCGAATCGTCCTCGAGGTGGTTGAGGATCGCCTCCTGGCGCGCGGCTTCTTCGGCAGCAATTCTGTCTGCCTCTTCCTGCTTCCGTCGCTCCTCTGCCTCGAGCTCAGCCTTGCGCTTAGCCTCGGCCTCCTCTTGAGCTCGCTTGCGCGCTTCTGCCTTCTTCCTTGCGTTCTCTTCAGCCTGCGCCTTCTGGCGGGCAGCCTCTTCTTCCTTCTTCTTCTTCTCCTCAGCCTCCTTCTCCTTTTTGGCAGCTTCTTCCTCGGCCTTCTTGGCAGCCTTCGCCTCTGCACCCAACAAAACACACACGGCATCAGTCGCTCCCACCACGAAATGACGCGCAGACGAGCGCCAGGCAAGACTACGGAGCAACAGCACCCCGCAGTTGCCCGTGCTCAAGCCCAACGACGCAATCAAGGCACTTCGCCCCTATCGCGCTCGGGGAAGGCACCACTACAACAATCCACCACCAGGGACGCGAGTGGAGGGGTGCCGCGGTAGCCGACGGGGCAAACACCAACGCACGCATGCCCGACACAGGGCCGTGCAGCTCGCGCGGCTGGCTCCCGGTGCGTGGAGCGCAGGGCAAGAGGATACCTTGCTGCTTCTTGCGCTTCTCCGCCTGTTTGGCCTTTTTGGCGTCCGCCTTCTGGCTCTTTTCCTCCTCCTCACGGATCAGATCCTCTTGGAGCTGCAGCGCAAGCTTTTCATGGTAGGCTGGGTGTACGTTGGTGATGTACATTCCACACATGGCGAACACGGCCAACATCTGCCGGCCCATGGCCTCGAGACACGCACCGTCACAGCTCTGGGGCTTTAGATGCTTCACCAGCGCACGCACGTTGTCGAGCGCGTCCGACACCTGCGCCCGGAACACGTCGACAAAATTGGCCGAATTGCTCATGCGGATCACGCCCTTGTGGGTGCGCAGCATCACGCGCGAGGAGGCAGTGGCAGCCGCGACGGAGCTCGGAGACGCCGTGCCCTTGGAGGCAACCGCGGCGTCGTCCACCGGGTCATGCCCTCGCGTCTCAGCGGCATTGCGTTCGAGGCGCAGCACCGTGCCGTCGTCCTCCTTGTCGTCGCCGATCACCGCGATGGTCGTGCAGCCCACCTGCGTCTTCTTGTGCGCTTCCTGCGAGCCGTTGTCGCAATCAAACGCGGCCTTGAAGATGACATCTGCTGCCAGGTACGTGGCGGGCTGGTCCCTGGAAAAGAGGCGCGCCTTGACATTGAGCAGCACCTCATCCATGGTGATCTGCAGCAGCACGCGCTTGCGCGCGTCCGGGAGAGCAGTCCAGAAGTCACTGAAGCCCTTGTGCAGCACACTGTTTCCGCAGAGCTTATCGAGACGCTGCAGCTCATCCTTGAGGAAGGGCTCGAAATAGCTCTGCAGCACGCGCTCGTAATACAGCCCACACAGGGACTTGCGGTAGGTTCGCTTCACGGGCATGTACTCGTGCGTCACAACGTGCACCGTGGCCTGCAGCGTGATTTTGCCCTCCTCGTCTGCCCAGCCCTGCGAGGCATCGTGCAGCTTGCTGAGATTAATGAGCTTGCTCCAACCCCAGGCACTGTCGCGTTTGCCGCGGAAAATGTCGTATCCCGTGTGCGTCGACGTCTTCGAGGGGTCCTTGTTGTTCACGACGGCGATTTGGTAGTGCGCCGTTTGGCTCCATCCGGGCAGCTGCACTCTCGCCGAGTCAGACCAGATGCTCAGACACACGCTGCAAGCAGCACCACGCAGCAGCTGCACACGACCGCATGCTACGGCCGGCATCAGCAGGCAATGCACAGCAGAATCGGCAGACCTGCTTGCGATCGACGGCACAGAGGAACACAGACAGCGTCTTATCACTCTGGCTGTCCCCGTACGGGTACATTTCCAGCTTCCACTCGAAACCTCCGACCTCGAATACATCACTGCACCCACAGCCCACACGTCAGTGCGCTCGTCCCCCCCCCTCAGACCCCCGCCCGTCCGCGAGCGCATACCGCCGCTGTCAGCATACGGGCGCCCGCCACAGATTGGCACCGGCAGCCCCCCACATCCCACCTACGCAAGCTCCCCGGCAGCGCGCTGGCCACGCAAGAGCGCCAGCCACAGCCCTCCCCGCCACGGTCGGGAGGCCCCCGCCGCCGCCCACATTTCTGCCCCACTCAGCGAGGGGCCCGCGCACGGCTCGGGAGCCAGGGGCGGAGGCCAGACCTGAACTGGCGTATCTTGCTTATGTCTGCCAGCGAGTCCTTGTCTGCTGGGGCCGCAGGCAGCGCCACGGTCCAGGTGAATTGCCCGTAATGGCTCGCGTTTCCTGGCTCGACGCAGTTGCTGGGGTCGCGCTCGGGCGCCGAGGTCTGCACAGCCTCCTCCTCGTCGTCCGATTCGTGCTCACTGTTCGGGCGCCCTGCGGACGCGGCTGGTGCGTTTGCCATGTCTTGCGCAGCGCCCTGTCGCTTCTCGCTGCCGCACGCCCTCGCCTCTCCAGCCCCTCGGGGTGCGTTGCAGGGCGGTCGGCGGCTGGCTGTGCGAACGAGGCCGAGACCGCCACGCCCAGAGGCCCGCTCCCCGGCGCCACACGCGCGCGCTCCTGCGGCGGCGCTAGATCACCAGCTGCCGGGACAGCTCGCGCGCGTCCCCTGGAGCAGCCCCCAGCCTTCCCGCGCCCTGTTCCCCGTCTCCCCTCCCGCCTCTCTCCAAAGCACGCGGTGGGTTTAGCCAAATACCCACCTAAACCACCACCAAGCTGACACCCACGAACAAGCGTCCCCGTCACGGCCCATCACGGCCATCCCTCAACGCTGCGGAGGCCATGCGTGGCCGGCCTCGTCCTGGCGTGCCTGCTGGTTGCGGCGGGCGCGGCGACGCTCCCTGGCATCGCAGCGGTCTCGTCGCGTGTGCGTCCTCCCGCACAGGTGCGCCCCGGGGTTGCACACTCGCGCCATGCACTTGCCGCGCCCTGTTCCTGCTGACCTGCCGCGGGGGCGCGGGGATGGGTACGGCGCGGGGGGTGCACAACCGCGCTGCAGCTGCGAGGAGGCGGCGCCGGCGGCACGCCGGCGGCCCAAAAGAGCGTGCCAGTGTATCTGATGATGCCGCTGGACTCGGTCAGCGGCGCAACGGGGCAGGTACTTGTGTTTAGGACAAGTTTTGTTGTACAAGTTGTGTGCCCTGCACGCGTGTGTCCGTGCACGCATGGGCTGATGAGCCAGCATGCGTCTGGCGTGCGCAGCTCAATGAGACCATCCCGACGCTCTTGCGAGGCGCAGCGGACGTTGGTGCCACGGGAATCATGGTCGACGTCTGGTGGGGCCTGTGCGAGAGGCAGCCCAACGAGTACAACTTCGACGGCTACCTCGACCTGATGCAGCAGTGCAAGCAGCTGGGCCTAAAAGTGCAGGCAGTCATGTCCTTTCATGCCTGTGGCGGCAACGTGGGCGATAGCGTAAACGTGCCGCTGCCGCAGTGGGTTCTGGACCTGCAGGACTCGGTGCCGGAGCTGTTTTACCGCGATAAGCGCGGCGATGCCAGCACAGAGTACGTCTCGCTCAGCTGCGACTTCCGGCCCGTCTTCCCCTGCGGTCCGACGGCCGCAGCAGCCCCGGAAACGGGCGGTCCGAGCAAGCGCACGGCAGTCGAGGTGTACACTGAGCTGATGGCTGCCTTCCGAGATGCCTCCAAAGACCTCATCGCCGACGGAACCCTCGAGGAAATCCAGGTGGGCTGCGGCCCCTGCGGCGAATTGCGTTACCCCTCCTACCCCCTCACCCCGCGCGAGCACTTCCCGGCCGGCTGGCAGTGGCCTGGTCTGGGGGAGGTGCAGTGCTACGACGCGGGCATGCTCGCGGCGCTCAAGGCCTCGCTCGCCCGGGACGCGCCTCCCAGCAACATGGGCTCCTACAACGACTTCCCGGAGGACGTCTCCTTCTGGCGAGAACCGCCCGCACGGCGCCGGCCCCGGATCCCGGAGGGTTGGTGCGGGCTCGGCGGACACACCACGCCTGTTGGCCGCATGCTGCGACACTTGCACAAGACAGTCACGCGCAAGCAGACGCCGCCAGTGCCGGAGGCCAGCAGGGTGGCAGGAGAGGAGGAGGAGACTTACCACCAAGGCTCAGGGGAGGCTTTCCTAGCATGGTACAGAGACCAGCTGGTGGCGCATGGCGCGGCCGTGACCAGCGCCGCCAGAGAGGTGTTTGGGCCCGATATGCGGCTGGCGTGTAAGGTGTCGGGCATCCACTGGCTGCGTGGACATGACTCGCAGGTGCCATGGCCATGCGCGCATGCGCGCTCGCCCGCGCCCACGCGCTCGCCCGCGCCCGCGCGCTCGCCCGCGCTCGTGCAAGGGCCCACGGGCCGGTCCCTGCTTGACAGCCCCCCTTCCCCTTGGTTGCTGCTGCGCATGCCGATGACGGAGCGCATGTTTTGACGCAGGCGGCAGAGGTGACTGCGGGCTACGCGAACGACTATCTCAACAAGATTGCGGCCATGCTCAAGGAGACAAACACCGTTCTTGACTTTACGTGTTTCGAAATGCTCGACGCAACCCAAGCTTGGACTGCCCTCTCCCGCCCCCAGGGCTTGGTGGCGGCGGCGGCGGCGGCGGCGCGCGACAACGGGATCGAGTTCGCAGGCGAAAATGCCCTGGCGTGCTGGGAAAGCGAGGTGTCGATTGCGCAGGTGGAGGAGGCGTGCGCGCAGGCAGTGGCTGCAGGTGCCACAATGTGCGGGTTCACGGCTCTGCGCTTAGACGAGGACCTCATCGCCCCAGGCTCTGGGCAGCGCCGCGCCCTGACGCGCTTCATTGCGAACATGGGCAACCTGCCTGCACGCGCTGCCAGCCGCTCCCTGCCCCGGAAGCTGCTGATGCGTGCCGCGCGTTTGTGGCAAACTTACAAGGCCGCAACGCTCCTCCCCTCGCCGCACCTGGCGTCTCAAGTGGCCGCCGGCGCTCTCACCGTCGCGTACATCGCGCGCTCCGGTACGGCGCCCGTTGCTTGCAGGCGTGGCGGCGGCTGTCGCGTCGTCTGTGCAGCGGCATGCGCGAG